>Ga0134121_10002016_pt1 | contig 18116 bp, 14 predicted proteins | sample KB301_FD_96463 | JGI IMG/M metagenome (GOLD analysis project Ga0134121, IMG submission 96463) | Terrestrial soil microbial communities without Nitrogen fertilizer from Kellogg Biological Station, Michigan, USA - KB3-0-1 | ecosystem: Environmental > Terrestrial > Soil > Unclassified ... | reverse complement strand
TTGCCGATCCAAACGGTTATATATTCACCTGGCTCATTGCGTACTCAAGCCTGCTCGGCCCGGTTGGAGGAATTATGATTGCGGATTACTTCTTCATCCGGAGAAAAAATCTCATTGCTGATGATCTCTATTCCCATGAAGGAATTTATAGTTACTCAAACGGATTTAACCGTTCGGCCGTAACTGCCCTCTTGTGCGGCATACTGCCGAATGTTCCCGGCTTCCTGCTGACCATCCATGTCATTTCTAAAGAAGCATTTCCGGAATGGATCTCTCACCTTTACAATTATGCCTGGTTTGTTGGATTTATTGTTTCATTCCTTATCTATTTACTGCTGATGCAAAAACATTCCATGGATTCAACAGCTTCTTAATTACTTAATCTTTCAGTCACCTGATCACATGGATATATACATGAACGCCGCCATCTCCGAAGCCCGCCAGGGAAGTTCAGAAGGTGGCATCCCCATCGGTTCTGTACTGGTAAGGGATGGAAAAATAATCGGGCGCGGGCACAACAAGCGCGTACAGGATGGCGACCCTGTTACGCATGCAGAGATCGATTGCCTGCGAAATGCAGGAAGAGTAGGCAACTACAAAAATGCTGTCCTCTACTCTACCCTGATGCCTTGTTACCTGTGCGCAGGTGCTGTGGTTCAGTTCGGCATCAAAAAAGTTTTTGCCGGAGAGAACGAAACTTTTGCCGGTGCTAAAGAATTCATGGAATCACATGGCGTAGAAGTGATCAACCTCGAGTCCGCAGAATGCAAAGAGATGATGCGAAAATTCATCGCTGAAAATCCGAAGCTCTGGTACGAAGACATTGGTGAATTGTAATTTTTCTTACTTTTCAAATCTCAATTCAACAGCATGTCTCTCCTCGTTAAAAACGGAAGGATCATTACCGCTTCCGAAGATTATACCGCCGACATTTTCGTCGAAGGTGAAGCAGTATCTGCCATCGGGAAAAATCTCCAGGTAAACGCAGGCGAAGAAATCGACGCTTCGGGCAAATTGGTTTTCCCCGGAGGCATCGACCCGCACGTGCACCTTGACATGCCCTTCATGGGGACTTTCTCGAGCGACAACTATGAGACCGGAACGCTGGCTGCATTACATGGAGGCACAACGATGGTCATTGACTTTATCCTGCAGACGCAGGGAAAACCATTGCGTCATGCGCTGGAGCAGTGGCAGGGTCGCAGCAACGGGAATTGCTTCGGGGATTATTCTTTTCACATGGCAGTGACTGATTTCAATGAAGACACCAAAAAAGAAATTTCTGAAATGGTGGAAAAGGAAGGCATCACTTCCTTCAAAACTTTTATGGCCTACAAAGGAGCACTGATGATCGATGACAGGCAGATGGTGGGATTGATGCAGGAGGTGAAAAAATGCGGAGGCATGGTCACCGTACATGCCACCAATGGAGACATGATTGATTTCCTTATTGCCAAACACCGCAACGAAGGGAAACTCTCCCCGCTCTACCATTATCTGTCCCAGCCGGAAATTACGGAGGCCGAGGCGACCGGGCGGTTCGCTGACATGGCCAACTATACCGGCTGTCCTGCATACGTGGTGCACATGACCTGCGAAGGCGCGCTCAACCACATCCGTGACATTGAAAGAAGAAATCAAAAGGTTTATGCTGAGACCTGCATTCAGTATTTAATCCTGGATGCTTCATTGTATGAAAAGGATTTTGAGGGCGCTAAATGGGTGATGAGTCCACCGCTGCGCCAGAAGAAAGACCAGGAAACGCTGTGGGCAGGTATCAACCAGGGAACGGTGCAGGTTGTTGCCACCGATCATTGTCCGTTCAAATGGGAACAGAAAAAAATGGGCGAAAAAGATTTTTCAAAAATTCCAAACGGGCATCCCGCCATCGAGAACAGGATGGAATTGTTATTCAGCGAAGGAGTAGGCAAGGGAAAAATTACCTTGAATAAGTTTGTAGAGGTGAGTTCAACCAACGCAGCAAAAATTTTCGGAATGTTCCCTAAGAAAGGTTGTGTTGCCGTTGGCAGTGACGCAGATCTCGTCATCTTTGATCCCCAGGAAGAACATACATTGTCTTCCAAAACACATCATATGAACGTGGACTACTCTGCGTACGAAGGATGGAAATTAAAGGGCAAAACCAAAGCAACAATTCTCCGCGGACAGGTAGCGGTGGATAATGGAAACGTGAAAATCAAAAAAGGATACGGGCAGTTTGTGAGGAGGAATAAAGTTTCAGGGATTATATAAAAACCTGAACGCAGATTTTTAAGATTCTGATGATTATTTAAGATGTTTGCTAAAACCTTAAATGTTGTTACAAAATTTACGATGAATGCCAACTTTCAACATTCAGACATCACATCTGAAATAATCAAAGCTTACTTTTTAGTTTATAATAAATTAGGCTATGGATTTTTGGAAAGGGTATATGAAAAATCACTTTTGATAGAGCTTCGAAAACTTGGTTTAAATTGCCGTTCTCAAATTCCAATTAAAGTTTTTTATGATTTTCAAGAAGTGGGATATTACATCGCAGACATTATTGTTAATGATTGGGTGATTGTTGAGACTAAAGCTGCCGAAATCCTCTGTGAAGATCATGAAGCACAATTGACAAATTATTTAAAGGCTTCCAATATCGAGGTTGGAATGTTATTAAATTTTGGAAAGAAAGCTGAATTTAAAAGAAAAGTATTTTCTATTGAATTTAAAAAGCTTCATTCATAATTCTAAAGCTATCCAGTCAATCATCACAACCTTAAAAATCAGCGTTCAAAATGTCAAGAATAATCAAATCAGGTCTCATCCAAATGTCCCTCCCGAAAACGGAGGGCGAAGGAACCATCAAGGAAATCGTGGACGCCATGGTAGCCAAGCACATTCCTTTTATTGATGAAGCAGGAAAAAAAGGTGTGCAGATCCTCTGCCTGCAGGAGATATTCAATACTCCGTATTTCTGCCCGGGCCAGGACAGGAAGTGGTATGAAAGCGCTGAGCCGGTTCCAGGTCCCACTGTTGAACTGATGCAGGAATACGCTAAGAAGTACAGCATGGTGATCATCGTTCCCGTATATGAAAAGGAACAGGCAGGCGTGCTTTACAACACAGCAGCAGTGATTGACGCAGATGGAAAATACCTCGGCAAGTACCGTAAGAACCATATTCCTCACACATCCGGATTTTGGGAAAAATTTTTCTTCAAGCCGGGGAACCTTGGCTACCCGGTTTTCCAGACACGCTATGCAAAGGTTGGCGTTTACATTTGCTACGACAGGCATTTTCCTGACGGCGCACGCGTGCTTGGATTGAACGGAGCTGAAATTGTTTACAACCCTTCGGCGACTGTGGCCGGGCTTTCTCAGTATTTATGGAAGCTGGAACAGCCGGCGCATGCCGCTGCCAACGGATACTTTATGGGATGCATCAACCGCGTCGGCGAAGAGAAGCCATGGAACCTGGGAAAGTTTTATGGTTCATCCTACTTCGTGGATCCGCGCGGACAAATTTTCGCCCAGGCTTCTGAAGACAAAGATGAATTGCTGATTGCAGAATTTGACCTCGACATGATTGAAGAGGTTCGTGCAACCTGGCAATTCTTCAGAGACCGCCGTCCGGAAACCTATGGCAAGCTCGTGGAACTTTAATCGCCTCGTCACTCAATCTCTTAATCACTTAATTACCTAGTCACCTCTTTTATGTCAGAATTCAAGCAACCGGAAAGTGAACAGGAGTTCGAAGCGAACTTCGGCCAGATCAAGCCGCTGATGAGCCAGACAGAAGCGTATTATGAAAGCTCGCGCTGCCTGTTCTGCTACGATGCGCCGTGCGTAAATGCATGTCCCACCGGCATTGACATTCCGCTTTTCATCCGGCAGATCAATTCCAAAAATGAAGTCGGCGCGGCGAAAACAATTTATGAATCCAATTTTTTCGGTTATGCCTGCGGAAAAGTTTGTCCGACAGAAGTGTTGTGCGAAGGCGCCTGCGTTTACAACAACACCGATGTAAAACCAATAGAGATCGGCCGTCTGCAAAGTTTCGCCACGGGGAAAGCAATTCACAGCAACAGGAAATTTTTCCAGGCAGGAAAACCCAATGGAAAAAAAGTGGCTGTCATAGGTGCCGGTCCTGCAGGGATCAGTTGCGCCTGCGAACTGAGGATGATGGGATTCGACGTAGACATTTTCGAGTCAAAAGAAAAACCATCTGGGCTCACCGTGCATGGGGTCGCTCCGTATAAAATTACCAATGCAGAAGCACTTGACGAAATGAAATACCTCCAGGAACAATTCGGGTTTCACGTCACTTATCAAAAACCGGTGCTCAGCAAAGAAGATTTGTCGGTGCTCGAAAAAAATTACGATGCTGTCTTCGTCGGCATCGGGCTGGGGAATACAGCAAAACTGAAAATCCAGGGAGAGGAATTGGAAAATGTTTTCGGCGCCGTAGAATTCGTGGAGAAACTCAGGATGAACCACCACAAAATTTCAGTGCCCCGCAAAGTGATCGTGCTCGGTGGCGGCAATACGGCCATGGATGCGGCAAGTGAGTCGGCCCGCATGGGAGCAGAAGTTATTCTTGCCTACAGGAGATCAAGGGAAGAAATGCCGGCCTATGATTTTGAATATGACCTCGCAAAAAGCGTGGGTGTAAAAGGCCTCTTCAACGTGCTTCCTGTCGAAATCATCGGAAGCAACGGCGAAGTAACGGGCGTTAAGCTGAGATCAACGCTCGATGGGAGTGAATTTGTGGAGCCATGCAACTGGGTGATCAAGGCCACGGGCCAATCGAAACAGGCCGCCCTGCTCAAACTCATTGATGGTCTCTCGCTGGATGAAAAAGGAAAAATTATTGTCGGCGACAACTTTCAATCCACGAACAAAAAATATTTTGCTTCCGGCGATTGCGTTAGCGGCGGTGAGGAAGTAGTGAATGCCGTTGCGGATGGTAAAAAGGCCGCATGGGGCATCGCTAAATTTCTGAAAGAAATTTCATAAGGGACAGGGCGCTTAGTCTCTCATAATAGGGATTCAAAAAAACCAGAACGCAGATTCTCATGATGGTTAAGATGAATTAAGATCTTATCCGTGTCAATCATGACCATCTTAAAAATCAGCGTTCCAAAAATTTTTAACTCAATACTTAAAAGCAAACCAGAACGCAATGCTCATGGCAGTGATGATGAATTAAGATCTTATCCGTATCAATCATGATCATCTTAAAAATCTGCATTCCCAAAATTTTTAACTCAATACTTAAAAGAAAACCAGGACGCAGATACTCATGGTGGTGATGATGAATTAAGATCTTATCCGTATCAATCATGATCATCTTAAAAATCAGCGTTCCCAAAATTTTTTAACTCAATACCTAAAAGAAAAACAGGACGCAGATTCTCGTGATGGTTAAGATGAATTAAGATCTTATCCCTGTCAATCATCACAATCTTAAAAATCTGCGTTCCATTGTTGCTTCATTTATAAGTACATTCGTAACTATATGTAATTAGTATCTGTATGGCAAATTTGCAAACCAACCTCGCAGGAATCAAATCCCCAAACCCATTCTGGCTGGCCAGCGCGCCACCTACGAACAGCGGCTACCAAATCATGAAAGCATTTGATGCCGGCTGGGGCGGAGCCGTCTGGAAAACGCTTGGAGTACCTGTGGTGAACGTTTCATCCAGGTATGGATCCCTGAATTACAGGGACAGCAGGATGATGGGCTTCAACAATATTGAACTCATCACCGACCGGCCCTTGCGCGACAACCTCCGGGAAATTGAAGAAGTGAAAAAACGTTTCCCTCACCATGCTGTCATTGCATCGCTGATGGTAGAAACCAGGGAGGAATGGCACCAGATCATGCGCGATGTCACCAATGCAGGAGCAGATGGCGTCGAACTGAATTTCGGATGTCCGCACGGTATGTGTGAACGCGGAATGGGAAGCGCTGTCGGGCAGGAACCGAAAGTTTTAAAAACCATCGTCAGTTGGGTGAAAGAAGTGGCAAAGATTCCTGTCATCGTGAAGCTCACCCCGAACATCTCCGACATTACGCGACCCGCTGTAGCTGCAGTTGAAGGCGGCGGCGATGCGATCTCATTGATCAACACTATCCAGAGCATCATCGGTGTAGATATTGACACGTTCGTCCCCTACCCTGTCGTCGACGGAAAAAGTACGAACGGCGGATACTGCGGTCCGGCTGTGAAACCCATTGCCATGAACATGCTGAAAAATTGTGCGCAGCATCCGCAGGTTAACATTCCCATCTCAGGGATCGGCGGCATTGAGAACTGGCGCGATGCAGTTGAATTTATTTTACTCGGCGCAACCTCCGTCCAGGTATGCACGGCAGTGATGCATTACGGTTTTGGAATCATCCGCGAAATGGTGGCCGGACTGGAACAGTACATGGATGAAAAGGGTTTTAAAACGGTGGACGACTTCAGGGGAAAAGCTTTGCAGAATGTTTTGCATTGGGAAGACCTGAACCTGAAATATAAAATCGTCGCCGACATCCACGAGGAAAAATGCATCGGCTGCCAGCTATGTTATACGGCCTGTGAAGACGGCGCACACCAGGCCATTGGTCTGAAAGAAAATACAACAGACAGGAAACCCTACATCATCGAGGAGAATTGCGTGGGATGTAATTTATGTTCACTGGTATGTCCCGTGGAAGGCTGTATCACAATGGAAAGGCGGGATGACGGCAAGCAGCACCTCACCTGGAAAGAGCGCACACTTGAAGGAAATATTCCGAAGACATTCAACGATGAGCTGGCGGGCGGACTGCACCACTGGGTGCCGGCTCCGAATGATGCTTTTGCTACGCGCAAGCCGTTACACTACAAAGTTGAAACGGAAAGTGCCGGATAGATTGATGAACGGAATTGCGAAATAGTAAATCACCGCAATAACAGATTTAAACAAACCACCAAGTAAGATCCCTCGTCTCGAGCACTGAAAATTTAGCACAAAATCCTTAGAGCTTTAGATCAATTTACAATCATTTTTTTAACAATGCTTCTGCTTTTTGTAAGTAGCTTTATCATATAAACTCCGCTTCCCATTTTTCCAATATAAATCTCGTTGGTGTTATATCCATTATACGGGATGAGGGTTTCATCGTAAATCTCGCGACCCGTAATGTCGATCACTCCAACCTGTATCATATCCTGGTTGTTGGCGAAGAAGCCAATTCCTAAATTTCCAGAGTCATCAAAATGTGCGGTGAAATCGGTGACTTGGTTATATGCTTCTGAAATTCCAGCTGGCGCAGGTGAAAGTTTTACAACCCAATAATCCTCCGTCATATTGCTGTGAAGACCGAATACATCACCGCCGTTTGGTGAGGTTGTCGTACCAACTACGATATAACCTCCATCGCTGGTCTGCCGGATTGACTTAGAATCTTCATCGTCATATCCACCTAAGCATTTGCTCCATTGCATATTTCCACTACTATCAATTTTTACAATCCAAAAATCATCAATTGCACCATAACCGCAGCTATTAGATCCAGTACGACCCGTCATTACAACGCCACCATCATTTGTTGCACTAATTCCGGCAGCTTCCTCAAAATATTGTCCAAAACATCTATGAAACAATATATTGCCCATGCTATCTATTTTCAATAAGAACGCATTTACAATACCATTTATTCCGGTTATGTTACCATCATTGGAATCTGTACTTCCTCCAATTAAAAAGTTCCCATTCTGAAGGCTCAATCCACCAATTGCGTCTTCAGAAAAGGAACCTCCATAACATTTTTGCCAAATAATATTTCCAACGTTATCCAATTTAACAACCCAGGCATCAGGATATCCGAATCCTTGTATAGAATCATGAAGACCTGTTACATCACCGCTATTACTTGCTGCATCTCCCATTTCCAAATAACCAATGCCTGATTTAAGAATTGCATCCGCCTGATCGAAGTCATAACTTCCAAGTGCCTTTTGCCACTGTAAATTCCCAACACTATCAATCTTAACCACCCAATGATCGTGATTATGGTTGCCGGTTACATCTCCATCCATTGAATTTGAATTTCCGGTAGCAATGTACCCGCCATCATTGGTTAATATAATATCTGTTGCCTCATCATCCATGGTACCACCGAGACATTTTTGCCATTGAATATTGCCTATTGAATCGATCTTTACAATCCAATAATCATCGTTAAAAGATGTACCATGCAAGCCCGATACATCCCCGTCAACCGAATGAGCTTCGCCAGCAAAAATATAACCGCCATCGGGGGTCTCTTTGATCGAATTGGCTGATTCGTCTCTACTTCCTCCAAAACATTTATTCCATTGAATAATACCCACGCTGTCTGTCTTAATGAGCCATGCTTCACCGCTTTGATTATGATTTCCAATAACATCACCATCATCGGATAGTGCACGACCACAAATCATAAATCCTCCATCACGCGTCTGTATAACATCTTCACCCCAATCGCCATCGGTGCCCCCAAAACACTTCGCCCATTGGATCGCTGGGGCCTGCGCTAAGGCTAATTTTTCAAACAGAAAAAAATAGATAAGAAATGAGTATTTATTTATTTTCATCTATTATGTTTTAGATGCTCTCATGTCTTCGCACACGAAAATGTGCAGAGAGAGAAAGACCTGATAGAAACTCAAAGTTATTCTTATTTATCTTATTTGTACGTAACCGTACGAGCTGGCTTGTCCCATCGCTTCGAGGTAATGACTAACTTTTATTTTCTTGTGTTTCTCAGTTGAATGGAAGAAGTAGATGAATATTCATAATCGAAAAGGTCTTTCTGCAATTCCTTTGCATCCTGTCTGATTTTGCACCCTATAACACATCGTATTGTAAAACTTCTGTTACCATTCGTCTGCAAGCCTTTTTTATTCGCATTTTGAGTCGCATCTTTGCATACGAATAAACAACGTTTTGAGATTGACAGATCCCCATCCGACATTTTTATTTTTTTTTCTAAAATGAAACGCCTTCTTCCCCTCCTATTTATTCTCCTGTTTTTGACAACCTGTAAAAAGGAAAACGACTCCGCACAATGGGATGTGAATATCCTGGCTCCATTGTTTAAGGCCACACTGGGCGTAAACGACCTCGTTCCGGATTCCCTCACACAGGTGTCTCCCGATGGTGCTGTAACTCTTGTGCTTGACAGCAACATCTACTCTACTCCGCTGGATTCAGTTTTTGAAATTCATGATACACTCCAGACTGCCTTGTTTGTTTCTCCTGGTAACCTCACCCTTACGCCTGGCTTTGTCTTTTACTCGCAGCCCAATGAAATTGACCTGAACCTCAACAGTGTCGAGCTTTCAGAATCAATTGTAAAAAGCGGTCATGCCCGACTCACAGCCAGGAACCATTTGGCAACACCGGTGATCTACACATTCAACATTCCGAAAGCCACGCTCAACGGAGTACCGTTTCAGAAAATTCAGCAGCTCGACGCCGCGCCCCCGGGTGGATATACGGAATTCAGCGGGCTCTACGATATCTCCGGGTATACGATAGACCTTACGGGTACAAACGGAACGCATTACAACCACTTAAGCTATACAGTTGTTGGACAAACTTCTCCGACAGGAGTAACAGTAGTCCTCACAGTGGGCGATACCATCGTGGATGTAACGTCAGGATTTGAATCAATCGTACCGCTGTATGCAAAAGGATACCTGGGGCAAGGTTCCGTTTCCGTTTCCGGAGTAAACTCCATGGGTACCGGCAAACTCCTGGACGGAACAATTCTGCTCGATAGCATCACCGCTATACTTACCATTAAAAACAGCATCGGCGCTGATGCGCAGGCAATTCTTTCCTCCATGCGCTCCATCAATGACAGGACTGGCACCACGGTGAATCTTGCAGCTCCCACGCTGGTGAATCATGTACTGAACCTGAACCGCGCTTCCGAATCCGGTCCTCCCGTTTCGCCCGTCAATGCAACTTATTATTCCATCCGTCTTGACAATTCAAACAGTAACATTATTGCACTGGTTGAAAATCTTCCGGAGCGACTGGAGTATGATCTGAACTTTAACCTCAACCCGCTTGGGAATGTATCCGGTCATCATGATTTTCTTTATACTGATGATTTGTTTGACGCCAACCTGCAGGTAAATTTTCCGCTACGCTTTGCCGCGAACCAAATCCTTTTCGTGGACACGCAGGAAATTGCAACGATTGATCAAACCGCCGACGATAATATCGGGGACGGAACCTTTACGCTCATTGCAGATAATGGATTTCCTTACAGGTTCGAGCTGCAATTGATCATGCTGAATGCCAACAACCAGGCAACTGATTCACTACTCGTTCCAGACGTTATTAACCCGGCAATGCTCGATGCCAACTTCAGGGCAAACGGTAAGGTGAGGACCATCATCCCGATCCCGCTCTCCGTGGAAAGACGCAGTGCGCTGCTCAGCACCACGCGTATTGCCATCCGTGCCCGCTTCGATACAGGCGGCTATCCACACCTGCTGCAGGTATATAGTGACTATGAACTCAACCTGAAACTTGTTGGCGACTTTATATATTCCATACGCTGAACGTGCGACACACAAGCAATTTTATTTTCCTGATTCTTTATTCAGTCGTGGCAGGAGCCCAAACTGATCTTACGATGTCAGGTCATTTTATGAAAGACACTTCACAGGACGTGCTATTGAAGTTGCAGGGAAATTATTTCTTCGCTTCGAATGTCATCACCAATAAATTTGCCGGGGATTATTTCCAGGGCAAATTCCTGACGGAGGATCTGAAAGACAATGTTTCTAAAAACCTGTCCGCGCAGAATATATTTGCAGGAGAGGCAGGCTGGGAAGCATCGCTGACGTTTCATCCCGATACCGGCAACAACAAGGTGGAAGCATTTATTGCCTACAGGAGCCGCTCCCATTCCGATGCAAGGTTCTCTGCAGATTTTTTCAACCTCTTCTTCCGGGGGAATAAAATGTATGGAGGCAAGACGGCTGAACTGGGGGATTTTTTCTTCCAGCAATATTCCTATCGACAGTTTGTTTTCGGGATCGGGAACCAATTCGCCGTTCCCGGCAACGCAAAATTATATGTCGGGGCCGACATCGCCATCAACCAGGGAATTAAGTTCCTGAAGGTAATAGGACGGAGTGCATCGCTTTACACCGATCCCGGGGGAGAATTTATTGACGCAGATTTACACGCCACCATTTTTACAGATGATTCTGCCGCTCAGCATCCTTCCAGGCTGGACGGCTCCGGATACTCGGGAGATGTATACATTGAATATGCAACGGAAAAAAGTAACATGAATTTCTCAGTAGAAAATTTCGGAAGCATCCACTGGAATAAGTGGAGTACTGAAGTTTCTCTCGACTCCACATTCCACTTTGATGGTATTGACGTCCGAGACATTTTTGATATCGGCGACAGCATCCAGGTAAAAGATGTGGGGCTTGACAGTGTGTTTTATAAAAACTACGTACAGGATAAAAGTGAACACCGCGTCAACACGCAACTCCCGATGAAGATTTCCGGATCTTACACGCAATTCTTCCACGAAAATAAATTAGCGGCAACGATAGGCATCGATGTTTTACTGAATACATATTCCCAGATGCGATACTTCGCAGCAATGAATTACAGGTTCAGCCGTTCCAATGAAGCGGGGATAGTTGTTTCCACGGGAGGATATACCGGCTTTCATGCAGGCATCCGTCTGGCTCACGTATTTCCATGGCATTTGAAGGCCGAATTGGGCAGCAGCTATATCTACCCGATGGTTACCTATGAAACAGGCAAAAGCCAGGGGGCTTATTTATCTTTGTCAAAAAGCTTCTGAAAATGCTCACCAACATTCCGAACATACAAAATACCGATTCGAAAAATTTCTTTCTCATCGCAGGCCCCTGCGTGGTGGAGAGCGAGGAAATGACGATGAACATTGCGAAGCGCGTCCAGGAAATCACTTCCCGCCTGAAAATCCCTTTCATATTTAAAGCGAGCTACCGCAAGGCCAACCGCTCGCGGATGGATTCATTTACCGGCATCGGCGATGAACCGTCATTAATGATTTTGAAAAAAATAAAGGAGAGCCTCAGTGTGCCCGTTCTCACCGACATCCATGAAAGCAATGAAGCCGCATTTGCTGCACAGGTAGCCGATGTATTACAGATTCCAGCCTTCCTCTGCAGACAAACTGATTTGCTGGTGGCTGCCGGAAAGACAGGCAAAACTGTGAATATTAAGAAGGGACAGTTTTTGTCTCCCGGCTCAATGAAGTTTGCTGTCGACAAGGTGCGTGGTACCGGCAATATGAATGTCATGCTCACCGAACGCGGAAGCATGTTTGGCTACCAGGATTTGGTAGTCGATTACCGCGGCATCGGGGAAATGAAAAAAAATAATTGTCCTGTCGTGCTCGACGTCACCCATTCATTACAGCAGCCCAATCAATCCAGCGGGGTTACAGGCGGACGGCCTGACCTGATTGAAACCATAGCGAAAGCAGGAATTGCAGTGGGTGCCGATGGCATCTTCATTGAAACACATCCGGATCCTGAAAATGCTTTGAGTGACGGGGCGAATATGTTGCACCTGGATTTGCTGGAGGGGCTCTTAAAAAAATTAATCCGTATCAGGGAAGTATTGTAAGTCATGCGTATAATCATTTGTATTATTTTTTCATTTTCACTTTGCCGATCCTTTGCGCAAATTCAACCGCAGTCAATGTTGCCTGACACAGCATGGATTTACGTTTATGGCGGAGCAAATCACGATTTTGCCAAACAAATTATTTCAACCAGTGACTCCGGTTATCTTGTCATCGGCTCAACCTCCAGCTTTGGCGTTGCCAACTCTGATATGTACATAATCAAGACGGACAGGAACTGCAACAGGCAATGGTCACACATTTACGGATCTGCTGCGATTGAATGGGGATATGCGGCAAGAGAAACCTCAGACGGCGGATTTATACTCTGCGGGTTCACCAATCAAAATCTAAGCACAGGTTATGATATATACCTGCTGAAAATTGATGCTGCGGGGGCCATCTCCTGGAGCAAAACGATAGGGAACGCAGATTGGGATTTCGGCTATGGCATTGAACGCTCGGCTGACAGCGGTTTTATCATCATCGGGAAAACATACAGTCCCAGCAATGGAGGTTCTGATGTGCTGATTGTAAAAACTGATTCGCTGGGCAACTTAGCGTGGGAAAAAAATTACGGTGGCGCGGGAGATGAATCCGCAAATACAATATATAAAACAAAGCAGGGTGACTACCTCGTACTCGGAGAAACAAATTCATACGGAGCCGGCGACAAAGATTTTTATTTGTTAAAAATAAATGAGAACGGCGATACACTTTGGACGAAGACCTACGGCACGCCTGCGTTCGATGCAGGTTATTCCATTGATACCACCGCGGCGGGTAATTATTTTTTATTCGGAACTTCAGAAGGCAATCCTTTGCGCCCTGGCAAAGAATTTTACCTCATGGAAATGACTCCGGCGGGAGATACCTTATATACAATTTTTGATGGTGGTGCAGGCGATGAAGAAGGACGATACATCCTCCAGTTACCGGATGGCGATCACATATTCGGCGGCATGACAAACAGCGGCGGATTGGGTGGGAAAGCACTTTACATGATTGGCTTTCACAGCAACGGCAGTTTTATTGGCGGTGCCTATTGGGGAGGAACTGATGACGAAGAAGGTTATTCTGTCGCGCTAGGGAAAGACGGGCAGATTGTTTTTGCAGGCACTACTACCAGCGATAGTTTCGGAAACGAAGACGTTTACCTCGTCAGGATTGATACCATTTTGCCATCGCCACTAAACTACCCCCTGAGCATGCATTATTACAATGATTCACTCGTATCAGTAAATGATATTTCACCCGGGCAAGAGAATAAATTTAGAGTCTCTCCAAATCCGTTTCACGAAAGTGCTACGATAGGGATGGAGAACAATAAAAATTTGAATTTCAAAAATTGCATGATCGCTATTTCTGACATTGCCGGGAGGACCATAAAAACGATTTCTCCAAACCGCTTTCCTTTCGTTTTCGAAAACAAAGGGGTTCTGAAGCCAGGTGTCTATATTATTTCCTATTATATTGACAATGTTTTTTCCTCCTCCGGTAAACTAATAGCGTATTAAAGAAAACTATGTTGGGTAGCCGCTCAAACAATTTTCTTCGTAACCTTTTCACACTGCTCTCCATTTACTCCGGAATTTTCCTGGTGCTTTTTATGATGGAGGCTGCTTCGTCAAACACAAAAATATTTTCAGTAAATAATTTTCTTAACTGGGACGCCGCCCATTATTTCGCAGTGATGCAAAACGGCTACCACGATGAGAACGTCGCCTTCTTTCCCCTCTTCCCTGTTTTCTGGAGAATCATTCATGCTTCAATAGCCGGTATCAGTATCATTAATGGCCTGCTGTACATAGTTGCACTGGCCTGGCTGGCAGCTGAATTTAACATCCAGCGAAAAAATCTTCTCTTGGTTGCTTCTGTCTCTTCCCTCATTTTTATGTTCCTTCCCTTTTCAGAGGCTGTATTTTTTTTTACGACTGCAATGATCCTCGTCGGACTAAATAAAGAAAGCATGTTACTTGTCTGCACCGGGCTCTTTCTTGCCGGATGCGCACGCCCTGTTGCTACTATTTTTATTCCCGCAATTCTTGTTGCAGAATATTTATGCAACAGGGAAGGAAAAGTTCGGCTGGAGCGTATTTTTCTTCAATTGTTTTTTTGTCTTCTCGGCATTTTCATCGTTTTCGTTCTTCAATATAAGGAGACCGGAAAGTGGTTTACTTTTTTCGAATACCAGAAAAACTGGGACAATTACCTGCGTCTTCCAAAGTTTCCGCTGGCATCCTGGGCGGGTGGATACATTGTGCGCCTTGACGCTCTTGCTTTCTTCTGTGGAGTTGCCGCATTCGTATGGCTTACTTCAATAACAATGAAAGCAAAGGCTCAAAAAAAAGACGTTATCAATAAACCGCTGGTTTTTTCCCTCGCTTACCTGACCGTGCTTACGCTTACGGTGCTCTTTACAAAAGGAGGCACGTTTAACAGCTTCAACCGCTACCTCTTTGCATCTTCCTTTTTCTTGTTTGCCTTCCACAGTTTTCTTGAAAGGAACCTGTTCAGATGGAAAAATGTACTTGTGCTTTTCGTCGGCTCTTCACTCTCCTGGCTTCTCTTCGCAAGCTATGTCCACATCCAGTACTTACTCAAATTCGAAGTGCTGACCATTTACCTCTGCGTAATTTATCTGGCCACGTACAATGTCAATAAAAAGATAAGCAGGATGAGTTTCGCAGTCATTGCAGGAGTTAACATTTTTTTCTTTTTGGCTTTCATGCACCGTTTCCTTTCAGGTGAATGGGTAGGCTAAATCCTGCGGAAAGAAATCAGTCAATTATTTTTTACCTGCCAGCCTTTCAAAGACATAAACCTGCACTTTGTTGTAATCAGCAGACACTGTTTTTCTTGTGTAGGTGCTCAATGTATTCATTACGCTATTCTCAGGATCATCATCTACCTGGTGCGACTGAACCAGGATGATACGCCTTGACCGCGGCAACTTCTGAAAAGAAACGCTGTCCATTTTACTTGTCGCAAAAATATTCTCCTTGTTCAGGCGTTGGTCCATTTCATTGTACTGCCGGAAAATATCTTTATCATAATAATAGCTGAAGATGTTGCTGGTGTACCAAACAGATACAACAACAACATCATCTTTTGTTTTAATCTTTTTCACCAGGTTTACAGCCTCACGCCAGTGCTCTTCTCTTTCAGGATGAAGCTTGAGCGATATTGCCATACTTGCCAGGAGCAAAACAGCGATACTTATTTTCAAGCCACTGCTTAATTTTAATATTGACAAAAAATATCCTGTTCCCAGGTATAAACCAATCGCACAAAAAAGGAGATACCGCGTGAGGAAAACCGGCCGGATAAAAGCGATAAAATATACAGAGACCACCACGATGAACGCCCACGTATTAAAAAAAACAGGGAGGAAGAGTTTTTCTCTTTTTCTGTCAACAAGCCAACGCCTGGCTGTGGCGAATGTTCCGGCCGCAATAATCGCAAACATCATCACTGTGACAAATTTATTCCCTGCAAAGTCGATGTATACACCTTTGAAATTATAAAATGTGGGTTTCTCCAGCCAGAATTTGCCTGGTTCAGGTATGTGGTTAAACACATTTGAGGCCCAGGGCAAAAGCACTAAAATTATCAGTGAACAGGACAAAACAAATTGAAGAAAGAATTTCCTGTTGGTTGAAATGAAAATCAACGCTACCATTCCTTCGCAGGCTATTAAGAACCCGGCAATGTAATGCGTGGCGATCAAAAGAACATTGGCCAGGGTAAGCAACGGCAGCGTTTTTGCTTTTCGCGAAGAGAATAATTCAGAAAAATAAATCGCAGAAATAATTGAGAGGAGTGCTACCAATGAATAGTTACGGGTTTCCTGCGCATAAAAAAGCTGTTGCGATGACAAAGAGAAGACGAGGGAAACAAAAACTGCGGTGGTCAGCCCGATATTTTTCTTTGCGTAAAAGAAAAGCAGCAAGGCCGCCGCTATGCTGAAAACTGCAGACATGGAACGAACAGCAGATTCAGAAATACCAAACGCGCCGCACCAGAAATGAAGCAGGATAAAATACAATGGAGGATTGTCAGTGGCTGCGCTGTCATGAATGACCTGGGAAAGGCTGCGTTGGGCTTCTGACACGCTGTATGCTTCATCTATCCAGAAACTTGAGTTTCCGATTCCGTAAAACTTGAGGAAACAATTCAGCAGGAGAAGAAAAAGAATAAAAAAAGGAATGAATATTTCTTTTTTCATTCCTGCTATTTTTTCCTGTTTAATGTTCATTCAGTATTTATTGCAGCATGTTCAATCCACAGATACAATCATAAACTCCGTTCTCCGGTTTTGTGCCCTCCCAGCTTCTGTTGCGTTTGACTGGATGGGTTTGGTATCTGCATATCCTTTGTAAACCAGGTGGGAAGCATCAGCGCCGTTTTCTACCATGTGGTCATATACGGTTTTGGCCCTGTTCTCACTAAGCACCTGGTTATGCTCCTTGCCCCCGGTATTGTCCGTGTGCCCGCTCACCTCCACTTTTACGTTCGGATTTTTCTTCATGAAAGCAATCATCTTTCCGATCTCGGCGCGCGATTCTTCGCGGAGATCGTACTTGTCGACTTCGTAAAAAATATTTTTCAGCACGATGCTCTGCCCCGCCTTGATCGGCTTGAGCGGAATGTCTTTTACAAACGGTGCCTTCACTGAAGCAGTGTCCTTCAATTGAAAATTGTCAGAGTAAAAAAGGTACCCGTCTTTTGAAACATTCAGTGCATAGCTTTTGCCGGATGGCAGGCACACCAGAAATTCGCCGGTTACATCATTTGAAACCGAACGGATCACAGTTTTTGCGGTAGCCAAATCTATCAACTCAAAGCTCGCAGCCAACGGCTTCTTGCTGTCTGCATCAAACACAACGCCCTTCAGGTACGTCATCTTGTTGGGCTTCGCCCCATCATAGAGATCAAACTGGTAAAGGTCCAGGCCGCCACGCGAGTCATTGCGGTTAGAAGCAAAATATGCAATGCTGCCGTCCGGGCTCACAAGCAAACTGCTTTCATCGTTGGATGTGTTGATCGGGTATCCCAGGTTCACGGGATCGCCCCAGCTCCCGTCGTCTCTGCGCTTGCTCATGAAGATATCCAGTCCGCCAAGCCCCGGATGACCGGAAGAAGAAAAATACAATGTCTGGTTGTCAGGATGAATGAATACGCTGAACTCGTCGCGATCCGTGTTGATATTGGAAGGTAGTTGTACGGGTTCACTCCATGCGCTGTTGTCGTCAATGAAAGAAACGAAGATGTCCTGGTTGTCCCTTCCTTCCGCATTTTTCACCTTTCGGATAAAGTATAAGGTGCGGCCATCAGAGGAAAAAGAAGGTTGCGTTTCATATCCCCTGGTGTTGATAGGAATTCCCAGGTCTCTCGGTGTTTGAAATTTTGCGCCTGATTTTTTCGATATGTAGATGTCGCATGAAGCCAGACCT
>Ga0134121_10002013_pt1 | contig 18127 bp, 18 predicted proteins | sample KB301_FD_96463 | JGI IMG/M metagenome (GOLD analysis project Ga0134121, IMG submission 96463) | Terrestrial soil microbial communities without Nitrogen fertilizer from Kellogg Biological Station, Michigan, USA - KB3-0-1 | ecosystem: Environmental > Terrestrial > Soil > Unclassified ... | reverse complement strand
CGTAGGAGATGACGATGATCGTGTCGCCGTGGTGCACGAGGCGGGCCGCGGCGCCGTTGACCTTCATCTCGCCGGAGCCGCGCTCGCCGGCGATCGTGTACGTCTCGAAGCGGGCGCCGTTGTTCACGTCGACGACGGCGACCTGCTCGTGCTCGAGGATGTCGGCGGCCTCGAGCAGCTCGGGATCGACGGTGATCGAGCCGACGTAGTTCAGGTCGGCGTCGGTCACGGTCGCGCGGTGGATCTTCGATTTGAGCATCGTGCGATGCATGACGGTGTCAGGGTCTCCCGTTGGCGTTGGCATTGAGAATGGTGTTGTCGATCAGGCGCGCGGGGCCGACGCGCGCGGCCAATGCCACGAGCACCTCGCCCTCCACGTGATCGACCGGAGCAAGCGTGTCCGCAGCGACGAGCGCGAGGTACTCGGGCTCGACGTCGTACGGCTCCATCGCCCGCCGCCCGGCGCCCGCGACGATGGCGGCGTCACGGGCGCCGGCGGCAACGGCCGCCTCAACAGCGTCGAGCGCGCGTCGCAGCGCGACGGCGCGCTCACGCTCGGCGGGGGCCAGATACGCATTGCGGCTGGAGAGCGCCAGCCCGTCGGGCTCGCGCACGGTCGGGCAGACGACGATCCGCACGGGGATGTCGAGGTCGCGCACGAGCCGGCGGATCACGAGCGCCTGCTGGGCGTCCTTCTGCCCGAAGTAGGCCGCGTCGGGCGCGGCCATGTTCAGCAGCTTCGTCACGACGGTCGCGACGCCGTCGAAGTGTCCGGGCCGCTGCGCGCCTTCCAGCGGCTCGCTCAGGCCGGCGACGTGGACGGTCGTCGCGAAGCCGTCCGGATAGACCTGCTCAAGCGGCGGCGCGAACAGCACGTCGGCGCCGGCCTGCTCGGCGAGCGCCGCGTCGGCCGCCTCGTCGCGCGGATACGCCGCCAGGTCCTCGCCCGCGCCGAACTGCGTCGGGTTCACGAACAGCGATACGACGACGACGTCGTGCTCGCTGCGGGCGCGCTCGATCAGCGAGCGGTGGCCGGCGTGCAGCGCGCCCATCGTCGGCACGAGGCCGATCGAGCGCTGCGCGAGCCGCTCGGGCGCGAGCGCGGCGCGCAGCTCCGCGACGGTGCGGATGATCCTCATGCGGCCGCTCCGGTGCTCGCGGCGCCCGCGAGCGCCCGCGTCGCGTCGGCGAGCGCGTCGAACAGCTCCAGCAGCTCGGGCGTGCGCTGTGCGAGCGCGTCGCGCTGGCGCGCGACGGTCGCCTCGTCGCCGCGCACGAGCGGGCCGGTCAGCGCGCGCTCGGGGCCGAGCGCGGCCCAGTTCTCGACGCTCGCGCGCACGAGCGGGACGAGCGCGGCCCGCTCGACCCCGGCGCTCGCGGCGACGCGCTCGGCGGCCGCCTCGAGCGTGACGAGGAAGTTCGAGGCGATCGAGGCGGCGGCGTGGTAGGCGGCGCGATCCTCGTCGGCGACGACCACGGGCGTGAGCCCGAGGCGGTATGCGAGCGCGGTTGCGACGGCGAGCGCGGCCGGCGTCGCGCCGGCGACGGCGGCGGAGGCCCCGGCGAGCCGCGCCGGACCCTCCGCCGGCACGGTCATCAGCGGGTGCAGCGAGAAGGCGGGGTGGGGGGCGAGCACGTCGAGCGTCGTGGCACCCGAGCAATGGCCGACGACGCGATCCGGCTGCGGCTCGACCGCGGCGGCCGCGGCCGCGATCTCGCCGTCGGGGACGCACAGCAGCACGAGCTCGGCCTCAGCGCAGTCGGCCCCGCGTCCGAGCGGGCCCTCGACCGCGACGCCGGCTTCGCGCAGCGCCGCGGTCAGCGCCCGGCCGAGGCGGCCCGCGCCGACGACCGCGCAGCGCAGGCGCGTGAGATCAGGGAGATCGACTTCCCGTTCCAGTTCCCACATGGGAGATACCGGTCGAGTCTTGGTGGTGGAGATGAAGGTGAGCCGAGTCCGTCCCCGCAGGTGACGGCCGCTCAGAATGGTAGCTGTCGTTGCGCCGGATTACCATCGCGGGCGATGACCACCGCGTTGGAGCGCCGCGAGCAGCTGAAGGAGGTCTTCCGCGAGGCGAGCGTCTGCACGCGCTGCGTGCTCTCAGAGACGCGCACGACGGTCGTCTTCGGGGCCGGCAACGCGGACGCCGACCTGATGTTCGTCGGCGAGGCGCCGGGGGCGAACGAGGACAAGCAGGGCCTCCCGTTCGTCGGCCAGGCGGGGAAGCTGCTCGACAAGCTGCTGGCGGAGATCGGGCTCGAGCGCGGCGAGGTCTTCATCGCGAACGTGCTCAAGTGCCGCCCGCCCGGCAACCGCGATCCGCGTCCGCAGGAGATCGAGTCCTGCCGCGACTATCTGCACCGCCAGGTCGAGCTGATCGAGCCGCTCGTGATCTGCACGCTCGGCAACTTCTCGACGAAGCTGCTGCGCGGCGACCCGACGGGGATCTCGCGCATCCACGGCCAGGTGGAGGTGCACGTGCTCGGTCAGCGCGCGGTGCGGCTGTTCCCGATCTACCACCCGGCCGCGGCGCTCTACACGCCCAGCATGCTCGAGACGCTGCGCGCCGACTTCGCGCGCCTGCCCGAGCTGCTCGCCCAGCCGGCGCCCGAGCAGCCGCCGCCGGCGGCGGAGATCGAGCCGCTGCCCGAGCCGGCGCTCGATCCCGAGCAGGTGCCGGGGGTGCCGATCGAGGCCGTGGCCGCCGGCGCGGAGGCCGAGGCGCCGGACTGGGCCGAGCAGCTCAGCGACGATCAGCTCGGCCTCTTCTGAGCGCGCAGCGCAAGCCCGAGCGCGAGCGCGGCGGCGAGCGCCTGCAGCGCCAGCACGGTCGCCGCGAAGCCGTTCGGATCCGCCGGTGCGACCGTCAGCAGCAGCACCGGCTCGGCGATCGCCACGAGCCCCAGCGGGATCAGGAAGCGTGTGCGGTGCAGCGCGAGCAGGTACTGGATCCCCAGGTACGTCAGCGCGAGCAGCGTGAACGCGACGCCGAGCGGCAGCAGCGCGTCGACCGCGAGCAGCCGGTCGGCGCCGAAGGCGAGCCGCAGCAGCAGGCGCCCGCCGAGGGCGAAGATCAGCAGCACGGGGATCGCGCACGCGAGCACGATGCCGAGCGAGCGCAGCAGCACCGGCCGCGTGTCCTGCCCTTCGGCGTCGCGGCGCGAGGTCTCGGGCACGAGGTAGAAGCCGACGCCGATCGCGACCCACACGAGCACCTTCGCGGCCACGGCGGTGGCGCCGTAGGAGCTGGCGACGTCGGTCGAGAAGCGATGCTTGGCGGCGATGATGTCGATGTTCTGCAGCAGCGCGACGACGATCAGCCCGGCGATCGGGGCCCACGCGCGCACGACGTGGTCGCGCAGGCGCAGCGCCGGGGCGAGCGTCTCCGGCAGCGAGCCCGCCGGTGCGGCGAGCCGGCGCCGCAGCTCCGTGCCGCAGTAGAGCACGATCGCGATCAGCGACAGCGGCGTGCCGAGATACGCGCCGGTCACGCCGAGGCTCGTCGCCGCCAGCGCCGCGCCGAGCACGAGCCGGACGCCCTGCTCGCCGATCAGGCTGACGCCGACGGCGCGGTAGTCGCCGACGCCCTGCAACGCGCCGCGCAGGATCGACAGCAGCAGCCACAGCACGCCCGCCGGCAGGCCGATCGCCGCCGCCCACTGCTCGTGCACGCCGACGGCGTGCGCGATCGGCGCACGCGCCAGCACCGAGACGACGGCCAGCCCGGCGGTGAGCACGAGCAGCGTGCGCGTCCAGCTGCGCAGCGTCGCGGCGAGCTGCGGGCCGCTGCCGAGCGTCCCGAGCACGCTCTCGCGCGCGGTCGCGACCTGCATCGCCTGCCCCGCGACGGACAGGATCAGGTAGTAGGAGATCAGCGCCGCGAGCGAGCCGTAGTCGTCGAGCAGGCGTGCGAAGACGACCGTCGAGCCGAGCGCGATGACGTTGTTCGCGATCATCGCGCCGGCCAGCCCGCCGGCCTTGCCGAGGTCGGAGGAGCGCAGCGCGGCGAACCGGTCGCGCAGCGCGCCGGCTCGGTCCTGGCGTCGCAGTCCGGACGTGTCGGCCATCGCCGCGAGTACGGTACCGTCAGGCTCGCATGAGCCCGACCGGACCGCTCCCGCTCGGCATGCACCGGACGGCCGGCGCGGCGCAGACCGAGGCGATCGCGGCGCGCATGGCCGCGGCGCTCGTGCCGGGGGACGTCGTGCTGCTCAGCGGCGAGCTCGGCAGCGGCAAGACGACGTTCGTGCGCGGCGCGTGTCGCGCGCTCGGCGTCAGCGGACCGGTGACGAGCCCGACGTTCACGATCGGGCGCCGCTACGAGGGCCGCGTCCCGATCTCGCACCTCGACCTCTACCGCCTCGGCGACCTCGCCGCCGAGGACCCGGCGCTGCTGGCCGACTATCTGACGCCCGACCGCGTCGCCTTCGTCGAGTGGCCCGAGGCCGCGCACGACACGCTCGACGGCGTCGTCGCACGCGTGCGCCTGCGTCATCTCGGCGGCGACGCGCGCGAGCTGGAGATCGCGTGAGCGCCGCGACGATCCTCGCGTTCGACACCGCGACGCCGGCGACGGCGGTGGCGCTCGCGCTCCCCGACGGCACGACGCTCGCACGCCGCCACCAGCCCGCGGAGGGCGAGCGGCCGGGGCACGCGCTGGAGCTGCTGCCGCTCGCGATCGGCCTGCTGGACGAGGCGGGGATCGACTGGTCCGACCTCGATCGACTCGCCGTCGGCGTCGGGCCGGGGACGTTCACCGGCCTGCGCATCGGCGTCGCGACGGCGCGGGCGCTCGCACAGGCACATGCCCTGCCGCTCGTCGGCGTCTCGACGCTGCGGGCGCTCGCGGCCGGCGCCGAGCCGCACGACGGGCCGATCGCCGCCGTGCTCGACGCGCGCCGCGGCGAGGCGTTCGCGGCCGCCTGGGCGGGCGACGGGACGACGCTGCTCGCGCCCGCTGCGTTCGCGCCCGCGGCGCTTGCGAGCGCCACGGCAGCGCTGCCGGCGGTCACGCTGGCGATCGGCGACGGGGCGGTAAGGTTCAGGGAGCAACTCGAAGCAGCCGGGGCGGCGGTCCCGGCGGACGGCGCTCCCGCACATCACGTCGATGCGACGGCCCACTGCCGGCTCGCCGCGACGGCGGAGCCGACCGCCCCCGACGCGGTCCTCCCGGCCTACCTGCGGCTCCCGGACGCCGAGCTGGCGCTCCGGCAGCGAGGCACCAGCGCATCGTGAACCCGAAGCTCGAGATCCGCCGCCTGACCTACTCCGACCTGCCGCAGGTAATAGCGGTCGAGCGGCGTGCGTTCTCGACCGCGTGGTCGCTGGCGATGTTCGTGCTGGAGCTCTCGAAGCCGGCCGGCGTGTGCCTGGCGGCGCTGCGCGACGGCGAGCTGGTCGGCTACGTGATCTGCTCGCGCTACGACACGGTCTGGCACGTGATGAACGTGGCCGTCGATCCTGCCCTGCGACGGCAGGGGATCGCGTCGGCGCTGCTGGACGCGCTGCTGCAGCGCGTCGACGAGGGCGGTGCCGGCGCCGTGCAGTTGACGCTCGAGGTGCGCCCGACGAACGCGCCCGCGATCGCCCTGTACCGCCGCTTCGGCTTCCGGGCGGCGGGCGTGCGTCCGCGCTACTACCAGGACAACGGCGAGGACGCCCTGATCATGTGGCGCACGGCCGCGACGCTCGCCGGGCGTCTCGACGACGTCCCGAACGTCGGCAGCGGCGCCGCGTGATCCTCGCGCTGGAGACGAGCTGCGACGACACCTGCGCCGCGGTCGTGACGCGCGACGGTGAGATCCGCGCGAACGTGATCTCCTCTCAGGGGGTCCACGATCGCTACGGCGGCGTCGTGCCCGAGGTGGCCTCGCGCCACCATCTGGAGCTGGTGGGCGCCGTGGTGGAGGACGCGCTGGCACAGGCGGACGTGGCGCTGCCGGAGCTGGATGCCGTCGCCGTCACGCAGGGGCCCGGCCTCGTCGGCGCGCTGCTCGTCGGCGTCGCGACCGCGAAGGCGCTGGCGGCGGCGCATCGGCTGCCGCTGATCCCGGTCGACCACCTGCACGGCCATGTCGCCGCGAGCTTCCTGGCACCGGCGCCGTTCGAGCCGCCGTTCCTGATCCTGATCGCCAGCGGCGGGCACACGCTGCTCGCGCACGTGCGCGATCACGGGCAGGACTGGGAGGTGCTCGGCTCCACGCACGACGACGCCGCAGGGGAGGCGTTCGACAAGGGCGCGCGCATGCTCGGGCTCGGCTACCCGGGCGGACCGGCGCTGCAGCGGCTCGCGGCCGACGGTGATCCGGAGGCGTTCGACTTCCCGACCGCGCGCCAGGTCGCCGGGCTCGACTTCTCCTTCTCGGGGCTCAAGACGGCGCTGCTCTACAAGCTGCGCGAGCTGGAAGGAATCGATCCCACCCTCCCGACGCATCGCCGCGCCGACCTCGCCGCCTCCTACCAGCGCGCGATCGTCGAGACGCTCGCGCGACGCGTCGAACGGGCGCTGGAGCAGACCGGGATCGACCGCCTGGCGCTCGGCGGCGGCGTCGCCGCCAACGGCCCGCTGCGCGAGCGGATGCGGAGCCTGGTCGCCGACGTCGACATCCCGCCGATCGAGCTGTGCACCGACAATGCCGCGATGATCGCGAGCGCCGCCCGCTTCCTCCCCGCGCTCCCGTTCCCCGACTACCTTTCGCTCGACGCGTATGCCACGGGCGAGCGGGGGCTGTGAGCTGCGCGATGCCCGAGGTCGTGCTCTACGGCAAGCCCGACTGCCACCTCTGCGACGACGCGCGCGTCGTGCTGGAGCGGGTGCGGGCGGAGCTGGGGTTCGAGCTCGTCGAGCGCGACATCACGCAGGACGACGTGCTGCACCGCACCTATCTGGAGCGGATTCCGGTGGTCGCGATCGACGGGCGGGAGGTGTTCGACTACTTCGTCGACGAGCCCGAGCTGCGCCGCCGGCTGGTGGGCTGATCGCGCAGGGCATCGCCTACACTGGGGCAGCGATGAGCTCCACGATCGAGCAGGACGCCGAGACGGGCTTGGGCAGGGCGGGCGAGCGACTGTCGCTCGGCGTCGCCGCGCGCCTGTCGCGCTACCTGCAGGTGCTCACGCAGGCGAAGAAGATGGGCAAGGAGACGATCTCCTCGCAGGAGCTCTCCGACTACACCCACGTCAACTCGACCCAGATCCGCCGCGACCTCTCCGGCTTCGGCAAGTTCGGCAAGCGCGGCGTCGGCTACAACGTCGACTCGCTCGTCTCGCAGATCCGCAAGATCCTGCGGACGTCCGGCCAGCACAACATCGCGCTCTTCGGCGCGGGCCATCTCGGCCGCGCGATCGCGAGCTCGGACATCTTCGCCGACCACGGCTTCAGGGTCGTGGCGATCTTCGACAACGACCCGGCGAAGCTCGGCGAGCTGGTCGGCACGCACCCGGTGCGTGCCGCGACCGGGCTCAAGCAGGTGATCGACGATGAGGACATCGTCGTCGCGGTCCTCGCGGTGCCGACCGCCGCCGCGCAGCCGCTCGCCGACGACCTCGTCGCCGCGGGCGTGAAGATCATCTTCAACTACTCCGAGGCGCTGCTGCAGGTCCCGCCCGAGGTGACCGTGCACACCTCCAGCCCCGCGGTCGATCTGCTCTACGCGCTGTACTTCTACCTCACCTAGCGGTCCGTCCCGCTGCCGCCGCCACTTGCTTTCGTGAGCCTCGACTTCTCAACCGCCCACCTGTCCTTCGAGGACGCGACCGACGGCACGGTCGGTCTCGAGGAGGAGTTCGCGCTGCTGGATCCCGCGACGCTCGCGCTGGCGCCGCGCTTCGAGGAGCTGCACGACGCTGCGCTCGCGTCGGATCCGGTGCTCGCCGAGTCGCTCGCGGGCGAGCTGATCTCCTCCGAGATCGAGATCCGCTCCGGTCGCGGCGAGGACTTCGCGGACGCCACCGCCGCCCAGCGCGACCGCCGCCGGCGCCTGTTCGCGCTCGCCGCCGAGCGCGACGTCGCGCTCGCCGCCACCGGCACCCATCCGTGGGCCGACTACCGCGAGCAGCGGATCATCGACACCGAGCACTATCGCCGCGTCGAGCAGGGGCTCAAGTACGTCGCGTGGCGCAACAACACGTTCTCGCTGCACGTCCACGCCGGCGTGCGCGGCGCCGACCGCGCCGTGCGCGTCTGCGACCGCCTGCGTCCGGTGCTGCCGCTGCTGCTCGCGATCTCGGCGAACTCGCCGTACGTGGACGGGCGCGACTCGGGCCTGCACACGACGCGCAGCCAGGTCTTCACGAAGAGCTTCCCGCGCTGCGGCGTGCCGGACGCGTTCGGGTCCTGGCGGGCGTTTCGCGACTACCTCGACTTCCTCGCGCGCACCGACTCGATCGTCGAGTACACGCAGGTCTGGTGGTCGATCCGGCCGCATTTGTCGTTCGGCACGGTCGAGGTGCGCATCTGCGACGCGCAGGCGACCGCGGGCGAGTCGGAAGCGGTGGCCGCGCTGATCGTCGCGTGCATCGCGCAGGCCGCCCGCGACCTCGACGAGGCCCGGCCGTTCGCAGACCCTGCACCGCGCCTGATCGAGGAGAACATGTGGCGCGCGATCCGCCACGGGCTCGACGGCAAGCTGATCGATCTCGACTGCGCCGAGGAGTACCCCGCAGCCGCGGCCGCCGAGCGCCTGCTCGCATGGACCGCGCCGGTGCGCGCCGAGCTGGGGTTGGAGATCGCGCTGCCCGAGCTCAACGGCGCCCAGCGTCAGCGCCGCCTGCTGGATGCGGGCGTGCCGCTCGAGGACGTCTACGCCGCGACCGTCCGCGAGACCCGCGAGACGTATGCCCAGGAGGTCATCGCATGACGCCGGAGGACCAGCAGACGCAGGCCCAGCCGACCGAGGAGGAGATGCGCGCCGCGCTCGAGGAGGAGCTCAAGCGCGTGCGCGTCGAGCAGGTCGTCACCGAGGCGACCGTCTCGATCCTCAACGTCGCGGTGCTGCGCGCCGGCCTCGTGCCCGGCTCCGAGGGCGAGGTCGACTTGGTCCAGGTGCGGATGGGGGTGGAGGCCGTGCGGGCGCTGCTGCCGCTCGTCGAGGAGGCCGTCGGCGCCGAGCAGGCGAAGCCGATCCGCGACGCGCTCGCGCAGCTGCAGCTCGCCTACGTGCGCGCACAGGGCGGCGGCGAGCCGGGCGCGGCGCCACCGGAGGGCGGGGAGGAGCCACTGCAGCAGGGGGAGGGGTCGGGGACGTCTGGAGCGGGGCCCGCGCAGCAAAGCGGGCGGCTCTGGGTGCCCGGCCAGTAGGCCGTGCTGGGCAACGCGCGCCTCTACGACCTCGTCCAGACGCTCGCGGGCCGCTTCGTCACGGCGCGGCGCCTGCGGGCGCTGCTGGCCGCCACGCGCGGCCAGGTCGTGCTCGATCTCGGTGCGGGGACCGGCAGCCTCGCGGCGCTGCTGCCGTCCGGCGCGACGTACTGGGGGCTCGACAACGACGCGCTGAAAGTCGAGCGGCTCGCGGCGAAGGTGCCGGGGGCGCGCGTCCTGCAGCGCTCCGCGCTCGAGACCGGGCTCGACGACGACGCCGCCGACGTCACCGTCTGCGTCGACGTGACGCATCACCTCGAAGAGCGCGAGCTGCCGCGGCTCGTGGCCGAGATGGCGCGCGTGACGCGCGAGCGGCTCGTCTTCGTCGACGCGCTGCGGGCGCGGCGCTTCGCGGTCGGGCGCCTGCTGTGGCGGATCGACAGAGGCTCGTACCCGCGCTCGGAGGCCGAGCTCACCGACGCGCTTGCGGCGCACTTCGAGCTGACGAAAGTCGAGCGCTACCGCTTCTGGCACCACTACGTGCTGTGCGTCGCGCGCCCGCGCGGCGGGCCGCTCGCGTGAGCGGCCCGCCTTGCACTGCTACGTTCTCCCTCTCATTATGAGGATGTAGGTGTACGTGTTGCCGCCTCTGTCTTCCAACTTGAGTATGTAGTCCGATATGTAGGGCCGTCTCGGTGCGGCTCTCGTTCTGAGCGTCGCGGTCATCGGGTAGTTCATGGCCGCGAGGATTTCCCCGACGTTGAGTCCCGCCATCGCGAAGTGCGTGGTGTCAAACACCCGCGTCTGGGTGACTCTCCAGGCGGTTCTCGATTCGAATTCGAAGCCTCCTCTCGCTATTTCCGCGGCGACTGCGACCAGGCCCCATTCGAGTATCGGAGGCACCGGGGTGAATCTTCCTTTGGTGAAGTCGTTGAGTATCTCGGCGTTCGCCGACATATAGACTCTGTGCGCCGCCGCGAACGCAAGGCTTCCGGACAACGTGCCGGTTTCCGCGCAGAGGCCGCTGCCGCTGACCTTTCTGAGTCTCGTTTCGACGATTCTGCCCGTGCCGATGTCGTAGTAGTTGTTTTCCGTGAGGGGGAATAGCACTCTCACGGTGCCGCTGTATAGGCACGTGAGTTCGGCGAACGTCCCCGAGAACGCGAAGTTTTCGATCGTGACCATCAGGCCGGTCGCTTCTTCCGGCGCCGTGCCTAGCACGGATTCGGCCTTGATCGTCCACGGCGTTCTTTCTCTGAATAGCGCTTCTCTGATCGTGCCGCCTCTGCAGCCTCCCATTCTCGCCGAGGTGACTTCACCTGCGGCGACGCCCGAGATCGATATCGGGCCGGCTCTCATGCTGCCGCCCAACGTCGCTTCGCATTCGACGGTGAAGAATCCGCTGGTGAAGCTTATGTTCCCCGACGAGGCGAGCGTCATCGCGCCGGGCGGTTCCATGTTCATGAAGGTGGCAGTAGCGCTGCCGCCTCCGGCGACCAACATGGCGAGCGTCGCGAGGATTCCCACGACGATCCTGGTGCGTACGTGAGACATGAGCATTCGCTCCTTGTTCGTGGTGCGTTTCAGGTCAAGCATGTGCGGCGGGCATCACCTCCTTGCGCAGCGCCTCGTAGCGCTCCACGCACTCCGCGACGTGCGCGCGGAAGCCGTCCTGCTCGGGAAAGCGGTCGAGCAGGGGGACGTCCTCCTGCGGGGCCTCCAGCCCGCCGCTGGCGAGCACGCGCTCGTAGAAGGGATCGTTCGCGCCTGAGACGGCGGACAGGCCCGTGGCCCCCGAGGACTCCCACGTCAGCAGCTCGGGCGAATACGACAGCCCGAGCGCCGCGAAGATCGGCGGCACGACGCGGCTCGGCACCGCGCGCAGCCCGGTCGACTCGACGACCAGGTGCTCGATCCCCTGCGCGCGGACGTGTGCGAGCTGGCGCTCGAGGTCCTCCCAGCCCGACTCGCGCAGCGGAAAGACCTCCGGGCGCCCCGAGGCCCGCAACACGCGCATGCGCGAGGCGATCGACAGGCGCGGGTCGCGGATCATGAAGACGATCGGCCGCGTCGCGAGCTGCGCGAGCAGCGGGAAGGCGTCGCCGACCTGGAACGTCATCTCCTTGACCACGAGCGCTCTGCCGCTGCCGCGCCCGCCGAGCTCGGCGACCGGCGCGGGCGCCTCGAGCAGTTCGATCGCCACCTCTGGGCCCTCGCCGCGGTACCAGGTCGGCTCGAACGGCTCGTGGCTGTAGAAGCCGACGTCGGGGTGGTTCCACAGCACCCGCGCAAGCGCGGTCGAGGCGGTCCGCGGCGGCGCGACGATCGCCAGCACCTCGCCGTGGCGCTCGCGCACGGCCTGAAGCCGCCCGCGCAGCTCGGCCGCTACTCGAGCGTCAGCCACGTGCCGATCCCCCGCTCCAGCGCACGGCGGTAGACGGCCGCGGCGCACGCGACGTCCTCGATCGCCATCCCCATCGGGTTGAGCATGATCCGCTCGTCGGGGTCGGTGCGGCCGGGGCGCTCGCCGCGGGCGATCTCGCCCAGCTCCGCATGCAGGTCCTCGCGCGCGAGGCGTCCGTCGAGTACGAGCTGGTTGATCGTCTTGCGCTCGCGATTGCACTGGTCCCAGTCGTCGACGACGAGCTTGTCGACGCGGACGAACACCTCCGGCTCGACGTCCATGATCGAGATGTTGCTGACGAACGTCCCGGGCGACAACCACTCGAACGGGATGTACGGCGTGTCCGCGACGGTGCACGGGACGACGACCTCGCTGCCGCGCACGGCCTCCTCGGCGCTCGCGCACACGCGTGCCGCGAAGCCCAGCCCGGCCAGCTCGTCGGCGAGCCGCTGGGCGGCCTCCGGCTTGTGGTCGCACAGCCGCAGCTCGCGGATCTGCGGGAACGCCTCGACGAGGCCGAGCGCGTGCAGGCGCCCGATGAAGCCGCAGCCGATCAGGCCGACCGTCTCGAAGCCGTCGCGCGCGAGGTACTCGGTCGCGAGCACGGTGATCCCGGCGGTGCGCATGCCGCTGATCTCACCGCCCTCCATGACGGCGATCGGATAGTGCGTCTCGGCGTCGTTGAGCACGATCACCGCGCTGGCGCGCTCGATCCCGCGCGTCGCCGGGTTGTCGTGCTTGGAGCCGATCCACTTGATGCCGGCGATCGGCGCCTCGCCGCCGACGTAGCCGGGCATCGCGATGATGCGGTCGGCGATGTGGCCGTTCTCGCGCCACTTCAGGTAGGGCTTCAGCGGTTGCGCCGTCTCGCCGCCGGCGTGCAGCGAGAGCGCCGCGCGCAGCGCCTCGACGTAGGCCTTGATCGAGCCGCCCATCGCCTCGCGCACCTGCGCGCGACTCAGGTAGAGCATCGCGCCCGGGGCGGGCTCCCCGCGGGGAGCGGTGGATTGCGACCTGGTGGATGTCATCGCAGGCCTAGGATGCGGGCAGTAGCGCGGCGAGGCGCGTCGGCTGCGGGGCCGGCTCCGCGACGGGCCGGTGCTCCTCCATCCACGCGTCGTCGTAGACGAGGTCCATGTAGCGCTCGCCGCGGTCGGGCAGGATCGTCACGACGCGCGCGCCCGCGGGCAGCTCGGGCGCGAGCTGCTGCACCGCCGCGATCACCGCGCCGGAGGAGCCGCCGGCGAGGATCCCCTCGCCGAGCAGCAGCTCGCGACAGCCGCGTGCGGAGTCGTAGTCGTCGACGTAGATCACCTCGTCGACCTCCTCGCCGTCGGCGAGCAGCTCGGGCCGGCGGCTGGAGCCGATGCCCGGCAGGTCGCGTGCTCTCGCCGGTCCGCCGAAGATCACCGAGCCGGCGGCGTCGACGGCGATCACGCGGACGTCCGGCCACGCGTCGCGCAGCCGGCGGGCTGCGCCGAGCAGCGTCGCGGTCGTGCTGACCGCGGCCACGAGCACGTCGATCTGCTCGCCCTCCATCGCCTCCACGATCTCCGTGCCGATGCCCTCGTAGTGGCAGCGCGTGTTGAGCACGTTCGCATACTGGTCGATCCAGTAGGCGCCGGGGATCTCCTGCAGCAGCTCCTGCACGCGCTCCAGGCGCGTGTGCAGGTAGCCGCCGTGCGCGTCCGGACGCTCGACTCTCTCCACGCGCGCGCCCAATTGATTGAGGATCCGAAGATTGAGCGGCGAGATCTTCGGGTCGACCACGCAGACGAAGTTGAGCTCGTAGATGCGCGCGGCCATCGCGAGCGCGATGCCGAAGTTCCCCGAGGAGCTCTCGACGATCGTCGCTCCGGGGGCGATCGTGCCGTCGCGCAGGCCGCGTTCGATGATGTACCGCGCGGGCCGGTCCTTGACGCTGCCGCCCGGGTTGAGCAGCTCGAGCTTCGCGAAGACCTGCGGGCTGCCGCTGAACAGGCGGCGCAGCCGCACGAGCGGCGTGCCCCCGATGCACTCGATGATCGACGCCGAGACCATTGTCTCGCCTTCCCCCTCCGGTCGTGAGGCCCATCCCCCTGGGCGCTCGCTCGGCGTAGCTTAGCGGTGCCGTGCAAGCCCGGGGCCGCCTTTTCGACCCGGCTTGACAACGCGCGAGTGGCGCACCTAATGTACGCGCCAAGAACGCATGCGCCCGTAGCTCAAACGGTCAAAGGAAGCGTTCGGGGGAAACGTAGGAACCAGTCGTGTATCAGCCGTCAAGCCGGCTTCGTGCCGGTGGCTGGTGGCCTTGCGGCAGCGCGATTTCCTACATCTCAGACCGTCAGCTTCCTGGAGAGTACTGGCCTTTCAAGCCAGAGATACGGGTTCGAGTCCCGTCGGGCGTACTTCGTGAACATGGGGGGTGCAGGGCAGATGGACCGGTTCGACGCGGCCGCCGTCGACGAGCGCTGGCAGGGCGCGTGGCGCGAGGCGCGCGCGTTCGCGACCCCCGGGCCGGAGGACCCGCGGCCCTCCCGCTACGTCTTCCCGTCGTGCCCCTTCACGTCGGGCAACGCGCACCTCGGCCACGCCCGCATCTACTCCGTCTCGGACACCTACGTGCGCTTCCGCCGCGCGCAGGGCGACGCGATCCTCTATTCGACCGGCTTCGACGCCTTCGGGCTGCCGGCCGAGCTGGAGGCGATCCGCCGCGGCATCACGCCGGCGGAGTGGGTGCAGCAGTGCTGTGAGAACTTCCGCCGCGACTTCTCGGAGCTCGGCGTCTCGTTCGACTGGGAGCGCTCCTTCGTCACGTGCGAGGAGCAGCACTACCAGTGGACGCAGTACCTCTTCCTGCTGCTGCACGAGCACGACCTGATCTACCGCCAGACCCGCCACGTCCACTGGTGCGACTCGTGCCAGACGGTGCTCGCCCAGACGCAGGCCGAGGGCGGCGTCTGCTGGCGCTGCGACAGCCCGACGCGCTTCGTGCCGCTCGAGCAGTGGTTCTTCCGCGCCACCCGCTACGCGGCCGAGAACGACGAGAACCTCGACGGGCTGAGCGGCTGGGACGTCAACGCGCTCGGCGCGCAGCGCTCGCTGCTGGGCCGCGTCGAAGGCGTCGAGCTCGACGCGGTGACGCCCTCGGGCGCGCGCGAGGCCGTCTTCGCGGCGGCGCCCCGCGAGCTCGCGCAGGCGGCCTTCGTCGTCGTTTCGCCAAACCATCCGCGGCTTGCGGCCTGGGTCGGCGAGCTGCGCGAGAGCGAGGCGCTGCGGGACATGAGGTCGATGGGCTGGCGCAGCGGCGACCGCGCCGGCACGGTCGAGGTCTTCGACACCGGTTTGACGGCGCGCGTGGCGGGGATCGAGCGCGAGCTGCCGGTGCTCGTCTCGCCGATCGTCGACGCGCGCCACGGCGCGAGCGCCTCGCTCGGCATCCCCGCGGCCGACACGACCGACGCGACGATCGGCGAGAAGGCGGGGATCGCGCCGCCGCCCGCCGACGCGGCGCTCGCCCCGGCCGGCGTCGCCACGCGGCCGGCGCGCCGCTACGCGATCACCGACTTCTCCGTCGGACGCCAGCGCAGTTGGGGCGCGCCGATCCCGATCGTCCACTGTGCCGACTGCGGCGTCGTGCCGGTCCCGAAGGATCAGCTCCCCGTCGTGCTGCCGAGCGATCTCGTGATCGACGGCTCCGGCCGCCCGCTCGCCGAAAGCGAGGCGTTCGTCAACACGACGTGCCCGCGCTGCGGCGGCCCGGGGAGACGCGAAACCGACACGCTCGACTGCCACGTCGACGCGTTCTGGACGTGGCTGTCGATCAGCGTCCCGTACGCGGACCGCGCCGAGCGCATGTTCGACCATCCGCAGACGGCGAAGTGGCTGCCGGTCACGAACGTCATCCGCGGCACCGACGGCGCCGGCTTCGTCTTCGACCAGCGCTCCTTCACGAAGATGCTGCGCGACGTGGGCCTGCTGACGCACATCGAGGACGGCGAGCCGTTCACGAACCACCGCATGATCGGGCTCGTGCGCTTCGACGGCAAGAAGATGAGCAAGCACCTGCGCAACACCGTCGAGCTGCGCGAGATGCTCGCCGAGGTCGGCGCCGACACGCTGCGGCTCGCGATGCTCTACTCGGCCGCGCCGAAGAACGACTTCCACTGGAACGAGGAGCCGGTCCGCTACTGCCGCGCGTTCGTCGAGGAGCTGTGGGAGTACGCCGCCCCGCGCCTGCGCCGCTGGACCGAGCTCGACGCCGCCGCCACCGAGCGGATCGACGCCGGCGACAAGCTGCGCCGGCGGCTCGTGAAGTGGTGCGACATGGCGCGCGAGAACGTCACCAAGACGCTCGACCAGCTCGAGATGAAGCGGGCCGTCGAGCACGCGATGACGCTGTTCGGCAAGCTGCGCGAGTTCGAGCGCCTCGCCCAGGACCGAAACGATCCCACCCATGCCGCGCTCGACCTCGCCGACGAGGCCGCGCTGGCGAGCGGGCTGCGGCTGCTCGTGGCGCTGCTCGCGCCGATGGCGCCGCACGTGGCCGAGGAGCTGTGGGCGCTCTGCGGCGAGGAGCGGCTGCTCGCGACGCTTCCCTGGCCGGAGCCGATCGCGCGCACCGCACCGCCGCGCCGCGGCGGCGAGCCGCAGGCCGACACCGCTGCAATCCGCCTGCCGCGATAGACTCGCGCGGCTCTTCAATCTGGGGCTGAGGTCGGCGTGCGCCGACCCACGGCCTCGAAGCATGCCGGCGCGCTTTCAGAGCGCGCCGTCTGCGTTCAAAACGGAAACCCCCGGAGGATCAAGCCTTGTCCAGCTTTTTGAGTGACCACGGCGTGGTTGTCGCGCTTGTGTGCGCGGCCTGCGCGCTGCTCTATGGCGCCCTGACGGTCCGCTCGCTGCTGGCGCTCTCGCCTGGCAACGAGCAGATGCGGTCGATCTCGGCGGCAGTCCAGGAGGGCGCTCGCGCGTACCTCAACCGCCAGTACACGACGATCGGCGCCGTCGGCGTCGTCCTGTTCGTGGCGCTCATCTTCGTCCAGGACATCAAGGTCGCGATCGGCTTCGCGATCGGCGGCTTCTCGTCCGCGGCGGCCGGCTACATCGGCATGAACGTCTCCGTGCGCGCGAACGCGCGCGTCGCCGAGGCGGCCCGCGACGGCGTGCCGAAGGCGCTCAGCGTCGCCTTCCGCGGCGGCGCCGTCACCGGCATGCTCGTCGTCGGCCTCGCGCTCACCGGCGTCGCGGCCTACTACGGGATCCTGACCTCCTGGGTCGGCGACACGCCGAAGGAGTCGATCGACTCCCTGATCGGGCTCGGCTTCGGCGGCTCGCTGATCTCCGTCTTCGCCCGCCTCGGCGGCGGCATCTTCACGAAGGGCGCCGACGTCGGCGCCGACCTCGTCGGCAAGATCGAGGCCGGCATCCCCGAGGACGATCCGCGCAACCCGGCCGTGATCGCCGACAACGTCGGCGACAACGTCGGCGACTGCGCCGGCATGGCGGCCGACCTGTTCGAGACCTACGCCGTCACGGCGGTCGCCGTGATGCTGCTCGGCGTGCTCACGTTCGGCGGCGCCGACGCGGGGCACGTCGCGCTCTACCCGCTGGTGCTCGGCGGCGCCTCGATCATCGCCTCGATCATCGGCACCTTCGCCGTGCGCTCTGCGGCCGGCAACGTCGAGCGCGCGCTCTACCAGGGCCTCGTCGTCTCCGGCATCCTCGCCGCGGCGGCGTTCTACCCGATCACGAAGTGGCTGATGGACGATGTCCACGTCAAGGACACGCTCGCCGCCAGCCCGGTGTGGAACTTCTACCTCTGCTCGCTGATCGGCCTCGGCGTCACGGGCATGCTGTTCGTGATCACCGACTACTACACCTCGACGCGCTTCGCCCCGGTCAAGTCGACCGCGAAGGCGTCGGAGACCGGTCACGCGACGAACATCATCCAGGGGCTCGCGCAGGGCTTCCAGGCGACCGCCGCGCCGGCGATCGTGCTCGCGCTCGGCATCCTCTGGGCCGACCACCTCGCCGGCATCTACGGCATCGGCATCGCCGTGATGGCCCAGCTCTCGCTCACCGGCCTGATCGTCGCGCTCGACGCGTTCGGCCCGATCACCGACAACGCCGGCGGCATCGCCGAGATGGCGAACCTGCCCGAGGAGGTCCGCGCCGTGACCGACCCGCTCGACGCGGTCGGCAACACGACGAAGGCCGTCACGAAGGGCTACGCGATCGGCTCCGCGGTGCTCGCCGCGCTCGTGCTCTTCAGCGCCTTCAAGCTGGAGCTGAGCGCCGCGCTGAAGCTGCCGGCCAACGCGCCGTTCCAGTTCTCGCTCGACGATCCGGCCGTGCTGATCGGCCTGCTCGTCGGCGGCATGATGGTCTACCTGTTCGCCGCGCTCTCGATGGAGGCCGTCGGCCGCGCCGGCGGCGCGGTCGT
>Ga0134121_10002012_pt1 | contig 18127 bp, 16 predicted proteins | sample KB301_FD_96463 | JGI IMG/M metagenome (GOLD analysis project Ga0134121, IMG submission 96463) | Terrestrial soil microbial communities without Nitrogen fertilizer from Kellogg Biological Station, Michigan, USA - KB3-0-1 | ecosystem: Environmental > Terrestrial > Soil > Unclassified ... | reverse complement strand
CGCATGTGTGATTCCCACCCGCGCTGATAAGAGTGAACGCCTCGTTGCTCGTGACCTGAATTGGCATGGGGCTAGTCGTGTCGGCCGCGTTTCCGAGTGCTCCTCGGACGCCCCAACAAAACGCAAGATCGCTTTGGGGTCTGCGTGTCAAAGCGCAAACGTGATGACCACCAACGCTTATTGCGGCATACCTTTTGGGTCTGGTACCGTTGGTGTCCACAGACGTGGGTATTCGATTGCACGAGATTCCTGAACAACTCCCGATGTTTGGCGACAGGGGATTGAGCCCAAGTTGGCCATCTGGGTTCCCACCCCAACACTGCGCCGAGGAGTCATCCGCAATGCCACATGCAACTCGGCCGACACGTACATCTTGAAAAGTCGATCCGATGACGCGGACTGGAACCATCTGGTTTCTATCGGCAAGATCACCGTTGCCGAGCCGGCCTTCTGAACCAGCACCCCAGCAGTAGCTCAACCCTACCGTAGTGACGCCGCAACTACTTCGGCTTCCAGCGCTCACAGCGTCGAACCTGATGTTGTCTGTGGCAAAGACGCGAACCGGCACCAAACTTCCGACCGGTCTGCCCCCTCCGAGTCTGCCATCAGCACCGTCGCCCCAGCAGTACGCCATTTTGTCAACTGTTACGCCACATGTATGCGTCAGTCCTGCACTGACCGCGATCCACTTCTGCGTCACCCTAATCGGGAAAGCAGCGGCGGCCGGCTCGAACCCTCCTCCTCGCTCGACAAGAACACGCACGGTATCGAATCCGCCCGACTGCCCGGTCACTTCGGCGCGAAGCTGTGCCAGGAGCGTATCCTTGAGACCTTCTCCGGTATTCGGCTGAAGCGGGACTACTCGAAGCAGGTTGTCATTGCTCGATAACCATCGAAGCCGTAACCCTGTGATTTGCTGCGAAGAATTGAAAAGCCGGACGCGGACCTCGATGGTGTCCACTTGTGTCACGTGCAGGTCTGTCGGCCAACCAACTGCCTCGATCGTCACCGCACTTTCCGGTGTGCTAGGGAGCTCATTAGCACACGACAGGATCGCGGTCGCGGTACATGCGGCCGCGGCGACCTCTATCACGATTCGGCGAAAAGCTGCCCGTGCTATGAGAGCCTCTTCACGGCGTGAAGGGCTAGACTAGAAGCTGGAGGCCGGGTCGGCTATGACGCTTTGAGCGGCTGCCCGGTCCTCAAGTGGGAATCCGCAGCCGCGCCGCCGGATCTCCGTACACGAGATAGTTCTGCGCGTCCCCCCGCGTGATCCAAGTGTCGACGAACGTGCTGAGACTCTCATCGGTCCAAGTCATCGTGCCGCGCTGCACGCGATCGCTCGTGTTGGTGATCATCGCGTTGCAGACCGCGTAGCGCTCGTTGATCCGCTCCATCGCCAGTCCCGACGGCTGCACGCCGAGCAGCTGATCGACGGCGCGCTTGAACGGCGCGATGCGCGTATGCCAGCGATCCAACGTGTACGGCTGCTTGGCATCGGCAAACCCGTGCAGAAACGCCGTGTCGAGATGCCCGATGAACGCGATCGGCCCCTTGGGATTCGCCAGCAGCTTCTTGGGCAGCGCCGCGACGAAGTCCTTCGGCACGTTGGGCTGCACCTTCCCCCACGACTCGGGCAGCCAGTGCGCGTACTCGCTCTGCGCCGGCGTCCCATATCCGTAGCAGGCGAACTGGAAGAACACGGCGCCTTCGCACATCGCGCCGTTGCTCGGCACGTCGTCCGCCGAGAGCAGCCCCTCCAGCGTGAGCGGCCCGTCCATCTGGCAGCAGATCGCTCCATTGTAGCGCTCTTGCACTTGCTGCGATTCGGACGTGGCGCCGAGACCGTGGCTCGCGGTATAGACGAGCGCCGCCTTGGTCTTCTGGAGCGCCGCGAGCAGGTTGGCCTTGGTCGCCTGGTCGCCGGCTATCATCGTCGTTTTGAGCTTGAGATCGTCGCGCACGTGCGCGGCGAGCGGCTCGGCCATGTACTTGCGACTGAAGAACGTTGGATCCTGCTCGCCGGCGTCCGTCGCGAAGAAGAGCGATTCCCGCGCGACGACGGGGGCGGGAGCCGCCTCGAGGCGCATGAGCTTCGCGCCATAGGCCGAGAGATCCTCGATGCGGTCGAACGCCACGCGCCCCACGCCGGCCACGCTGTCCATCATCGACTGAAAACCGAACGGCACCTGGTCGGGGCCGCCCACGAACAGCACATACCCGGGCACTTTCTTCCCGACGAGGTCGAGCGCGTAGTAGCGATCGGTCATCCAGTCCGCCCAGGCGTCGGGCCCCGACGCGTCGAACAGCAGCGGCTTTTTGGGATCGTCCATGCCGCGCGCCTTCGCGAGCGGCGCGAGCGCCTCGATGTACGCCTGCTTGTTGGGATCCTTGTCGGCGACGAGAAACGTCCACCCCGCCGCTTTGGGGTCGCCGCGATCATCGACGCGGCGCGCCTGTTCTCCGCGGAACACCGCGCCGCGCGTCGCCGCGCGGGTCTGGGTCTGCATGCGGGGCGTGTTCGGCACCAGCGCCTTGAGCAGCGCCGCGCGCACCACCGCTTCATCGAGTGGCGGGAAAAGGCGCTTGCCCTTCCAGTCGAGTCCCATGGCGAAGATCTGCATGACGGCCTCCGAGTCAGTTGCCCAGCGACAGCACGAGTGAGTGATCGCCCTCGGGCAGATACTGGAGTGAGTAGCGATACGTCGTGGTCGCGTACTTCTTCTGAAGCTTCTTGTCGGCAGGCGTGTGATTGGTCAACACGAGCGCAACCTTGCGCTTCGCCGCCTTCGCGGATTCAACGATCCAGGTCAACGTCGAGTAATCGGGGTTGCCGTAACGGCCGTTGGCCGATACCACGTACGTGTCGGCGGTAATCCGTTCGAAGAACTCGGGAGTGACGTCCAGCTCGCTCCCGTGATGCGCCAGCTTCAGGACATCGACGTGGCAGCGGCCGTCGTTGTCGAGCTGACCGGCCATCTCTAAACCGTCGAGCAGGTGATCGCTGCGGCCATCGCCCGTGAGCAGAATCGTCTTGCCGTCCGCCTCGGCGATCAGCGCGATGCTGCTCAAGTTGGGAACCGACTGGTCCGAATTCGCCAGCGTCATCGGCTCGTCGCTCGCCACGTTACTTTCGTGCTTGTCGAGCCACGCGATCCACTCGTCGCGGAGCTTTTCGAGATTGCGGCGCGTGGGCGCGACGATGCGCAGGCTCAGATTCCCGAACTCGATCGGTTGTTTGACATCGTCCACGGTGATGAGATCGACGGTGGGCGACGACTGGAGCCGATCGCCCGCGGGCACCGACCGGTTGATCGGGACGTTCAACAGGCTCGCTTTTGCGCGCAGCGCATTCCCTTCATCGATTCCCAGTGTGGCGTTGGTTGCATTGGGCATCGCCGCGGTCCGGGACGCGGTCATGAGCGCTTTCAGCCGAGGCGCGACGGCGCCATCGGGATCGATCGCGCGCCCCCAGGAGTTGTGCCACAGCTCCTTGGGGCGGGGAAGACCGTTCGTGCCGCTTTGGAGCTCGGCGAAGTAATCGATCAGACCAATGACGTGATCGTTGTCGACGTGGCTCAGGATGCACGCGTCCAGGGCGCGGTTTCGCTGCGCGAGCTCGTGGAGCACCGGGCCCAGGTGGTCGTCGAACGTGTGCGGTGGCCCGCCGTCGATCAGTGTGAAGCGCGGCTGGCGCGCGGTCCCGTACTCCAGCACGAAGCAGTCACCGAACTCGGCCTGGACCACATGCAGCCGGAACATCGCGGAGGGCTCTTAGCGAACCATGGTCAAGGGACTGGTCAGACGGCCGGAGACGACGACGGCGACGTCTTGCGGAGGCCGGAGGATGTTCGTGGCGACGATGGCGAGCAGGTAGGTCCCGGCCGGCGCATTGTCGAGACGGATGATCTCGACGTTGTTGTTGGGATCGGGCCCATTGAATCCGCGGGGCACTTTGGCGTTACCGAAGAGTTTGTTGGGTGCGCCCGGGACCTCGAGCAGCAGATTGAGGTTGTTCTGGACGCCGCGACCAGGCTGGTCGGTATAGGCCATGCAGATGCGGAGCGGGCCGCCCGCGGCCACGGTGACCTGGAGGCGAATGCGCGTGCCGGTGGCCTTGAAGTGCTCATTCGGCGACTTCCAGTTGTCGTAGAACTCGAGCCTGAGGGATGGGTTCGCCGGATTCGGAACGGTGTCGGGAAGGTAGATCGCGCCGAATCCTTGATGGTAATTGGGAAGGTCGGGGTAGTCGGCGACCGCGTCCTGCCCCGAGAGCCGCCGCGTCCCATTGATGAGCGTAGCCTTGAGCAGGGCCGCGCTCGGCTCCCAGGACCTTTGCTTTCCATAATATTGCCTCACCAGGGCGGCACACCCCGTGACGAGCGGGGTCGCCATGCTGGTGCCCCCCATGTAGGCGTATTTCGGATTCGTGTGCGGGCCCCAGAAATGGCGGAGCGGCGCCTTGACCGACCGGCATGACAGGACGTCGGTGCCCGGCGCCACCACATCCGGCTTGATGCGGTACTCATCGCACGGCCCGCGGCTGCTGAATCCTCCCATCGACTCGGCATCACCGGACACGGGTGCCTTGGCGATCGGCGCGTCCGGGAATGTCTGGCCCCACAACTCCCCGTAGGTGTGTGGAGCGTACGCCGCCGCCGCCCGGCTGCTGCGGCTCGCCCCCACCGTGAGGGCATTCTTGCAGGTGGCGGGTGAGCCGATGCTGAGCCAGTCGACGAATCCTTTCTTCGCGTTTCTGGGCTGGAACGCCGACCCCTCGTTCCCGGCCGCGATGACGACCAGCATGTCGGGACGCCGCCGCACGTACTCGTCCACCTCGTTGCTGGTGATCCGATATGACGATTCGGTGGCGGCACCCCAGCTGTTGCTGTGAATTCGGGCGCCGGCCTTGTAGGCCTCCTCGAACAGCTCGCCCAATTCGAACGGCAGGCCGCCCAACCCGTCATCGCGATCGAGCAGCGATTGAAAGAAGACGCGCGCCTTGGGCGCGGTGCCCTTGATCGCGCCGCCGGAGGCGGAGCCATCGCCCAGGACCGATCCGGCGACGTGCGTGCCGTGCCCGTTGGGATCGGATCCGTCTCCGGGCCGGCCGCGGGCGACTACCTTGTCGATCCGTCCGGCGAAGTCGGGATGCGTATCGTCGAGACCAGTGTCGGCGATCGCGATCAGCACGCCTTCGCCCGTCAACGGCAACGAGGCGGCGGAAGTCGAGCCCCGGGTCGGATCGATGCCGAGCAGCTGGCGGGCGACGTCGTTGAAGAACCGCGGCGCGACGTAGATCTCGAGACGATCGACCCAATCGGTCAGCGCGCTGATCTCGTCGAGCATCGGGCTTTCCCGCAACGCATAGATGCGGACTTTCCGTCCCTGCGAGCCGGCGACGGGGATGGATCGCTTTTGCAACCACTTGACCAGGGGAGCGCGCGCCTTCTCGGTCGTCAGGAGGATGTCGTAGGGCTCGATCGGTGTTGTGCCGCTCGCCGGTGCGAGCGTCGTCGCGTCGAACGTGGGTACGGTGGCGGCGGCGGAGTCCAGCGGGACTGGGGGACTCGCGAGAAAGGGGAGTTTGCGCAGCGCGCGGACGCGACCCGGCGCGATCCGAATCCGCAGCGCGAAACCGGGGAGCGACTCGAGGATGGTGCCGCCGCTTCGCTCGATCTGCTTGCGCCACGGCTCGAGCAACGGGCCTTTCAGGACGACGCGAAACATGTGCGTCGGTTTCGCGGCGCGCGGACGTTTCCCGGCGCGTCGCTTCGCCCCCGCGCTGAATGTGCGGAGTCGACCGGAAGGCGCGAGCGGCGCGCCCGCCGCGGGCTGCACGTCCTGAACGATGAGCCCGCGCGCGCGGAGCGCCGCGATCGCGGCGTCATCCGCTTCCCCGACGACAAAACTCTGCGTGACTTCGCCGCCACGAATCGCCTGCGCCGCTTCCGCGATTTCCGGCTCGTGCATTCCGAACGCGATGACTCGTCGCACGCTCATGGCCGCTCAATTGTCGACCGCAACAAACAAAACGGCAATTAGAACAATTTGAGCAATCGCTTGCCAACTGTTTCGGACTTCGTATATCACCACCTCGTCGAATGGCTCGACGCCAAGAATCGGAGCGCGTTTGGTGAGCAGCGAAGTCGCAGACACGGAGAGTCGACTGACCGACGGCTGGATTCGTCCGGCATTGGGATCCGATGTGAACGTCGAGGTCGGGTCACCGACTGACTCGGCCCCGGCCGACAACACCTCGGTCACGCTGACGCTGATGGATATTGCGCCCGCGCCGCCGGCGCGCACCGCTGATGGAATCCCACCGCTCAAGCTGCGCGCGCGCTATTTGGTGACGGTCGCGGCCAAGAGCGCGATGGCGGCGAGGCAAGCCCTGGCCGATCTGGCGTTCTCCGCCGCTCCATCTGAGGACGTCGAGCTGCTGCCGACCGCACCGGGTCCGGAGCTATGGCAGTCGCTCGGCGTGCGCGCGCGGCCTGCCGTCGTCGTCTCTGTGTTGTTCCAGCGAGAGCGTCAGACGCGGCCGGTGGCGCGAGTGCGGCATCCGTTGATCACACGCTGGGCGCCCTCACGAGCGCTGGCTGGAGTGGTGCTCGGTCCTGGGAACGTGCCGATCGCCGGCGCGCTGGTCGAAGTCGAAGGGTTGTCGCAATCGACGTACTCGAATCACCGGGGCGAATTCGCCTTTGGCTCGGTCCCCGCCGGCGAACCGTCTCCCACATTGGTGATTCGAGCGAAGGGCACCCGCGTCCGGGTGCGCATCGCGAGTCAAGCCGCCGAGAGTGCTCCCATCGTGATTCGAGTCCCCGTACCGGAGTCCTGATATGCCGAACTATCGCGCGCCAGACATTTACGTCGAAGAAGTCTCTACCGGGGGGCATCCCATCGGTCAGGTGGGGACGAGCACGCCTGGATTCGTCGGCCGGGCACCGCTCGCATCGGCCTTTCTCAACGAACCCCGCGCGATCAACAACTGGTCTGAGTTCCTGAAGGAATTCGGCGGCGAGACTCCCAAAAGCACGGATCTGTCACACGGCGTGTTCGGATTCTTCCAGAACGGCGGCACGCGCTGCTTTGTGGTGAACGTCGGCGATGCGAAGGGAATCGGGCAGGGCCTCGCGGCGCTCGAGTCGATGGATGAGGTCGCGATCGTTGCGGCGCCGGGCTTCGCGGACGCCGTTTCCTACACCGATCTGATCGCGCACTGCGAGAAGATGAACGACCGCGTGGCGATCTTCGACCCCCCCGAGCAGGTGACGAAGATCGACCAGCTCACGCAGGTGGCCGTGCCGAAAGAGACGCCCGCGCCCAAGCCGGAAGGCACCCCCAGGGCACGCGTCCGCGCGGCGGACGCGGAGTCCGACGGTCTGCGGCCCGCGCAATCCGACAAAGGTATGGGCGCATTCTACTTCCCGCGCATCAAGGTCCGCGATCCGTTGAGTGAGGACGGCGCGCTGGTATCCGTCGCCCCGTCGGGGCACATCGCCGGGATCTGGGCCCGCACCGACGGATCCCGCGGGGTTCATAAGGCGCCGGCGAACGAGCTGATCCGCGGTGCACTCGACGTGACGCGCCGGGTTACACGCGGGGAGCAGGAAGTGCTCAACCCGGCTGGCGTGAACTGCATCCGGTTCTTCCCGGCGGAGGGGATCCGGGTTTGGGGAGCGCGAACGATCGCGGCTGAATCCAGCGAATGGCGGTACCTCAACGTCCGGCGGCTGTTCAACATGATCGAAGAGTCGATCGTGGAGGGCACGCGCTGGGTCGTCTTTGAACCGAATGACCGTCCGCTGTGGCAGAGTATCAAGCGCGACGTCAGCGCGTTTCTGCGAACGATCTGGCACGATGGTGCGCTCATGGGCCGAACCGCCGAGGAGGCGTTCTTCGTGCAGTGCGACGAGGAAACGAATCCGCCGGAGTCGATCGACCAGGGACGCGTGATCATCAAAGTCGGAATCGCACCGGTGAAACCGGCGGAATTCATCGTCTTCCGTATCGGCCAATATGCTGGCGGCGTTGAAATCGAAGCCTGAGCAAGGAGCAAAACATGCCCGAACCGACCCAGCAGCCTCCCAAAAAGCCCGCCGCCGCCGGATTCAAGGACCCGTACGGCACCTTCAACTTCAAGGTGATGATCGAAGGGATGGCGGAAGCCGCCGCCGGCTTCACGGCCTGCTCGCCCATCGGCGCGGAGACAAAGGCGATCGAATACCGCCAAGGCGGGGAGCATCAGGTCGTGCATCGCTTGCCGACCCAGGTGCGCTATCGCGATGTGACCCTGGAATACGGGCTCACCGACTCGAAGGAAATGTGGAAGTGGATCGACGCCGCGATGAAGGGCACGCCCAAGCGGCGCAACGTGTCGATCGTGGTGCTGGCTCCCGACGGGTCAACGGAGGCGGTCCGATTCAATCTGTCGAAAGCGTGGCCATCGTCCTGGGTGGGTGCGCCGCTGAATGCGCTCTCGAATGAGACCTACATCCAGAAGATGACGATCGTGTACGAGACGCTCGAGCTCGCTTGACGCATGGGTCTGCTCCGTCTCCTCCTGGCGCTTGTCGGCGATGCACTGCTACGACTGGGGCGCGCGCTGCGCTCGTGGGCGGGAATGGAGCCGAGCCAGGAGCCAGAGCAAATAGAAGATCAGACCGGTCCGCCGGAGCATCTGGTTCGATATCTCAGAGAGCGAGCGCCGTGGCTATTGGTCGGCAAGCGGCCGCTTCCAATGCGCGCGGTACCTCCGCGCCGACCCCCGCCGCCGAGCGAGCCGGGCCCACCGGGCCCAGCGAGTCCTGCAAGCTCGGCAACGCCGATACCGCAATCTGACGTGGTCGCGCCGGCTGCTCCCAAACCCGAATCGATTCAGGCACGCGCTACGCAAAATCGAGTTCCTCTTTTGCGGGCGATGTCCGAGCCGACGGCTCGCGATGCGGGGGTCAAGGCGGTGCCGTCGAAGGCCGATCGTGAGCGGAGATCGCCGGCCGCCTCTGAAAGCGAACGCTCGCCAGTTCAACCGACTGCAGGTTCGGCTCAGCCCAGCGAACAGTCGATCGCAGCGCCTCCATTGGCTGCGCGTGGGCCCGGGCCTGCATCAGCGACGCGCGCGTCGATCCCGGCTTCGAATTCGTGGCCCAGTCTGCCGCCGTTCCGGCTCGATGTCGGAGCAGAAGAGGAAGACGTCACGACAGAGGAAGGCGTCACGACAGAGGAAGGCGTCACGACAGCGATTGTCGAGGATCCCGAAGCGGGAGTCGATCCTCGCGATCGACGATCTGCGTTCGAGCCGAGTCCGGAGAATGGCATTCCAGTTTCTCAGCCGCATCCCGCGCGAGTCGCCGCCACCGCCGCCACCGCCGCCACCGCCGACGAAGGCGGGCAGTGGGCCACGCTTCCAGATAAGGGATTTGAAGAATGGGAAGTCCAGTCGATCCGGTCGTTGCTCCGGGAGCAGCTCCACCTAACCCGCCTGCTGGCGGAGCAGGTGGGCTACTCATGGAGCGCGCCGCATTCCTGATTGAAGACAGCGGCGAGCGCATTCCCTGTCTGCTCAACCCCGCGAGCGTCGTCGTACGGCGCGCAGCGGGAGTTCGGCCGCGTTTCTCCGTCGGTGGGCCGCTCACCGGCGCGGGAGTAACGGATACACCGTTGCTGTTCACAGGCGGCGGCACCACGGAAATCACGATGGATCTGCTCTTCGACGTGTCGTTGGCTCGGTCGGCCCCGCCGCCGGAAAACGTTCGCGATCTGACCGAACCGCTGTGGCAGCTTGCCGAGAACGAGGCGAAGGATGGCCAGTACGGCCGTCCACCGGCTGTGCGGTTCGTCTGGGGCAAGGCATTCAACATCCCCGGCGTGGTCGTCGCCGTCTCGGAACGACTCGAGTTCTTCACTCAGGCTGGGACGCCGCAGCGATCGTGGCTGCGGTTACGCATGCTGCGGATCACGAGTGCTGAACCCACCGAGGAAGCCACGCCCGCGATCCCTCCAGCGGAGTCTGACGAGGAGATGGAAGCCCTGGGCGATTGGCCGACTCCGGTCGATGAAGGCGAGGTCCAACGCTTTGACCTCCTGGGCGACGGCGAGGGAGCGGCGGAACGTCCCGACACCATCGCGGCGGCATGCGGATTCGCGCCGGAGGACTGGCCCGTCATCATGGAGTTCAGCGGGGTCGACGATCCGACCGAGCTGCGCGCCGGGCAAACTATCCGGATTCCACCGGCGTGATGGCGATGAACACGATCGCGGGGATGGGGCAATTGACCGTGGAGCTCGGCGGCGCGCCGCTCGCCCCTGAAGAGGGTACGTGTCTCGCGGGATTGCGAGTGCGCCATGCGCTCTCCCTCCCGTCGCAATGCGAGCTGGTATTCCAGGGCGTCGGTGAAGAGCTCGCCGACCGGGCCGCGAGTCTCGTCGGCAAGCCGCTCACCGTGCGTAGCGACGACGGCGCGGCATTCGAGGGAGAGATCACCGCAGTCGAACATTGCTACGGCCCCGACGGTTCTCGCGACCTGCGAGTCCGGGGGTACGACGTGCTGCATCGCCTGCGCAAGCGCCAGACGGTGCAATTCCGCAACGACATGGATGCCGGAGAGCTCTGCCGCCAGTTCGCCGCCGACCTGGGTTTGAGCGCCGACATCGCCGAGAGTGGACCGCGCTGGCCGCGGCTCGCGCAATGGCAGCAGACCGATTTTGATCTCTTGGCCGGTGTGACGGCGCGGGCCGGCCTGTACTTCGGCGTCGGCGATGGCACCCTGCGGCTTTTTACCCTGGACGGCTGGGGTGATGAGACAACGCTCAGGCTCGGCGACGATTTGCTCGAAGCGAGCTTCGAAGCAAACGGCGACGGAGCGTGGTCCGAGGTCGTGGCGGCGGGCTGGGACCCGCTCACCGGCAAGCTATTCGACGATACTGTCGCGAGCGCGCGCTCCGGCCGCTCCCTCGGGGTCCCCGCCTCGACGGCGGACATCGGCGGCGCGCCGCGGCGCAGTATGGTGAACCTGCCGCTCCCCGACAGAGCACACGTGACCGCCAACGCGCAAGGTGAGCTCGATCGGGCGGCCGCGAATGCGCTCACGGTCCGCGGGGTTGCGGAGGGGCGGACCGATCTGCTGCCAGGCTGTAAGATCGAACTGGAGGGCGTGCACTCGAGTCTCAGCGGCACATATGTCGTGTCCGAGGTCGTGCATACCGTGAACGGGGAACGCGGGTTCGTTTCGGAATTCTCCAGCGCGGTGCCGAGGTCTCCCACGCGGATGCCTGCCGCTGTCATCGCGCAGGGCGTGGTCAGCCAGGTCGATGATCCCGACAAGCAGGGTCGCGTCACGGTAAAGCTGCCCGGCTACCAGAAGATCGAGACGGGTTGGATGCGGGTCATGCTTCCCGCCGCGGGCCAGCAGAAGGGATTCGTCGCGCTCCCTGACGAAGAGGATGAGGTCCTGGTGGTCCTTCCCGATGGAGATCCGGCCGTGGGTGTGGTGCTTGGAGGATTGTTCGGGACCGATGGCGTTCCCGACACCGGCATCAGCGGCGCGCGTGTGAAGCGCTACTGCTGGCGCAGCCCGCAGGGTCATTACATCGAAATCGACGACGAGAAGGACCGGATCACGGTGACGCACGAGAACGGCAGCATGGTCCGTCTCGGGAAGAACAAATTCACGATCACGTCCGCCACGGACCTCGAGATCAAGGCATCGGGCAAGTCGATCACGATCACCGCAGGCTCCGTGGATTTCCTGAAGGGCTGATGCTCTGGATCACCGAGGACGTCGTGATCGTGTGCGATCACGTGACGGGGACCGTGAGGAGTTACAACCCGTCGCAAAGCTATGTGACGGTCAAGGGGCGCCGCGTGCTGATTGCGCCTGATACCGTCGGTCGAACCATCACGCTGTGTCCGCTCGTGCCCCCGCAAAAACCGTGCACCACCACGCTCGCGGTCATCACCGGCTACTCCGGGCTGATCAAGATCGACGGTAGACCGGTGTGCATGGACAACTTGACGGGCGCGGTGGACGCGCCGGCGCCGCCGTACAAGGTCAGAACGGCCGGGCAAACGCTCGTGAGCACGAGTACATGAGCGCGACGCCTTCCTGGCGCGGGGTCCGGTTCCGAATCCCGGGCTTCGACGACCCAGAGCAGACGAACGCGCTCGGTGGACTCGCGCTCACGCCTCGCGGCGGACTGGAGACGGTGAGCGATCGCGCCGCCGTTCGGCAGGCAGTGCTGCTGCTGCTGCTCACGCGTCCCGGCGAGCGCGTGCTGCGCCCAACCTATGGCTGCGAGCTGCACCGCCTGATGTTTTGGCCGAACGACGACACGACGGCAGGACTCGCGATTCACTACGTCCAGCAGGCGATCGAGCGGTGGGAGCCGCGCGTCGATCAGGTTCGCGTCGACGCGCAGCGCAACGCCGATGATCCGTCCCGGCTCGACGTCACCCTGGAATACCGTGTGCGCTCGACGGGCAATGAGGAACGGCTCTCGGTACAGCTCGACCTCGGCGGAGGCACGGCGTGAGAGGACGGGTTCCGCCCAAGCTGGACGATCGTTCGTTCGAGCAGCTGCGCCAGGAGGCCATCCAGCAGCTCCACGCCGCATGCCCCGGATGGACCGACTTCTCGCCGTCCGATCCCGGCATCGCGTTGGTCGAGGCATTTGCCTACCTGACCCAAGTGATGCTGTATCGGTTGAACCGCGTTCCGGACAAGCAGTACAACGCCTTTCTCCGATTGATCGGCATCACGCCGCTTCCTCCGGCCGCCGCTACGACAACGCTCGTGTTCGAGCGCAGCGGCTCCGGCGCCGATCGCATTACGATCCCCGCGGGTACCCGGGCAGCGGCGGGCGCTGTGCAGTTCACGACGGTCAGAGCGGTGCGCCTCGAGGGGACCGCCAAACAGGTCGAAGTACCGGCGTTCCACGGCGAGGTGATCGAGAACGAACTGGTGGGGAAAGGAAGCGGCGCGGCGGGACTCGAGGTTCGCGTCGGCAAGCCCCCAGTCGTGGCTCCGATGAGCGATGGACTGGACCTCGTGGTGGCGGTTGAAGAGACCGAAGCCATTCCCGCGGAAGCTCGCGCGGTGACGATCGGGACCAAGACGTTCCGCGTGTGGAGCGAGGTGGCCAACTTCGCGAACCTGCGGGGTGAAGATCACGTCTTCACGGTCGACCGGCGCGCGGGGATCATTCGGTTTGGGCCCGCCGCGGAGATCTCGGACGAGCGGGGCGAGCTGCGACAGGGTGCGACGCCGCTCGGCTCGGTCCCGCCGCAAAACCGGGAGATCCGGGTCAGTTATCGCACCGGCGGCGGCGCCGGAGGGAATGTCGCCGCGGGATCGATCACCACGCTGCGGGACGCGATCCCCGGCGTCACGGTCACGAACCCAACCCCCGGCACGGGCGGACGGGACGAGGAGTCATTCGATAACGCGTTGATCCGCGGGCCGACTGATTTCCACCGGCTCGAGCGCGCGGTGACGGCGCGCGACGTCGAGACTCTGGCGCGCCGCAGCAGCGGCGTGGCCCGCGCCAAGGCATTCACCAAGTCGGAATTCTGGAAGTACGCCAAACCGGGCATCATCGAGGTGCGGCTGGTCCCCACGCTCGGCAGCGACGCCTCGGCGCTTCGCCCCGCGGTCGGCGAGTTGCGCCCCCAGGCCACCGACGAGCTGGAAAAAGTGCTCGCGGCGCTGGACAACGCGCGACCGCTGGGAAGCAGTGGGGAGGTCGGCTGGACGAATCTCAAGACCGTCAGCGTGAACCTCGAAGTCGTCGTGTCGCGGCAGGAGGACCGCATCGCGCTCGAGCGTCGCGTGTCGGACCGGCTCTATAAGCTCATCACGCCGCTGCCGCGGTCCGCCTGGGACGACGGATGGCCGTACGGACGGGCGCTGCGCCGCTACGACGTGGAGGGAGCGATTCGCGCCGAGCCGGGGGTGCTGTACACGAATCGCGTCGAGCTGGTCGCGGATGAGATGCCCGAGGGACAAATCACGTCGATCGCCATCGACGAGCATCAGCCCAGGACCTGGTACGCCGGCTGCGGACCGACGTTGTATCGCACCGTGAATGGCGGCGACGGCTGGGAGGCGATGCACGACTTCACGACGGGCGACGGGAGCGCCGATGAAGTCGTATCGCTGGTACGCGGCAGCCGGAAATACCCGGGCCGCATCGCCGCCGTCACCCGGTTCACCGATATCAACCACGCGCTCGTCACGAAGCTGTACCACTCGGAGGACTGCGGCGAGACCTGGACGTTCGTCAATCGCTCCTCGTTCCGCGTGCGGGACCTCGCCTGGGCTGATCGCAATGGCGTGCCGCTGCTGTATCTCGCCACGGATGGCGGGTTGTGGGAGGTGCTGCTGAACGCTGCAGCCGGTCCCGTGCAAGTGCCTGTGACGAACAAGGCGGACCAGGGCTTCACGGCGGTCGCCACACACGAAGATGTCCGCGGCGTGCTCTACGTGGCGGTCGCGGCCACCGATCTGGGCGGCGTGTACCTGTCCCGGTCGGGAGGCGCGTATGTGCAGGTCGGCCTCAGCGGACGCGATGTCGGAGAGCTCGCGATCCAGCGCGAGAACGTGCGCGCCTTTCTGTGGGCGGGACTCACGATCCCGGGAACGGGCGCCGTTATCGGTGGCGCGCTTCGTTATGAGCTCCTCCCGGACGCTCCCGCCGAGGGATGGGTCGAGTTCCAGGATGGATGGGAGGGAGGTAGTCTCCTGGCTCTCGGGTTTGCGCCCGATGGTACGGTGTTGGCCGGCACTCATTCGAAGGGCGTCGCGTGGCTTCCGCCCGGAACCAAGCGCCGCTGGAGCGTCCCCAAGGATGACGTCGGCGTTCCCGTGCGCGACGAGCAAGTTGCGGGGACCGGCGAGCGCAATCGCGATCTGCACCCGATTTCGAGTTTGGGAGTGGACGCGACGGGCGCCATCGCCGCGGGCACCATTCGGGGCGTGTATCGCGCGCTGGAACCGTCGGGACGGTACGTCGCGGTCACGTTCCGCGGCGAGTTTCCGCCGGAATTACGCGAGTTCATCACGCTTCCTCCGACGTGGCTGTTCCGGTCGGGCGAGCACGTCGTCACGGTGAAATCGGAGGATGAAGTAACTGAGCCGGGGGAAGGGGGCCCGGCATGAGAGGCGCTGAAGTCGCCCGCCTGCTGCCCGAAATCATGGGGCGGACGAACGGGAACCACACGCCGCTCGCCGCGGTGCTCGAGACGATGGTGTCGCTGCTCGATCCGGCGGATCGGCGCCTCAAGCAACTCGATGCGTGGTTCGACCCCTATCGGGCGCCGGACGGGATGGTGCCGTATCTGGCGGCGTGGGTGGACCTGGCCTGGCTGCCGGTACGGGCCGAAGTCGGGGGCGAAGGGCTCACGACCGAGCGGCTGCGAGCGCTGATCGCCCACGCGCCGCGACTCGCGGCCACCCGTGGAACGGCCGCAGGCCTGCAACATTTCCTCGCCATCGCTCTCGATCAACCGAGCATCAAAGTGCGGGACACGGATGTCGGCCGCCCATTCCACGTCGTCGTCGAGCTTCCAGCCGTGGCCGCGGCGGATCGTCGGCTTGCCGATCTGATCATCCGATTTGAAAAGCCGGTGCACCTGACTCATGAGGTCAGCGTCGTCTAATCGTCACACTTGGGGAGAACGCGCGATGCCCGCCTTCGATGTCACAACGAATCCGACTACGCTCCAGCCGCTGAAGCCGGGCGACACGGCCACCATCGTGGTCACCGCCACGAGCCGTCTCACCCGTCCGGTCACTGCCCGTGCGAACAAGGTCGTCGATCCCAAGATGTTCGATCCGTTCGTGAAGCCGCCGGCGAATGTCCAGCGGACGTTCAATCAGGCGGGTGCGACCCAGGACTTTCAGTTCACGGTGCAGATCGCGGCGGACGCGCCGCCGGGGAAAGGCACCGTGCGGTTCGACATCGTGGACACGGATCAGCCTGACGACAACTTCGGCCAGAGCTCGGCATTGAATCTGGTTGTGGAGGCGCCGCCGCCGGCGCCGCCGCCGCCCAAGCCCAAGGTGCCGTGGTGGGTGTGGCTGATCGCCGGCGTCGTGTTGATCGGCATCGGGATCGTGATCTGGCGCGTCATGGCCGGCGGGAAGGACAAGATGCCGAACGTTGTTGGGATGACATTCGCCGATGCGAAGGCCAAGATCGGTATCGACAGCACCCGAATCACGCGTTTCGACACCCTCGATTTGGATACCGCTGCATGGAAGGGCAACGTCGTAATTCGTCAATATCCGCCTGAGGGAACGTCGCTCAAACCCGACTCGACGACCGTGCGGTTGGCGGTGCAGAAGCCGTTCACTGTGGTCCCTAACATCGCCGGACTCCCGGGCATCGAGGCGGGCCGGCGCCTAGGGGACGCGGGCCTCGGAATCTCGCTGGGCTACAAGTGTCAGACCACGCCGTCTTCAAACGAAGGACACGTTGTCGCCTTCAACCCCGCGGCGACAACGCTGGTGCCACGAAATAGCACGGTCGCCGTCACGTTACTAACGGTTCAAACGACCTGCCTGACAATCATTATCCCGCCGATTCAAGAGAGGATTCTTCAGGAGGCCGAGCAGGGGCGCAGGGTTCGCGTGGCCCCGGATTCTTGAGATGCCGTCATGAGTCCGAAGACTCTGCTGATCATCCTCGTCGTGATCGCGGTGCTGGTCGGCGCCGCGATCTGGCGCGGGCAGCGGGAGGAACCTCCTGCTGACAGCAAGGAGAACCGGGAGCATCCCCCGGGTGAGAATTCCTCTGTGTTCAAACTGTTCAGCGGGGGCGGCGACACCATTGCGATCGCGCGCCTGAAGGGATGCAACCGCAGCGGCCGTGTGTTCACGTTCAGCGGCAACTGCACCGTGCGAATCCTCGGCGCTGAAAAGCCGCGGCAAAGCCGCTTTGTCCTGAAAGCGTTCTCGAACACGGTGCTCGCCTGCTTCGGCTTCACCATGAAGCAATTCGAGGACTGCAACGGCGACGACGAAAAGAAGGGCTGGCTGAAACCAGACGGCAAAAGCCGTTTCGTGGTCGGCCAGGACGAATCGATTCTTGGTCTTTACTGCAGAACCAGCAACAACAACTGCGTGGTCACTGTGGAGTGACGGCGCCGGCCTGGTTGAGCCGGAGATTTCTGACGATGGAGATGATGCCGGACACGAGAAAGATGATCGCCCAGATGATCGCGACGATGAACGCGACGATGGCGCCGATAGCGTCGGTGATGCTCGCGAGCACGCCGGGCGGGAAGCCGTGCAGGAACGAAATGACCACCGTCAGACCGATCGAACAGGCGAACAGAACCATGAGCATCTTGCCCTTGAGCACTTGCTCGCTGCCGACGACGAGACAAAAGAAGCCTGCGAGCTTGAGCAGCAGGATCCCCCCCAGCGTCGCTGCGGCCTCGCCTTTGGGGAAACTGCCGTACACGACCATGTAGACCGCGGTCCCGAACGGTACCGCGAGCAACAAGCCGATCATGAGCATGAGTGCCGTGATCGTCACGAACAGCAAAACGAGGCTGCCGAGACAGCCCAAGAAGGACACGATGACCGAGGCAATGCCGTAGATGCGAGCCACGGCGGGGACTCCCAGCGAGCTGAGAGCGGTCACGATCATGGTAAGCAGCATCAGGATGTCGAGAGCCGCGAGGCTTGGAATCCCCATCCCGGGGCGCGGGGCGTGGGCGAGGCCGCCGACGTCTCCCCCAACCCACATCCGTGAGCCGGCCTCCACCAGGAACGCCAGTGCGTACAACGCGAGCGCCGCTACGACGAACGGCTTTCGCATCAGTGTGGTCACGCGCCCCTCGCTGCGAGGACTCGCCAATATATCACGGAGATCGCCATGACCGACACCGGGAAGTTTTTGGGGACCGTTGCGCTCGCCCCGGTCGCCACCGGACTTGTCGTCACGGCACTCGCGCTCATCGCCGGACGCTCCGTCGGCTGGATGTTGCTCGTGGCCGTGGTATTTGGGCTCCTGTACGGACTGATGGCCGGTGCGCTCCACTCCTACGATCTCTCCACGCATCCCGGTGTGCTGACGTTGCTGCTCGATCTCAGCTGGAGTTTGCCCAACACCATCG
>Ga0134121_10002011_pt1 | contig 18142 bp, 9 predicted proteins | sample KB301_FD_96463 | JGI IMG/M metagenome (GOLD analysis project Ga0134121, IMG submission 96463) | Terrestrial soil microbial communities without Nitrogen fertilizer from Kellogg Biological Station, Michigan, USA - KB3-0-1 | ecosystem: Environmental > Terrestrial > Soil > Unclassified ... | reverse complement strand
CCGGACGAGCGTGCGCGCGAAGGCGTGTTCATGGCGTTTCAATATCCGATCGAAGTGCCGGGCGTTTCGAATGCGCAGTTTCTTCGTCTTGCTTACAACGAGAAGCGCAAACATCTCGGTGAAGAAGAGCTTGATCCGCTCGAGTTCAAGGATCTTCTGAAAGAGCGCGCGAAAGTCGTCGAGATGGATGCGAGCTTCATGACGCGTTCGGTCAACGAAGGCTTCTCGGGCGGCGAGAAGAAACGCAACGAGATCCTGCAGATGGCGGTGCTCGAGCCAAAGCTCGCCGTGCTCGACGAGACTGATTCAGGTCTCGACATCGACGCGCTGCGTGTCGTCGCGAACGGAGTGAACCAACTATTCACACCCGAGAATGGAATCATCGTAGTCACGCACTACCAGCGACTCCTGAACTACATCGTTCCGCATTTCGTGCACGTGTTGGCCGATGGCCGCATCGCTCGCGAAGGCGGCAAGGAGCTCGCGCTCGAGCTCGAAGCGAAGGGATACGACTGGATCAGGACTGTAGATAAAGGAGCGGGCGCGCCGGCGAACTAGGAATGGTTACTGAACTCGTCAAGTCAGAAAATATTTATCAAGCGGCGTTTCGCTCGGTGCGTCCGACGGCGGCGTGGCTCGATCTCGTGCGCAACAGCGCGATGGATCGTTTTGAGCAACTGGGTTTCCCGTCAGTCAAAGAAGAAGATTGGAAATACACAAACCTCGCGACGCTCGCGAAAGAAGAGTTTGTGCCGGTCACGAGCGGGTCTACTGACGCGCGTGAGATCGAGGGTTATGCGGAAACGGCTGAGAGTCATCTCGTCGTTGTCGATGGTTTTCTGCGCGAAGACTTATCGACGAAGACCGGGCTCGGCGACGTGGTCGCGATCGATCTGTTCAGCGCCGTTGAAGACGCGCGCTACAACAAAATCGTGCGCAAGTACCTGGCCCGCAACGCTGGCTATCACAATAACGGGCTCACCGCGCTGAACACGGCTTTTCTTCAATCCGGCGTGTTTCTCTGGATTCCAAAGAACGTAAAACTCGAACGGCCGTTGCAGATCACGTTCGTAGCTGAGAGGGGCGCCAATTTTCCGCGATTGCTCGTTGTAGCTGAAGAAAACAGCTCGGCGACGCTGATCGAGAGTTTCGTGTCGAGCAATGGTGGAAAGTATTTCACGAATGCGATTGCAGAGATCGTTCTGAAAGACGGCGCACAACTCGAGCACTATCGCGTTCAGCGCGAGAGCAACAACGCGTATCACGTTTCGACGACTTCCGCTGAGCTTGGTCGAGCGAGCCGTTACTATACGACGTCGATCAATCTCGGCGCGCAATTGGCGCGACACGATGTTTCAGTCGTGATGGATCACGAAGGCGCGGAGACCGCGGTTGATGGTCTCTACATGGTCGGCTCCGATCAGCATACTGACACGCATTCGGTGATCGATCATAAGCAGCCGCATTGCACGAGTCACCAGTTGTACAAAGGCATTCTCGATGGCAACGGTCGCGCGGTCTTCAACGGCAAGGTGTTTGTTCGTGAGGGTGCGCAGAAGACTGACGCGCAGCAGACGAATAAGAACCTTTTGTTGTCGGACAAGGCGCGCGTTGATACGAAGCCGCAGCTCGAGATTTATGCGGACGATGTGAAGTGTGCGCACGGAGCGGCGGTGGGCCAGATCGATCCGGAAGAGTTGTTCTATCTCGAAGCGCGCGGCATCGGACCCGAGCTTGGGCGCAACTTGTTGACCTACGGTTTTGCTGAAGAAGTGATCGGGAAGATCAAGATCGACTCGATCCGGTCGCAGCTCGATGAGATCGTGCTGCGCCAGTTGCACACGTCGTTATAGACAGGATTTCAGGATGTTTCATGATTGGCAGGATACATCTTGTGAATCATAAAAATCCTGAAATCCTGTGAAGCAGGAGTATTGAACTGTGAGTGCTGGAACTTTAATAAGCCCCGTTTCGACAACCTGGGACATCGAGCGTATTCGCGCTGACTTCCCCGTCCTGCAACAAACAGTCAACGGCAAACCGCTCATTTATCTCGACAACTCAGCCTCCTCGCAGGTGCCGCAAGTCGTCATCGATCGCGGCAGCGTCTATCTCGAACAGGAACACTCGAACATTCATCGCGGTGTTCACTACCTGAGCCAGAAAGCCACGACCGCTTACGAAGGCGCGCGCGAAAAGGTGAAGCGCTTCATCAACGCGCGTGACGTGCGCGAATGCATCTTCGTGCGTGGCGCCACCGAGGGTATCAACCTCGTGATGCACAGCTACGGCCGCAAGTTCATCGGCGCCGGCGACGAGATCATCATCTCCGCGATGGAGCATCACGCCAACATCGTCCCGTGGCAAATGCTCTGCGAGGAAAAAGGCGCGCGGCTGCGCGTGATTCCGATGAACGACGCGGGTGAGTTGCTGATCGATGAGTACGACGGTCTGCTGAACGAGCGCACGAAGCTCGTCGCGGTGATGCACGTCTCAAACGCGCTCGGCACGATCAATCCGATCAAAGAGATGATCGCCACCGCGCACAAGTACGGTGTGCCCGTGCTGATCGACGGCGCCCAGGCCGCGCCGCACATGCCGATCGACATGCAGGATCTCGATGCCGACTTTTACGTCTTCTCGGGTCACAAGATGTTTGCGCCGACGGGCAGCGGCGTTGTTTACGGCAAGCTGGAGCTGCTCGAAAAGATGAACCCGTTCCAGGGCGGCGGCGACATGATCAAGACCGTCACCTTCGAGAAGACCACTTACGCCGATCCGCCAAATCGTTTCGAAGCCGGTACGCCCGCGATCGCATCACAGATCGGTCTCGGAGCGGCGATCGATTATCTGAATAGCATCGGTCGTGAAGCTGCGGCTGCATACGAAATGGAATTGCTGCGCTACGCGACGGAGAAAGTCTCGGCGATCGAAGGCGTGCGAATCATCGGTACTGCAAAGAACAAGGCTAGTGTGTTGTCGTTCGTGATCGATGACATTCACCCGCACGATATCGGCACGATCCTGGACCAGGAAGGCATCGCGGTGCGCGCCGGTCATCACTGCGCGCAGCCCGTGATGCAGCGATTCAAAGTGCCGGCGACGGCGCGCGCGTCGTTTGCGTTTTACAACACCAAGCAGGAGATCGATGTGCTGGCGCGCACGATCGAACGTGTGATTGAGATATTTAGCTAATGTCTGAACTGAGCGAACTCTACCAGCAGGTAATCCTCGACCATAACAAGAAGCCGCGAAACTTTCGCAAGCTCGAAACGGCCAATCACAGCGCTGAAGGCTTCAATCCACTCTGCGGCGATCAACTGACGGTCTACCTGAATCTCGAAGACGATACGGTGAAGGAAGTCGGGTTTGAAGGCTCAGGCTGCGCGATCTCGAAGGCGGCAGCGAGCATGATGACGCAAGCTGTCAAAGGGAAGAGCAAAGAACAAGCCGAGAACCTGTTTCAGGAGTTTCACTCGATGGTCACAGGTGAGCTCAACGAAGAGACGGACGAAAACAGTCTCGGCAACCTGAAGATCTTCGCGGGCGTCCGCGAGTTTCCGGTGCGCGTCAAATGCGCCACCCTCCCCTGGCACACCCTCCACGCCGCCCTCAACAAAGAAGAACAAGTCTCCACTGAATAAACAGCCGGCATCCTCCAGGACGCAGGCTATGAAACGCTCACCAGCAATAGTCTCATCCAGGCCAAGTCGATTCTGAGCAGCCGTTCATTTGAGCTGGTCCTCACCGAGGTCTCAAAGTGAAACAAGCTGGTTCGTGACCGTGCTTCAGGATGAGACACGCTTTCCTCCTCCCCAAACAGCGAAAATTAAAAGTTTTGGAGCGAATAGCCTCATTTGACCTTCAGGCATGAACGTTGCTCTATGACCTCTCGCTCGAGAAGCTTTCTTACGATCTTCATCGATTTTATCGATCCTGTTAGTAAAGCGGGACAGCGCTCGGGCGAATTAACCAGCAAGTATCCGAGCAGAATCCTTTGTCGAGATCTTGTCTCCCCCAAGACAGATCTCAATTCAAAGACGATACAACCCAGGGTCAGTACTACCCCACGGTAGCGGGTGGGTGACTGAACAGCATGCGCTCTTAGGTCCGAGTGGAGCCCATGCGCTACCGCGAGGTGGTACTGACCCGGTCCAGGTTCGACTACTGACTCTCGAGAAAAACCAGTTTGTAGTGTGATCGATCGAAACGAAGACGCGGCCGCTGATTAGTTTAGCGACTAAGCGACCGCGCCTCATGTGCGACTCAAGGAAAACCGAGCGCGACATGCGCTTGCAGTTTCGCCGTGGGCCGTTCCGTTGACAGTGTTCAAAACGACTGCCGTGCTGAGTATAGCTTACCTGAAAAATTGAATGAATCAGTTACCTACCTACTCTGATGCAGGGCATTCACAAGATAAAGAAAGAAGGAGAATTCCATGAAGGTGAGCCCCACCAATTTTAAGAATGAAACACCACGAAAGTTGACTCTCCCCCTGCTGCTCGTGTTGTTTGCATTCCTGCTTATGCCCACCGGTACAGCACAAGCGCAAACCGCGTCGGCAGCCCCTATCACAGGTGAGATCGAGCGTCTCACACTTAACAGCCAGAAGGATCCATGGTCCGGCGGCGTCATCGTGGTTGGCGGACAGAACATCATCATCCCCCGCAACCTGCTGATGGATTTGCCGGCCAACCGTCTAACACTGAACCAGGTTTTCTTCCAGGCGCCGGCTGCATGTTTGCAGCGAGCTGAGAGCGGCCTGGCGAAGGCAGATGTTTGCAACGCCAACAGAACAGGCGCCATCGTTACTATTCACGCCAATCGGACCAGCGCCGGAAACGTCATCGCCGGCGACATCTTTATTCAAAAAGGTACTGAGACGGTGAAGGGTAACGTCACCTACATCAATTACACCGATGGTTACTTTCGTCTGAACGGCACATTGAACAGCGCCACGACCGGCGTCATGGTTCGTATCAACGATCCCGAAAACCGTCATACAGTCCAACAGGGAGCCGGCTGCCAGACCGGCACAGTCAACTGTAGTCCGGACCGCCGTTTCGGGCTCGATCCTGACAACTATACAAACACGTTCTCGACTGGTGTTCCCAGTTGTCTCCCGAGCACAGTCACGCGTTCGTTCATCGATACTCTCGATCTCGACGGCGACGGCAACATTACTGAGACTCTTACGACAACGAGCTCAGCCACCGGCACCGGCGACCTGCTCTGTCCGTCCACCAACCGGTCGGCTGATCAGATCGTCGCTGACTCGAGACGTTTCGCGCCGATTCAGATCGGAGACAGCGTCGAAGCGGAGGGCAACTTCGAGACGATCAATGGCGTGAGATTTCTTTCCGCCCATACCACCACGGTTGGTCGTGCGCTCGCCACCAAAGATGTCGCTGGCCAGCCTGATTACCTGAGTCTCGACGAAGTGGGAATCGACGCACCGGGTTTTCAAAACCAGCGCGCGCGCACCCTCTTCATCGGTTTCGCAAGTCTGAATACAGACATCATGATCTGGGGACTTCATTACGACCCCGCCAACCAGGCTCACGAGTTGCCACTCGCGACCGTGGTCGGTTGTGACAATGCCGGTGGCGCGGGCACCTGCGGACAGAATGGTCTCGTCGCGGGCGTCGGCGGCAACATCTGGAAAATCCGCCACGACGTGGATTTCCTCGATCCTGCAACCAAGCCAAGGCTTGATCCCTGCGCTCACCTGCGCGCCGATCCGAGATTCGCAGCCTCGAACCCATGTCCCGCGGGCGGCACCTTCGAGGAGCAGTTTGGCGTTCTGAGTCCTGTTCCGCACGAGATTATCGCGCGCACGGGCAAGAAGTTTGCCGACGCGACCGGAACACTCAAGACCATCGATATCCTCGGTAATGCGGCAACCAACGGCGAGTACCTATTCCCATTGGGCCTCGGTCTTGGCGGTATCGTTGGACCGGAGTTCGTAGAGATCGATCTCAACGCGCTTGACACTCCGTTCAGCTTCTCCGGTCTCCCGTGGAATCTGGACCGCCGGCTTGGTCCAGGCGGCTGCAATGGCCCATGTGAGGCCACAGCGCAACCCCTCGATCCATTCCCGTTCGAAATCATCGATCCGCGCACGCAGGCTCCTGTCCCGACTGGTCCATACAACGACCCGACGTTTACGGCGAGCCCGCTGTCGAATGCTTCGAATCGAATTCTCTCTTACGTGGATCCCAAGATTGGCAATTTCAATGGTGACGCCACTGTGTTGCCCTGGCCGCCAGCCAATCCAGCGTTGCAGCCAATCACTGCCACCAACTTCTTCGTGCAGCCCACGGTGTGCGATCTGACGGCGCCATCGGCTCCGACGGGTCTAACCGCAGGTGCTCCGAACCCGACCACGATTAATCTCTCGTGGACGGCTTCGACCGATAACATCGGTGTGACTAACTACCTCGTCTTCCGCGACACATTGCCGTCGCCGATTGCTTCGGTAGTTGGAACCACTTTCTCTGACACCGGGCTCACGCCACTCTCGTCACACAGTTATCGAGTGATCGCGAGTGACGGTGCCGGAAATCTCTCGGGCTTCTCAAACACTGCGACGGCTAACACGCCGGCAGATACGACGGGCCCGACTGCGCCGGCTAATCTGACCGCGGTTGGATCAAACTCCACCACGATTAATCTTTCGTGGACGGCGTCGACGGATAATGTTGGTGTCGTCGGTTACAACGTCTTCCGCGATGGCGGCGCAACTCCGATTGCTACGGTTTCGGCGACCAACTTCTCGGATACCGGCCTTGCAATCAGCTCAACGCACAGCTACACGGTGAAGGCTTTTGACGGGGCGAATAATTCGTCGCTGGCGTCGAACACCGCTACCGCCACGACGCTGGGCAATGACACCCTTCCGCCTACGGCTCCAACGAATCTTACGGCGACGGGATCAAGCTCAACCGCTATCGACCTGGTTTGGACAGCTTCGACCGATAACTTCGCGGTGACGGGTTACAAAGTTTATCGCGACGGCGGAGCGACAGAAATCGCCACCGTTACTACCACGTCATTCTCTGACACTGGTCTGGCGGTGAACTCTACGCATAGTTACCAGGTTGCGGCATTCGATGGAGCGAATAACACTTCAGCGAAATCGAATACGGCCTCGGCAACAACTCAACTCGCGGGCGCGCTTGTGTCGCTTGCGCTGAACCCGACTACGGTGACAGCGCCGGCGTCGTCAACGGGCACAGTCACGTTGAGTGGTCCAGCACCAGCGGGCGGCCTGGCTGTCACGCTAACCAGCAGTGACACGCGAAAAGCGCGGGTGCCGGCAACGGTAACTGTGGCAGCCGGACAGAGCACGGCGACCTTTGCGGTCACAACCCTGACGGGGCAACTGGGTGGAGGACAGAACCCTGTCACCATCACGGCGACCCTCGCCGGAACTGGTAGGACCGCCGTACTCAACGTTCTCAGACCATAGCTCGATGGTCCATTTTCTCTGCGGCCTCGGCGTATCTCAGCGTTCTCTGCGTTTAAGTAGCAACTTAAACGCAGAGGGCGCAGAGATACGCCGAGAGCCGCAGAGTTGATCTTTAACTCAAATGTATTTCTCGCAGGAGGCCACGCACTGTTTGAACCAGTGGGAGGGAGAAAACAGCAATGAAAATAATGAACACGTTTTTGGTAATGATAATTTTGGTTGCCGCAGCAGTCAGTCAGGCACAAACTACGGCGGGCAATCTCGACCCGACGTTTGGCACGGGCGGCACTGTTAGGACCGACTTCGCCGGCAATATCGATCAGGCCAACGCCGTTGCCATTCAATCGAATGGCCAGATCGTTGCCGCTGGTTCGAGCTTCAGCAATTCAAAGACTGTCGAGGACTTCATCGTCGCGCGTTACAACGCGAACGGCTCACTCGATAAACGCTTCGGCAAGAACGGCAAGATTACAACCGATTTTTTTCGCAACGTCGATTCAATCAGCGCTATCGCGATTCAACCGGATGGCGCGATCGTAGTGGCAGGCTTTGCACAGCTTGGCGGCAGCGGCGGCACGCCACGCGTCTTCGCCTTGGCGCGTTATCGCAATGACGGCAGCCCTGACACGAGTTTCGGTAATGGTGGCGCGCTCACGACCAGCTTTGGTGGCAGCTTCGCAGCAGCCAGCGCTCTCATGCTCCAGCCTGACGGCAAGATCGTCGTCGCTGGAACAGTTGATTTCAATCCGGACCTTCCCGGCAGCGGCCTCGATTTCGCTCTGGCCCGCTACAACTCCAACGGCACGCTCGATGGTAGTTTTGGAAAGGGCGGCAAAGTCGTCTTCGATTTCTTCGGCAGCTTCGACCAGGCGAACGCGGCGGTTCTTCAACCGGACGGCAAGATCGTTGTTGTCGGTAGCGCTTCCTACGACAGCTTCAATCGCGATATCGGATTCGCTCTCGCGCGCTTCAACACGGATGGCGGCATCGACTTTGGTTTTGGCACTGGCGGCAAGCAGATCACCGATTTCTTTGGAGCCGGCGCAAAGGCGAATAGCATCGTGCTGCAACCGGATGGCAAGTTCGTTGTGGCTGGAACGGCTTCGGATAGCGCGACTCGTCCGGTCGCGACTGACGTAGCTCTGGCCCGTTATAACGCGGACGGCAGTCTTGATTCAGGCTTCGGCATTGGTGGAGAAACCGCGGTTCCTTTTCCTGACAGCGCTAGTGAGCAGGGTAACGCTGTGGCCCTTTTACCGGATGGCCAGATCGTCGTGGCCGGCACGGCGTTCAAGACGTTCAATACGCCACCCGACTTTGCTCTCGTGCGTTACAACTCTGATGGCAGCCTCGTTGGTGTAAAGACCAATGACATTGCCGGCGGTACTGACGAAGGCCTGGGCCTGGCTATTCAGTCCGACGGAAAGGTGGTGGTGGCTGGCAGATCTTTTCGCAGCAATTTTGATCTAACGCTCGCGCGTTACAGCATCGAAGCTGGACCCACGCCCGTGGGCGATACGACGCCACCAACAGCGCCAACGGGCCTTACGGCAACCTTCAATGCCACGACCAACACGATCGATCTTTCGTGGACTGCCGCAACTGATAACGTCGCTGTCACAGGCTACCGGATCTTTCGTGACGATGGACTCATTAATACAGTCACGGGCACTACGTTCTCTGATGCTGCGCCGTTGGGAACTCACAGTTACGGAGTGACTGCGATAGACGCGGCAGGCAACGAGTCGGGTCTCTCGAATACTGCCAGCGCCACGGTTGTAGGTGGTGGCGATGTCACGCCGCCGACAGCGCCGGTTGGTCTTACTGCAACGGCTGATCTTGCCACCGGTACGATCGCGCTTTCGTGGACTGCGTCAACTGATGATGTTGGTGTCACTGGCTACAGGGTGTTCCGTGACAATGGAACGACTGCGATCGCTACCGTCAGCGGAACGACGTTCAATGATACTAATCAGTTAGGAACTCACGTCTACGCAGTGGCGGCTATCGATGCGGCTGGCAATCAATCGGCGTTATCGAACAGCGCCAGTGCCACGGTAACGATTCCCGAAGGTTCGACTATCGAGAACCTGACCGTGAATCCAACGACAGTGACCGCGCCTGCGAACTCGACGGGAACCGTTACATTGAATGGTGCGGCGCCGGCGGGCGGAGTCACGGTAACGCTCAGGAGTAGTGACACGGGAAAGGCGACAGTTCCTTCTACCGTCACCGTGCCTGCGGGGGGCAAATCAGTGACCTTTGTGATCACCACTCTTACAGGCAGACTGGGTGGAGGCAAGAACCCCGTCACTATCACTGCGACACTTGGCAACAGCAGCGTAAGCGCCACGCTCACCATTCTTAGACCATAGCAGGAGATTCTCTGCGGCCCTCTGCGTATCTCTGCGACCTCTGCGTTGAAATAGCCCTTTAACGCAGAGAACGCAAAGATACGCAGAGGGCCGCAGAGAAATACAAGTTCATGGCATTGTGAGTGCGACTTTGCCGAACGTTTCGTTGGATTCGAGACGCCGGTGAGCATTTTGGATTTGGTCGAGTGGGAAGACGGAATCGATCACGGGTTCAATTGTTCCCTGGGCCAGCAGCGGCACAACTTCTCGTGCAAAGGCAGTAGTGATTGCTATCTTCTCCTCCAGAGCTCGCGCGCGCAGCACGGTGCCGATTACGTGGAGACGTTTGCCGAGAATCTGATAGAGGTCGACGTCAGTCTTACCGCCTGCCACGCCACCGATGAGGATGATCCTTCCTCGCAGCGCCATTGCCTCGAGACTGGCGGCGAAATACGGACCACCATTCAGATCGAGAACAACATTGAACCCGCCGCCGGTCACGCTCCGTGCAAAATCAGCAAGACCCGTTAGCGCGCCCGGTTCGGGAACTGCATAGCCCGACTCCAGACCAAACGGTTTCGCGCGTTCAATCTTATCAGGCGTGCGTGAGGTTCCGAACGCACGTCCTCCCAAAGCCCTGACGAGTTGCGTTGCAGCGAGCCCGACTCCGCTCCCGACCGCGTGGATCAGAACGTTGTCTCCGGCTTTGAATCCCGCTTGTTGAAGCGCGTCAAATGCGGTGATGAAGACTTCAGGAATTGCGCCCGCCGCCGGCCACTCGAGATTTGGCGGCACGATGGACACCGCATCCTGATGCGTCGTCACAAACTCGGCATGGGCTCCGCCACCGATGATCCCCATGACACGGTCGCCTTTATGCCAGCGCTGAGTGTGCGTGCCTAACTCCGCCACTTCGCCGGCAAATTCAGCCCCGGAATGTTCTGCGCAACGCCCGGCGGCGCCGCATATCGTCCTTGCCTTTGCAACAGATCGGCGCGATTGAGCGCGCTACCACGCACGTGAATAAGAATTTCCTCCGGCCCCGGCTGCGGTTCCGGAACCTCTTCGATTTCCAGCACCTCAGGACCGCCGTAACGATTAATAACAACAGCTTTCATGATCTAAACTCGTCAACGTTGGACTCATTTGTATATCGCTTTGAACATCCTGACCAACGGGATGTTTGATAACTGATTTGTCGAGTCTACAAACTGGTTCACTGAACCGAGGCCATGTTTGATGGCTTTAACTTCTTCATCAGTAAAACAATTCATTATGTCGCCGAGCAGCTCCGGAGGTTCAAAGACAATGTATGGTCGTCCATAGTAACCGCTCACGTCTTCAACTATCGGCGGCGTGATCTTCAAGGCGTTGTGCATCCGCGCGATGACGCGGTAAGCCCTCGCGAGGTTGCTTTCTCTCTCTTTCCACGTCAGCGACAAGAGCGCGTCCTTGAAGATAGGCCCCAACTCCGGACCACATTCGAGTTCTGAGAAAGCAGTGCCAAACCACTTGGTGTACGGCGCATACCTACGCTCCATCAGGAAACAGAGATGCATCAATTTCTTTACCTGATGCGCAGCCACGACCATCGAACCGAGCTCATCTCCCACGTCCCCACATCTGCTAATAAACTCGCGGTCCTCGAAGATCTTGATCCACTGGGCCACAAGCTGATAAAGCCAGACATCCCGCGGATAGTATTGAAACTTTCGCCGTGTTTCCTCCAACTCGCCGAGACCGTCGTGAAAGACTTTACCGCTTGTTACACCAAGCAATTTATGCGACGAGAATAACAACCAGTCGGCGACAGTGACTGGTTCATAAGGATTGCATCCGAGATACCATCCGAAAAAGCCCTCGATAGTTTCGATGTGAATCATGTGATTGATCGGGCCTGACTCGGTCTCGGTCAGATGTCGCACACCCGCCTCATCAGGCTCACCAAAACTGGTCGAGTAACCTTTGAAGCGGTGCGGCAGATTCAGCCTCAGTGTTTCGTGAATGGAATTCTTGTGTTCCTTGTAATCCTGGGGCGAGAGGAACAGAAAGAATCTTGGCCCCCAATGATGATCGGAAGACTGAACGGTGTCATAACCCAACACCTCCGAGCCCCAGCCGAGCAAGGCGGCGGAATGTGAGAGTTGCGGAAAGAAGGTCTCGAGGATTGGCTTCGCCGCTTCAGAATAGAAGAGCTCGCTCAGTTTCAGGCCTGGGATAAAATCTGGCATCCAAGGCATAGTAATTCTTAGCCACAAAAAAGCACAAAGATCCTTTGCGGCAGAACCGGGAGGGGTAGCGACCGGAGGCGCAGGACCAATCGAGCCGAATGGTTGATACTGCGCCCAGGTTCCGATCGCTACCGCTCCCGGTTCTGTTTTTAGTGCTTACCGCTTTGTTTCTGGTCTGGTGCTACGATCAACTGGGTCGTAGTCGTTCCCACCAGCGTGTTGCCGATGTACGCTTCAGCCGTCAAGAGATAGTCGCCCGTGCACGCCGTCTTCGGTACGTGGAAGTTCGTATTGCCATTTTTGGTCTGACCCGCATTGATGCCGCCTGGTCCGATTTGATCGACCACACCGCTGTCGCATGGTCCTGTGTAGCGCAAGACAAACGAAACCGTCAGCCGTTGGTTCGTCGTGTTTGTATAGTTGACCTCGACTTTGGTGGTCTTGTTGCGATCCACCGTGTCAGGCGAAGCGCTGAGTGAGAATCTCAGGCGCCCGTCAATCACGGTGAACGTCGTCGTAGATGTGCTCGTGTTGCCGGCCGCATCGGTCGCGGTGATCGTGATTGGATGCGTGCCGACGCCAACGACAGTGCCGGCGAGCGGGCTCTGTGTGGTCGTTACTGGTCCACAGTTGTCACTCGCTGTCGTTCCCGCAACGACGTTGGGAATCGTTGCGTGACCAGCACCATCTGCGTTTGTGCTGGTTGGCGGCGGCACGGCTATTGTCGGGGCTGTGTTGTCGATGACCGTGACGGTCTGCGTGGCAGTTGATGAATTGCCGGCGTCGTCGGTCGCGGTGTAGGTGATGGTTGTTGTTCCAACCGGAAAGACGTTGGCTGACGGTACGCCGCTGCGCTCGATGCTCACGCTGCCGGCGTTGTCGGTTGCGGTGGCGGTTCCCAGTTGTGCCTCGGTTACGATCGCGCCGCACGTCGTCGCGCCTGCGCCCGTGTTAACAGTCACATTGGCCGGGGAAATAATTACCGGGGGGACTGTGTCGTTCACAGTGATCGAGACTGTCGCCACCGCGCTCGTCAACGGGGCCGCACTACCGTCGCCGGAGTCACGTGCGGTGAACTGGAAGCTGTCCGGACCGCTGTAGTTTGTGTTCGGTGTGTAGGTTAGATTTGCGCCGCTTCCTGAAAGGCTGCCGTGCGCCGGACTGACGGTCACTTCAAACGCCAAATCTTTGGTCTCCAGATCGTTGCCGCCCAGTGAGATTGCAACAGGCGTGTTGCTGTCGGTCGTCACTGATTGGCTATTCGCACTGGGCGCATCGTTCACGGGATTGACGGTGACATTTACAATGCCTAATGCACACTGCGCATCGGGTGAGCCATTTGTGTTGCCGTTATCGCAAACCTGGTACTCGAAACTCGCCGCGCCGTTGAAGTTTGCATCCGGCGTGTAAGTCACGATTCCATTCGCCAGCGAAACCGTTCCGTGCGTGTTCGCCGTCGCTGTCACACTCGTCACGGTCAACAACTGCAAACTCTCGTCCGCCGGACCAGTGCTGTCGTTGCTGGCGAAGTCGATCGCGGAGAGATCCACGTGTGAGTCCTCGTTCACGCTCGCCGCATCCTCAGTCGCAACAGGAGCATCGTTTACTTCGGTAATCGTGATGTTCACTGTCGATGTGTTCGAGTCGTGAGTGCCATCGTTGACTTTGAAGGTGAAGCTGTCCGGACCGTTGTAGTCCTGCGCCGGCGTGTACGTGAACGTTGGTCCACTGCCTGACAAAAGTCCGTGTGCGGGCGGCGTGACGATCGTGTAAGTGAAGGTCGGATTCGCATTCGCACTGACGGCGTTCAAAGTGATGTCAGCGGGTACGTCTTCCGCCGCAGTTGCAAACTGATTATCAGTTCCCGGCGGATTGTTTCCGTCGACACCTGCCTCGATCGAGTTCTCGACGATGTCCGGCACGTTTGCGAAGAAGTCGTAACCGGTGAGGGCTTCGACGGCATCGACAGTCGTCAGATAAGCATGCCAATCACTGTTGATGCTGTTGTCGTTCGGCATGATCACCGCGATCACGCGCGTCGATGCATTCACGCGCGAGACGTCGTCCTCGCCGAGCGGGAGGACGAGCGCGACTTTCCACGTGTACGCCGGAACCGTTACGTGACCATTCGCGATCGTGTTTGCCGGTCCATTGTCACCCGAGCCGCCGACGCCCGCCGGACCAGCGAGGATGTAGACCTCGTTCGCCGGCAGCAAAGTGCGCAGGTAGCTTTCGAGATCGGCCCACGGACCCTGATTATTGTTCGGCGCCTGCGGGATCATGTTCGACATCAGGAACGTTTCCTGGTTGAGCGGTATCGACGCCGGATTATCGCGATCAGCGTTCGGGGCTATGTGACCGCGATCAAAGCCGGACGCGGAGTAGTCAGTCGACTGCACGCGATACCAGTCGGGTAAAACTGCCGGGTCGGCGCGGAACGTGTCGTTGCGCGGCAGGTTTCCGGTCCAATCGTTCTCGAGATGCCAGCTCACCCAGTTGGGCGTGCCTTTGTCTTTGTTGTAAGAAAGGCTGAACGACGGTTTCTCCATCAGGTAGTTGGTGCCCTGCTGGGGATCGGCGACGGCATTCGACGGATTGCCGAACGCGAGGTGAACGCTCGGCGGTTGGGGCGCAGGCGCGCCCGCAGCCACGACCGTGAACGTCCACGAGTGATCTGCGAAAAGCGTATCGGTGTTTGGTGAGCTGTCGTCGAGATCCTGGTCGTGTACGTTCGCATGGAAGATCGTGACGGTACATTGTTCGCCAAACGCGAAACCGTTGTTCGGCGTGATGTGGAAACCTTTCGCGGAGTTATAAGAAGCGACCGTCGCGCTGTTGTGCTGGCCCGAGCCGGCGCATGTGATGTCGAACCAGTTTCCAGTGACATCGACGGGTTCGCTGAAGTCGACGGACATCGTCGCGTCGTAAGGCACGTTGAAGCCGTCAGAGATCGGATCGGTGCCTGCGACCCATGGACCGAGCTCGACGATCGGCGCCGTGCGACGCGGGTTTGGCGCGCCGGTTTGAAAGTCGTCGCTGTTTTGATTCGTGTCCTGGCCTCCACTCTGTTTCCTGAACAATGCAGTCGTGTTACTCGGCGCTGGCGCACGCACAGCGCCTTCAAAACAACTCGCGCTCGTGCCGTAACCGACGAAGTCGACGATGTCCGGATCGGCGCCGTTCGGACAACTGCCACTCAGCGAGATCGAATTGCTGACGAGCGCGATCTTGCCGGCTGTCGCACTCATGTTGATATCGCCCGTGATGTTTGCCATGACAGGCAGCGAAGCACCGTTCGCGCCGCCTGATGCGAGCTGGACGAGGAAATACTCACCGGGAGCGATCGTGCCGCCGAGTGGTTGCTTGTTGGTCCAACTCGTGCCAGCCGCCGAAGCGTACTGCAACGACCAGCCGGCGAGATTGAACGAGATGCCGGTCGGGTTGTAGATCTCGATGTAATCGTTGGTGAACGTCGCGCCGGAGTTGCCGCCGCCACCGTAAAGCTGGCTGATGACGAGGTGGTCCACCGGCTGCGGTGGTTGTTGGACCGTCAAACTGATCGAGCCGTTGGCCGAACGTCCCTGGCCATCTGAAGCGGTGAAGGGAAGTGACTTCACTCCCGGCGTCGTCAGCAATGCAACCGGCGCGGTAAACGTGAAAACGTTGTTGCCTGCATCCGAGAATTGCTGAGTCGCCGAGCCGCCGATCGATGAGAGATCTGCGGTGACTGCGAGTCCGGTGCTCGTCGGGTTCGCTCCCGGTGTGACGCTGACAGTCAGCGTCGAGGTTTCGCCTGGCAAAACTGAATTCGGAGTCGCGGCGCCGGTTCCGGCCGGATTAGTTGGCGGTGCGCTTCCGATTCCGAGCACCGAGACGTTGTCGATCGCGAGCGCCTGTGCGTTGGTGGTCGACGATCCTGAAACGACTGAATAGTTCCATGCGAGATAAACGTTGGCGCCGTTCGCTACCAGGACGTTGAGCGTTTTATTCGTGATAGAGACAGTCGCACCGGGTGCGGTTGCGAAGCCATTGTTGTTTGCGTCACCCGGGAAGGCGGTGAAAAAGCCTGGCCCGGCGTTGGTCCAATTCGTGCCATCGAGCGAGTAGTAGAGTTGGTAAGCAAAGCCCGCGGGATTTGAACCATTGCGATACTTTTCCACGTCGTAAGAGATTTGCAGACCTGCAAGCGCACTGCCCGTGTTGTTTACAAACTGACCGTATAGGTTGCCGCTCCGCGTGAAGGTCCCGTCTGATAGGAATCCGACGGCGCGATCGGCATCGCCCAGGGTCGTTGTCCCTGCGCCGAAGTTGTAACAACCATTTGCAGCGTTGGTGAGAACGTTTGCGCCAGCGGCGCGAGCAGTTGTTGTAGTGGCGGAAGAGAAGGTGCCTATCGTTCTGACCGCTGCGGGCGTGTCCTCGCGAAAGTCTGCCGGCAGGGCTGAGCGCGTTATGTTCGTCGGGGGAATTCCCAAGCTGGTGAAGTCCTGGGTGTAGGGAACTGAAGTCGAAAGCGAGATTGCTGCAAACGCAACATAGACTGATGCGAGGGCGATAAGAATTACAGTCGCGATGATGCGCGAGGTCCTGGCGAGATTGGGATGGTTGGTTTTTCGATGTGGGCGATCGAACATATGGGTATCCTCCCAAAACAAGCGTCGCAAATTGAGAGGTACCGGTCTGATCGATCATGGCCGGCAAGGGCCAATTCAAGCTTTTAGCAGAGCTTCTGAGGGGCGGTAAAGGCTTTATTTGTTGGATGACAGGATTCTAGTCAACAAGACTCGGATCGGTCACATAGATCGGTCTTTCTGGTGGGTACACAAAAGGCACAAAGCAGATCACAAAAGGCACAAAAAGCATATTAGCGAAGGGATCCCGCTCAATACATCGAGCGACTCACCTCAGCTAATATGCCCTTGTGCCTTTTGTGTACTTAGCGCAGTGAGATGTTGACGGCGCGCACCACACCGTCACCCATATCGATCTGCAACTGATACGTTCCCGCCGCGAGTCCGGACGTACTCCAGTTGAATACATACGCGCCGTTCTCGAAACGGAAGAGGTTGCCGGTTGTCGCTGCTGAAGTCGACTCAACGTCAACCGGATCTCCGACCACGTTATTGCTGACCTGATACACGACGAGTCTGATCTGTGCATCAGTTACGCCCGCGCTTGCTCCCGTCAGTTGGAACTTGATCGGAAGCGTGCGTCCAGCCTTGTAAGTGCCACCAGCTTGCACCGGCGCCAGCAGTCCGGACCACGTGTAGCCCACGCCAACTGTAAACGATCGCTCCGCAAACAACGCGGGACTACCGTTGTCAGTCACTCTCACCGTAATCGTGTAGGTCTGTCCGCCCTGCGCCGCCGCCGGCGTCCAACTGAAAACGCCTGACGCCGAATTGATCGTCGCTCCACTCGGCGCGCTGACGAGACTGTAGCTGAGCGTTTGCGGCGGAAGATCGATATCGGAGCCAACTGCCGTAAAGCTCAAGGTGGCGCCGACAAGGACATTCTGATTCGCGATCGCATTGAGCGTTGGAGCATCGTTCACCGAGTTGACGGTAACGTTCACGGTCCCGGTGGTGCACTGCGAATCAGGCGCACCGTTCGTGGTTCCGTTATCGCAAACCTGATAAGTGAAACTCGCTGGACCGTTGTAGTTCTGATCGGGCGAGTAGGTGATGGTCCCACTCGACAACGAAACAGTTCCGTGTGTGTCCGCAGTTGCCGACACACTCGTCACCGTCAGCACCTGCACGTTTTCATTCGCCGGACCGGCACTGTCGTTCGACGTCAAATTCGACGCCGGGATTTCGACTGGCGTGTCTTCATCGGTGCTGGCCGTGTCGTCAGTCGCCGTTGGTGAATCGTTCACATCGGTAACGGTGATGCTGACGGTCGACGTGTTCGAGTCTTTCGCGCCGTCATTGGCCTTGAACGTGAAGCTGTCGGTGCCGTTGAAATCCGGATCCGGTTGATACGAGCGATTGGCTCCCGTGCCGGTCAACTGACCGTGCGCCGGCGGAGTGACAATCGTAAACGAGAACGAGGCACTCGGAATCGGACTCACCGCCGAAAGCGTG
>Ga0134121_10002010_pt1 | contig 18144 bp, 13 predicted proteins | sample KB301_FD_96463 | JGI IMG/M metagenome (GOLD analysis project Ga0134121, IMG submission 96463) | Terrestrial soil microbial communities without Nitrogen fertilizer from Kellogg Biological Station, Michigan, USA - KB3-0-1 | ecosystem: Environmental > Terrestrial > Soil > Unclassified ... | reverse complement strand
GAAAGCGATTGTGCCTCTCTCCATCGTTTGATCGATGCCCTGTTGTCGGCCGTTCCGGCTACCCGCTTCCTGCGGGATGCCACGCGAGGAGGATTGGCCACCGTCTTGAACGAAATCGCCGATGCTTCGCAGGTGGGGATTGAAATCTACGAAGATCGCACGCCGATTCGCAGTGAGGTAAAAGGCTTCTGCGAGATCCTCGGCTTAGATCCGCTCTATCTGGCGAATGAAGGCAAGATCGTTTGCGTGGTACCGCGCGAAGATGCTGACAGCGCACTGGCCGCGCTCAAATCACATCCGCTGGGCCAGGGATCCGCGAAGATTGGCGAAGTGACCAACGGCCGCGCCGGCCGCGTGGTGATGCAGACGGTCTTTGGCGGACGCCGCATCGTCGACATGCTCGTCGGCGAACAATTGCCGCGGATTTGTTAGCGACTAGATTTCGACTGGAGCGCGACCGTCCTGGTCGCCAATCCAGGCAAGCGAGACGCTTGCGCTCCAGTCAGCAGAACCCGTCAACACTGGAGGAAGATCGATGTCAAGCAACGGAACTATCAAAGCGGCCGAGGGAGTGAAGATTCGCATTAAAGACCAGGGCGAGGTCATGGAATTGGATTATGACGGCGCCATCTGTCAGCATCCGGGATCACTTTGGTGGGGGACCGCCGTTGGCTTTCGGGCCATGCAAGCCGCCGCCCAGGCTCTCTCTCGAGACGATCTGTGGTCGCGCGATAATCTCTACATCGTCAGCGGTCATCCGGGTCCCGGCGTGAAAGACACGATCGAGTACGTGACCGGTGCGCCGGGCCGCGACCGCTACAAAGTCGTCGTGGCTGAAGGTTGCGAAATGAAATGCAACAGTCAGATGAAATATGAATGGTGGGTCAGCGACGGCGAGAAAACTGCGAATATTAATTTGCGTCCGGACTTTGTGCCGCGAGAGTTCTATGATCTCTCGGATCGCCTCGAGACCGATCAGACCACCAAAGAAGACATCAAATCGTTCCGCATCTTCAAGGTGAACCTTTCCACGCGAATTTGGAACGCGCCGCTGGAAGAGAGCTTCCGGGTTGATGTAATCGACCAGCCTCTGCAACCCGGAGAAATCCCTGAGGCGGCCAAGGCCACGGACTACTTCGATCTTAAATGACTGCGACTCGTCTGGCCGTCCGCACACCGAACTAACAATAAGAGCAATTGCTGTTTCCGACTGTTTTCATGGCAAGCTGATGAAGCGTAGTCATTCATTTGCTAATGAAGATGCCTTTCTCGCCGCAGTGACGAAGGTCTATGACGATGGGTGGTCCGACTATGACCGGACCTGGAAAGAACGCGATGACTTGCAGAGTGAGGAATGGCGGCAATTCACGGCAGCCGTCAAACCTGGGGGATCGGTCCTTGATGTAGGATGTAATTCAGGCAGAGACACGAGGCAGCTACTCGATCTTGGGTACCGTGTGACCGGACTTGACGTAAGCGAGCAAGCCTTGCGATTGTGCCGGGAACAATGTCCGGAAGCACGCACGATCAAGATGAGTCTCCTGGACCTGGCAGATCTCAAAGAGCAGTTCGACGGAATTTGGTTTTCCTACGTCCTGGTACATATCCCATTCAAACTAGTGCCCGAGGCCCTCGCCGCCCTGGACAGCGTATTGCATCCGGAAGGCTCAATAATGATGATGGTGACCGTTGTCCCTGAGTCGGAAGAAAAGATTCATAACAGCCATGTGATGTGGGATGAGCGCGGCGTGCCGCGAAAAGTTCCGGTCGCCCATTGGTCTCCCGATCCGCTGATCGCGCTCTTCCGATCCCGCTTCGAGATTAGCTGGGAGAATCTTAGACCGTTTGTTGATGGGTGGGCTCAACTTAGTCTTCTTCTCCGTTCACGGCATTCGCCGGATGACCAGCAGGAGCGTTCATTCTAGTGAAGCGCCACGAGAGCAGCGTACCTGCGCGGAGTCTGAGCCAACTGGAATTGAAGAGATTCCAGCGTGAGGGCTTGCTCACTGATTTTCAACTCTATCCGCCCGAGCGCGCAGAGGCGATTAAGGCTGCCTTAAGGGATGTGCTCTCGCGTCCATCGACCGCGCCCTGCCATCAAGCGCTTCTGCCGGAACAGAAGCGTGTGTTTGACCGACACCTTGATCGCCGCCTGGTTTATGAGTTGTGTACTCTTCCGCAAATAATCCTTCCCATCACACAAATCCTGGGTAACGACGTGATGTTGTTCAGGACACAGTTCTTCGAGAAGCCTCCGCACGGCCTTGAGATCCCGTGGCATCAGGAGTCCTACTTTTGGGGAGTAGCGAGCGGGTTCGTCACGATGTGGCTCGCAGTCGACGAAGCGACCTCAGAGAACGGCGCAATGAGGGTAGTGACCGGTAGTCATTCCGGTACGCGAGAGCATTTGCCGGTGCCGCCCGACAGCCATTACTGGAGTACCTTCACCCGCGCGGCAATCCCACGCGAATCTGATCGTATCGTCGATTGTTCAATGCCCGCCGGACACTTTATGCTGTTTGATGACCTGCTTCATAATTCCTCAGCCAATTCCACCGCGCTGCCTCGCTTGAGCTTTACGGCTCGATATGCGCGGCCTGACTTTGCCAGAGTGCACGATCAAGCGGACTACCCGGACCAGGGGTGTGTGATGGTGAGCGGCCATCAGCGAAACTCTGGGCTGCGCTTCCTATCTCCGCCAGACAGTGGGCCAAGCCTCGCCGGCGTCTGAGGCATCGGCACCCAAGCAAGCCGGAGACAGACTTTGAGAACATTCTGCATTCCGTCGACGCAGAGCCATCTAACCAACCGCCAGCGGTGAATCAAGGAAAGCGCTGGGCTTCCGCCGGGACGACTCTGTGATTCCCATCCTTAAGAAATTAGTCAGAAAGGGATCGTGTGGCCTGGTTCCCGCGTAGGGCGTCAGGTTAAGGTCGATGATGTAATAATTGTCTTGACCGTCATGCACAATGTCGATGCATCCAAACTCCACTGGAGTGTGCTCAACGAAGGTCGCCACGTCACGCTTCAGCGTCCCGCTAATCTCCGAGTTATCTGTGCCCGCCTTCAGGTGTTCGAGATCGGTGACGAAATTCGTGTCGCGCGAATCGCCTGACAATTTTTTGATGATGCGCGGCGCGAAAGCCTTGACGATGACGACTTGCTTTCCTGAAAAATAGACTCGATAGAAAGAATCTTCAGAGTTGGCGATGTACTTTTCAACCACGACAGCGGGGTCGGTCCATGTATGATCCGGAACCTCTTTCCGAAGCACGGTTTGGTAACAGTAGGCCCCAATATCTTGAGAGATCAACTGCTCCAGGCCGGCGGCCGCGATGCTCTCCCTGGGCAGCGATTTTTCCAATTCGCCTCCGTAGTTGAGGTCAGTCTTAATAAACAGGAGTTCGTCAGGAGAACCGGAGCTTGCGGCCTTTGGAGAAGCCAGGCCGATGGATTCGAGATGTGCATGAAGGGTCGATTTGCGAATGTCTTGCACGAGTCCGTTGATAACATAGACACTGCGCGCCGTGAAGCGCTCGGTAAGTTCCCGGATGCCCAGAGGCAATTGACGGCGAAGCGACAAGTTGATCTGGAAGCAGACTGCGGTGAATGAATCGCAAACGCGATCGAACTGCGCGGACGGAAATTCCTGAAAGGGATCCGTTTCGATTCGCACCGCGTCGTCGCCGAGGACGTGACGCAGCAGAAAACCTTCCCACGCTTGCCACTCCAGGACCGCGACCGAACTGCTTTCGGTATCGGTCGATCGATGATCAAAGGCTTCGTCTGCGATTACCACCAGGTAAGATAACCCCCAGGCGACGCGCAAAAACCGCGCGACCTAACAGAAAGAGGATGGCCAGCACTTCACGGCAAGCGGTGCAGGCGTATCCTGGTCTGGCCGATCAGAATCCGCATCAGCTTCCCACGGAGCCGCAGGGTCCAACTCAGCGGCTGCGGCTGTTCGAGGCGTTCGCTGATCATTAGAAAGGTCACGGCAGCCATCGCCGCCAAGTGCCCCTGCGCCAGGAGCATGGGAAATAACATCAACGCCCAGCACGAGCCGACACACCAAAGTCCATGCGTCATCCCGAAACGAAGCGCATCACGATCTGCGGCAATCCCGAACGCTGCTAATTCACGATGATTATGGCCGCGATTAAGGCATCGCTGTTTTATGGGAGAGCACTGCCAGACGAAGGCGATGATGCCCACTGCAACCGCGGGCAAATATGATTGCGGCGCAAGCAGGCTCAGCGCGAGCTTTGTTGCCAGAAGTACGCTGCCGGCCGTCATCCAAATGGCGGCGTATACAGTTACGAAAAGAATAACGGAGCGGGCGCGGCGGCGTTTGAAACTGCGCTCGAAGATGTGACCGATCGGCGCAATCAAAGTAGCCGGCATCATCGCGATCAGCATCAGAGCCCAGCCAGCCGCCATCGAAGACGGTGGGTTCATCGCCAGCAGCATGCTTAGTGAAGCCGAGGATGCTCCCGAGTCTGTCACCGGACAGTGGGCAAGAGTCGTGATGCTTCCGGGGTTAACCAGAAGCATCATCCACGCGATCGCGCTTATGAGCAGTATCGGAATATATATCCGGGCGCGCTCTGGACCGCTTATCGTCATTGTCCTTGCCGGTAGACGCTGACTCGCCCAATGGTGATCTTGGCAGCATCCGCCACAGGATTACTGGGCGTGATTCTCACGTCGAGCGAATTCGCGTCGAGAGCATTGTCAACGAACAGATTGTCGATGACGTCCGTGATGTCTATCACGAAGGTGAGCCCTTCGCCGCCATGTGCACCGTCTTTTAAGGAAGCTCTCCGGAGACCGAAAAGCGCCACAGTTCCGACATGCAGTTGATTGACCGAGACGTCGAGTTTATTAGCGTCGATGTTTCCTCGAACATTCTCAAGCTGGAGATAGGCTCGATCAGGCAGCGACGCTTCCGAAGCTGTCGCCAGACTCCTGCTCACCTTCTTCTGAACTTTGGCATTAAGCTTGACGGTTGCGCGGGCCCCCGAACTCTTTAACTGAACCGGTCCTTCATTGGCTCCGACGAGTTCAGCCTTGTCCCCTTTATCCATGCTTCCTCCCGCTGCTGGTGTGGCTGCTGCGGAAGCCGCCCGTAATTTGCCCAGCCTCTGGGCCATCCTGTTGGCCGGTTGGATCGCCAGCGCCGCCACCGTTAAGCTTTCATAAGTATAGTTCAACTGACTCAAACTGTTTACGTCGGCTGGAGTATAGATCCAGGAGCTGCCATCGGGCATTGGCATCGCGAATTTCCGGCCACCCACGGCCACGGGTCCTTTGAGCCAGTTCTGATCAGTGGGATTGGTATTTCCTTTCGCGTTCCACGCCGCCCACATTCGATCAATATTGCAATGGTGTAGATAGAAGATCGGATCGAGCGCGGCCAGACCCGGATCACTCATCAGTCCATAGGTGTTATTAGGCCCGTTGCCGCCGACGTCAACATGCACGAGATTATGCGGGTTGCCTTCGAGGTTTCCGTTAGTTCCACCCCCATGCGAGAAACCTGTCTTTGGACCGCCGAAGCCGGGAAACTTGGTCGCCACGTTGCTGCCGGTATAGACGGTATTGCTCATATTCTTCTCTGAGGCCGGAGGAATCTCAACGTATATTTTCCCGTCCGACTTTGGTCCGTAGCGGGCTTTGACGAACAGCGGGTTTGGCGTCCCGTCCGGTAATTTCTGTTGAGTAAAGGCAGGCGGAATCTCATATTGATTGGTTGGGCCAAAGTAATTCCAGTAAGGCAAGGCCCAGGTCTTAGGACCACCGAGACTCAGCACGGCCACACGGACTTGCGCCTCCAGTGCGATCAGATAGCCACGATGCCACGGAGGGAAATACCAGGTCTGGTGCTGACACTGATCCCAATACAGCCTTCTGACGGCCACCGTTGGTAGCGGGGTGGTTGGCACCTGTGGCGGGGAAGGGAGGTGTCCCCAACCGGGAAACTGCGACAAGCCTATTTCCTGGCCGTGAATGGCTGCGAAGAACCACCAACTGTTTGGATCTTTTAGAGCGCGCGACTGCATTTTGCCAACGCCCTTCGCGTACCATAAGAGATCCTCATTCTTGAAAGTGCCGCCGTTATTCCACGCACTCTTTCTTGTTAGGGTGGCCATCTGTTTTCTCCTTTTCCGTCACGTGATAATTGTCCTAGTACCCTTTTCGAAGTTAGGTGGTGGTCGGGATTAGAACGCGCCCTGCAACTCGATCAACTGGCTGGACCCTTTCTCGCCGGCGCTGCACATCCGGCAGATAAACACGCCCGGGCCCACTGGATTTCCCCGATCGTCTCTTCCATCCCAGGTCACAGTGTGTCGCCCTTGCGTCTGTTTCTTTTCGCTCACCAACGTTCGGACGTGGAAGGCAAACTTGTTCCAGAGTCCCAAGAAAACATTTTCCGTGTCCTCCGGAAGTGTGTAGCTGATCTCGACCGTGCCGTCATCATTCGGCGATTGGGCCAACTGCCAGGCCTGAACTGCTTCGAAGTGCTGCTTCGCTAAAGTGGAAGTCTTACCCTGACCGTCTGACGCAGCCGCGACCGAGGCCTGCGTTGAATTGGCCGGCTCCGAGCGCCCTTTCGCTGCGATCATGACCTGCGTGCGCGCGCCAAACGCGCCCTTCTTGCCACCGCTAATGTTCAGCTTGAACACCTGTTGGCCCGAGCAGTATCCGCTCGTCACGTCTCCGCCGAGGTTCTTTACGAATCGATATCGGTTAATGCGATAACGCGGATCGTTATGTCGCTTGGTGTCGGGATTAGGCAAGTGATTCTGAGGAATCCATGTCTCGCCGCCGTCTTCAGTGTAACTGTTTTCGAGACCGCCGACCGGGGCGCTCAAATCCTGAAAACCCCAACCGCCAACCCAGCCCTGGCGCTCGTTGATGAACCCGATCCCCTCCAGGTCGTTGTTGATGGCCGGAGATTTCGGATTCTGATCTTTGGCAACGTGTTTCTTAACCCACGACTTGCCCCCATCCTTTGTCACCAGGATCGATGCGTCGCGGAAGTTTTCGAGCGCGATGAAGCCATACTTCTCGTTAAGAAACTGAATTTTCCAACCCCACTCGCCGGACTCGAAGTTTTTGATGTTGGCGGTAGTGTTGGTCCATGACTTCCCACCGTCACGCGTGCGCAGTATTACGGGCTTGACCTGTCCATAGCGACTTAGTCGCGGCGGCGGATAGGCCTTCACGTCGACCTTGGCGTGGGGGTCGATCAGACCGCCGACTACAAAGCCGTTGTCTTCATCAGCGAAGTAAATGTCAATCAGATTCGAAGCGTACTTGCGCATGTCGATCAGTTCCCAGCTCGCGCCGTTATCCTTCGTCTTAATGATCGCGGGCCCCGGCAGTCCGGGATCGTTCGTTCCCGAGCCGTAAGCGACGCGTTCATTAACGGCGTGAAAGCCGCAGATTCCCCCCGGCGATCCCTCGGGCAGGTTCTGAACAGGTCTCCAGGTTTCCCCGCCGTCCGTGGTCTGGTGCAACAGTGTGCGAATGTATTGGCTCGGTGAGGTGATCGAATCAACATCAACTCCCGTGACCGCACCGAACCATCCGATCTTCCGGTTCGCCCAGGACATGCATCGCAGATAGGGGAAGCTGGGAAGATTCGGCGCGAGGAAAAACTTCGGAGTCCAATTGGAACCTCCGTCCTCTGTCTTGCAGACATATCCACTGCTGTTGACCAGCCATCCGGTCAACTCGTCGAAAAACCAGATATCGTCTGTTCGTGAATTTGCGACCGGAGAATTCTGGAGTAGTTCCCATTGATATTTCCGGGCTGGTGCTGGAGCTGCTTTTGCCATGAGTAGTATCTCCTCTTTGAACTGAATAAAGATTCAGCTGCTCAATGAGCTGAGCTTACGTTCAAGCCCAGGCCGAGAATTTGCAAACAGGCATATTCTCTGCAATTCTATTCATTACGGCAAGTCGTAATGGCCTATTTGGCGCGAGGATGGCTTACGGCGTAACGATCTTCCGGATTTGGCGGGGGCTGTTGCCAGCCGCAGTTGACTTCGTCAAAGCGATATAGGGCAATCCCCAGTTCGCTGGCGACCCATGGCACGATCCAGTCAAAGCTGGCCAGTCCACAACGGTTGGCGCGATCGGCCATGCGAAAAAAATAAGGGGACTCGCTAATGAACTTGGCCGGCTGTTTCAAGCGGTCATCGTTCAACATTCGCGAGTGCAGGATTTGGTCGGCGGAATCCTGAGAAAACCCCATGCATCCGCCCTGAACTGAAGGAGTTTCCTGCTCGCATTGCAGCGTTCCAAACACACCGCTGTGAACCGGCAGATATTTGAATCGCCGATGAATCGCAGTATCGGGATCGATTTTGAACAAGTATCGAGTTGGTCGTTCAAGGAAAATCTCTAACATGCGCTCGATGACCGCGCCGCCATTTTCAATAGCGAATAATCGCGACTCGCTGCGAAAGTCGACCTTATGATTGCTGGCAAGCGGCGGGAAGCGGGGATCCTGATCGCCGTCAGACCGTAAGACAACGCGGCTCGACGGATAATGTTTGCGTAGGTCCGTGAGACAGGCTGCCGTGGCATCGTAGTCCTTATAGACTAAAGCAAAAAAAGTGAGATCGTCATCGGAGTAGTTGATTGATAAATCAGGAGCCTGGGTCATGGTGGACTCGGGTGAAAGGCGCTTCGAGTTGTGTCCGGTCACTCAGCCTTCACAGGTTGCCATATATCAGGCACTCGCTCAATCGGCGGCGCAGGCAGTTCCTGCTAATCCCAGAAATGCCGGAAGCCGTCAGCGGTTAGTGCGGATTGCACGTCATGCTAAGATCAGGCAACTCGACTTAATAGAATCGGCGGACAATAGTTTCAGTCCTCGTGCATTGACTCGTTTCATGGGCCGGCAAGTTTGGCGAGCACATCATTCACGAAGGTGATTGTGAAATCAGTGACCATGATCTCCTGGGAGTTGCACCCGTTCCACACCTTGGGCGGCACGGCGTACGCAATTCGACGCCTGGCGGACCAGTTAACAGAGCTGAAAATCAAAACTCGAGTTCTCTTACCGAATTGTGTAGAGACTTTCCCAGGTAAGGACTTGTCGCCCTTGCTAATGCCGAGGCTCTTGAAAATGCGAGCCGAACAGCTTCGGGCTCCTCGCGTGCTGCAATGCAGCGAGTTTTCGCGGGTTGCACTTGAGGCGCTCGAGCAGATTAGTGCCAACGGAGGATCAGACGCCGTCATCGCTCATAGTCTCGAAGGCGCAATCTCCATCATCCTGCGAAACGGAGATCGATCCGGAGGGCCCTCAGTCTTTTGGCTTCACAGTCTTTATGACCCCCCCATCAGCGACCTTTCGAAAGATCAACGCCGACTTCTGCCGTCCGGCTCTTTGCTCTCTTCGGCCGTTATGATGGCCGATATCGTCGTCACGAGCACCGGCATTTTGAAGGACGCCCGAGAGTTCGAGTGGCCTGACCGGCTCAAAGAATTGCAGCACGCGCTCATAATCGCTTCCGCTGAACATCGCGTGCTGACGGTTGAATCCATGGGATGTCTTCCGGTAGCCGCCAGTGATTCGCCCCACGAAATGATTCACGGTTCAAACCTCGAGAAGTTGAAAACCGTGCCGTGGCCCTATGTGCTTTTTCCTGCCCGACCTTCGCTCGACAAAGGTCTCGGCTTTTTCACGGCAATTGCGGAACGACTGCGCGCGGACAACATCGCGTGTGTGGCAGTGCAACGGCCCACGCCTTCAGCGCCGCCGGTGAATCCGTGCCGCAACGCGCCGATTTACTGGTTGCCCTGGCTCACTCAGGACGAACTACTCATCGCGGTGCGCAACGCTGCATGTACGGTGTTACCAAGTATTACGGAAGGTTTTAGTTTGGCCGCTGCTGAGTCGATCAGTCAAAATGTTCCCACGGTGTATCAACAGGTTGGCGGGCATCGTGGTCTGGAGATATTTCCGAACGCAATACCTGTTTCCCTGATGACCAACGAGCGAGCCCAGCTTTATGGTCTATGGTCAGAGCTAATCGAATCCCACGACTCCTGGCCTGTTTGGAAGAAATATGAAGTGTCGCTGAGGCCGCTGATCGACAGATGGGTGGAAGCCATCCGCGCGGTTGTCTATCGTCCGCATGGTGGCAGGCGAGGAATTGAAAACGCCAGTTTTCCGGAAGTGCCGGTCGAGGACCGATGGGCGAACAGGCTCTGTCGGCGGATTGAGGTTGGCCCAAACGTGGAGACTGAGAGCCGAATTGCAGGGTCGATAGAATCCGCAAAACTGTGGCCACGAGACGGCCGTCCGCGATTGGTTCATTTAATGCCGTGGGACCTTACCGTCGGTGGAGCCCAACGCATGCTCAACGTTTGGTGTTCGCATGAGGCTCAACGCTGGGATACGCATATTCTGACGCCAGGTGCGCGCGGGCCGTTCGAGTTCGCAGGCGCAGCAGTCCATTCGGAATTGGGGCGGGCGCAAGTGTTGAGTTTGATTGAAACGCTGCAGCCGGATTTGCTTGTACATCACGAACCATCTGCGGAGAACGGGATCAGTTCGACGTGTCCGCAAGTCTGGATCCTTCATTGCACGAATTCACTCCGCGAGCCGCCGCCGCAACATGTGATACCGGCCACGGTGTTCTCGAATTTTGATTCGGCGGAAATTCATTCTGACTGGCGGCGGTTGCCGCTCAAGGTTCTGCCGCTGCAAATCGATGCTCGCGAGTTTCGCCCAATCAAACAGAAACATTCTGGCCTCGTCTGCGGGATCGTGGGCCGTCTGCACGAGGATAAGGTTCCGCGCTCTTTCATTGAAGCGGTCCTGGCATGGGAACCGGGTTCCTGGCAGATTCGATTCATCGGGCACGGACTGGATACCGGCTATCAGCAGTTTATGAAAAGGAAACTTTCGAACTTATCGTGGGTCGATTTTTCGGGCGACATTAACCCGAACGAGATGCCGTCGGCGTGGCGCGGGCTGGACGCGGTGCTGATTCCCACAGACTCTGCGCAGGGTGAATCCGGCTCCTACACTGCGCTCGAGGCGATGGCCACCGGCTTGCCCGTGATCGCCCGAAACCTGGCCGGTTTAAGATTCAACTGTGGAAGTGTCCCCTTGTACGCGGACAGCGATAGCGAACTTCTCGCCCTACTTCGCGAGTTGGATGAGGCAGGCACGCGCGTCGAGTTGGGAGGCAAGGCGCGCCGAGCGGTTGTCAAGAAACAGGACGTACGCAAACATGCCGCTGATCATAGTGCGAGCTTCGCGGCAGCTCTCCCTTGCGAAATCTCGATCTTGATGCCCGTCTTCGATACTCAGCCGGCATACCTGGCCGAGTGTTGGGAGTCGATACGGGCTCAAACTTTTCGCGAATGGGAGTTGGTGTTGGTCGACGATGGATCGAGAGCCACTAAGACAATCGCAGAAATTGACCGCATCGCCAGAGATCCCAGAGTCGTCCTCATCCGACTCGATGAAAATCAGGGGATTGCTTTTGCTCTCAATACGGGACTGGCCCAATGCCGGGGAAAGTTGGTGGCCCGGATGGACGCGGACGACATGATGATGGCCACGCGATTAGAGCGCCAATTTGCTTACTTGCAAGCCCACCCGGATGTCGCCGTGCTCGGGACTCAACTGCAGGGGATCGAGTGGAAAACCGAGGAGCTACACCCACCAACTCAGCATCCGGAGCAGGTCACGGATGAGTACATCAGACACCAACGGGACACTTCGGAAATCTGGTTTCTCAACCACCCCACCGCAATGCTGCGCCGCATAGAGGTCATGAATCTCGGCGGTTATCCTACCTATCGCGTTGCTCAGGATCTTGGTCTCTGGTTGAAAGTCGTTAAGGCGGGTCTGAAGATCCACAATCTGCCAACCGTCGAATTGCACTACCGGTTACATCCCAGACAAGTTTCGCGGGCCAACGGCGTGCGGCGCGAGGAATACGCGCAGATCGTGGAGGAGTGTTGGACACGTCAAGCCGCGGTGTGAGAAGCCCTTCTAAAGAAGCCACCTTTCGATCGCCCTGGCCACTCCATCTTCTTCGATCGTCGAAGTTACCCAATCAGCACGGGCCTTAACGACAGCCGGTGCATTCCCCATCGCGACCCCAATTCCTGCATATTCGAGCATCTCGATGTCGCTCAAGTCGTCGCCAATCGCCATCACATTTTCCGGCCGGAGCGCCATGATCTCCTCCGCCACACACTTAACCGCCACACGCTTGTTGGCGGTGGGATGGAACGCCTCAAGCAACGTTATCGATTTGTACTCCCTTATCCGAGTTCGGCTGGTCGAATTCTCGAGATAGGAAGAGAAGTAGTTAATGATCTCAACTTCATCGCTGAGGATCATCACTTTCGTGGGTGCTCGATCTAGCAGTGGCCGCAGGTCACTCATGACAATTGGTACAACGGTTGAGCCTTCAAAAAATATTCTCGATGCGTCATTCAGATTCGAGACATACAGATCGTCCTCAATATAGAAGTGAACAGATAGGCGGCCGGTCAGACTTAGGCGCTCTGTTTGATCCAGAATTTGTGCAATCACCTGCGGTTCCAGGGGCCAGTGCCGATGAGTAATTCCGGTATTACGATCGCGGATCAGGCCGCCTTCAAAGCAAATCAGAGGCTGAGTTGAGCCGATGAAATCATAGGCGGGCAGGGAGGACTGATACCGCCGTCCGGTGGCGATCGCGACCGCAACTCCGCGGCTTTGCACTAAAGCTGCGGCCTGCGCGACGGAATCCCTGATGCAATTCGATTGGTCCACAATCGTGCCGTCAAGGTCGAGCACGAGTAAGCGAATGTCGCTGGCCCTCTTCGAAGCGCCCGCCCGGACTGTAGCGACGTTACGGTTCTGGTTTTCGCTCATCGACGATTCCACGCGAAGCAGCCTCAGCCCTGATTCGACCAAAGCTTACAGCGAGGTATTTCGGTCACCAATCTCGAAGTGCTGCCGCCAGGTTTTTCCAGGGCCAGGTGAGTCCTGGTGTCTTTCGCTTTCGATACCGCTCGAAATCCTTTTCGAAATTCCTGGTGGTGCGGATCCTATTTGCCGCAAAGATCAGGTTTTGCAGCTTACCGGCTCTGGCGTTATAGAGTTCCGCAAAACTATCGGTGGGAATTTCAAAATGATTCCGCAGTGCGTGGGCAGCCGCATAAACCAGTGACCCCTGCAAGTAGCTATGAAGCCACTCGTGAAGTATGTCGCACTGTTTTCCAAGGTCCTCGAGATGAACGTGAGCAGGAAGAGCTTCAAGATCTTTATCGGCGAGCCGGCGTAGTGAGTTATCTGCTCTGAATCCTCCCAGGTCGCGGTGCCAGAACCGTTTTGTGGGAATTCCGTTCCGCAATTCCATCAAGATATTCTGCTCGTGCATTTCACCGACCACGCCTTCTGTCATTCCGAGGAAGAAGGCCTGGTAGATGAGCGGGCTAAGAACGAACTTGTCTATCCAGGTCGCGGGTTCGAGCCCGCTGGATTCAACCAACTCGACGATGCGAGGGCGTCTGTGATTTCGGGACGCACACAGGCTGAATACCGGTACGATTTCCTCTCCTGGGCCAAGTTTCGAGGGCGCGTCTCGTGCCAAAAGCCCGGCATTGGTTTGCTTATGGAGCAGCCCTACAGAATCATCAAGGAAGAGAATTCCGTGCCGTTCGAAGTCCGCCCTGGGAGTCCCGACTAATAGTGAGGAGATGCCGACGCTTCGCTTCAATTCGTAAAGCTTAATGTTTCGATTCAAGCCACCGACCCACAAGTTGAGAGAGGCTTTCACGGCGAACGGCGGTGTTTTCGCGGACCGCGGATTCCAAACCAGCAGCGTGCGATGCGAAGCCATTGGCGTGGCCAGGAATCTCGGCTTTCTCCACTTGGCGCCCTTCAGGTCGCAATTGAGGAAATACGACACGCTCAATGGATGCACAAGATGAGAGTAGAACTCTGAATTGGATCCAGAAAAATACCAGGGTAAATGGTGCGTCGGATTTTGAAACAAGCGGAACCGATCTCGCGGGGCCTCGAATTCCGCTAGCCAAAACACCGGTTGCCGTTCCGGCCAGAACTCGCTTGGGACTGCAGTAGGTTTGATCGAGTAATCGCCTTCGGCGGTCGTACGATCATTCAGTGTTTGTTCCTGGTGAATCCATCTTACCGGATCCGGGTAAGTCAAACTGAGTTTCCGCAGCGCCGCTCGTCCGGCCGCGCCGGACCGCAAATAATGTTGGGGATTCGGATTCGGTGTGGTCACATCTTCTGCGCGTCTGGCGGTCAGAGGGTTCGTTCACCTGCGTATGATCTGACCAGTTTCATCTGTTCTTCGAAGCCGTCGAGGTTTTGAAAATCATTCATTGTCGCTAGTTCCAGCAACCGTGTTCGGCGTTCAACATCGAGCGCCCGCAGCACCTGGTCGAGTTCTGCGGTGCTCAAGTTCATTAGCTTCGTCATGCATTTGCCGGTGAATTGAATCTGTTCGCGAGACACCATTCGTAAAAGATCCTCGAACGGGGCGAAATTGATTTCCCATTCTATTTTCGGATTCGCCCGGCCGATTTCCGGATCGATGACGAATATGTACAGCCACCGGACCTGCGCAGCTCCGACGGATTCAAAGTAGTGCTGCATTGCGTGTTGTTGTGCGCCGGTGACGCAGACGTCATTGATGAACAGAACCGGGCGCCCTCGAAAATCAGCCTTGCGAACCAGCCGGTCGCTCAAGCGTTCGCGTAGTGCCAGGCGGTCTGCAAGCTCCAGGTTTGCATAGTCTATCGACGCGGTCTTCTCGTTATCGTATTGGATTTCGATCAGGGAAAGTTCTTGGTGATCGCGTGTGTCTCGCTCCTGCAAGTACAAATCAGACAACTCCCTGCACAACAAGTTGGCGGCCGCCATTGTCCCCGCAGCGATCGCCGGTCCGGTAATGATCCAGCCAGTATGATCTGGATCATTTGCGATTGATTCTCTGACCAGCGGCAGCAGCAGCCGAGCGTAATAGCGAACGCTGTCGACCACGCCGATCTTGAAACCGGGATAATGGCGAAACATTTCTGACTGCGCGTCGAACGGCAGTTCGCTGATGCGGCGCACGCAGGTGGTTGCAGAATCAGTCGGCATGTTAACGATTAGCTCAGTCGTGGAAGACTGCAGCGCAAGCGTCCTCGCTTGTATCTTTCACCCGAATAGCAACCAGGACGGTTGCGCTCCAGTCACAGCGATTCCCTTTGACCTTGATAGTTTCGCCTGCAGTAAGTTCACTTAGGAAGTTCAATATAACCGTACCAGGCAGCCTCTGGTGGATTCGGCAACAGCGCTCGACTAGCTCTCACGTAGATCTGGTTGCCCCAGTCATAATGCCAGAAGACCTTGGCGGTCTCGTTCAGCAGGCCTTCACCGGTCATGGCCCAATTCAAGAGCCGCCGGTTCTGCAACCTGACATCGTCTTCGCCAATTCGGCCGGCCGCTAGCTCCCGTTCAAAATAGTCGCCGGCACTCTCGGCCGCATCGGCGTCGACTTCAATTATTGCGCCCATCTCAAGCAGGTCGCCGGTGACAGTGTCTCGCAAGGTCAAGTCAACTGCCGCTCCGTTGGTATGAGCCAGCCAGGTCCGGGGATTATTCTCGTCGAACAGGGCTGGATCTACTACGAACTGTCGTGCCCGCGCGCGGTGTTCCTGGTCGCTGCCACCAGGGTTTTCCTGTTTCGCTTTTGCGTAGTAGAAATTCCACAAACCTTGTTGGCAGGCAACCGTACGATGACCGTCGAACACGAACAGTTCGGCCTCGTACGGCCGCAGCATCTCGTTGATGCGGCCGAGCTTTTCGGCCACCGATTTTCGCAGCCAGATATCTTGTCGGCTACCCTCGATCGCGCAGCAAAACGGCGGGTTCCTGCCGTCCGTCTTTGCGTAGTAGCTCTCGAAAGCGACGCCGACGGATTCTAGATGGACCAGCGGCTCGCGACCGCGCGGATCGCTTCGATCAACCGGAATGTCCGCATACGGCGCGGTGAACATTTCGGGCGAAGTAATCGGGACTTGATGATCAACGCGCGGTCTGCTGCGTGTCATGGAGCCTCCTAATCTGCTGCTGCCAGGGCCTATTCTAAGCCAGAGATGAGCACAGACAAATACTGATCTTGTGTATAGAGTGATTTGTGGCTAAAAAAGATGCGCATGATCAGTGATCCTTATCGTTGGATGGAAGATGACACCCCGGCCATGCGTGACTGGGTGCGCGAGCAGCACGAGCACACCATGGCCCAACTTTCGGCCGCGCCGGCTCGCCCAGACATCCATCGACGTTTGACAGAGTTGCTGGGCACTCCGTCATCGGGACACATCGTCAAAGCCGGAAAACGATATTTCTTTCGTCAACGTGAAGAGGGCGAGGGACTCCCGTCTCTTTATTGTCGTGACACTCTGTACAGCACTCCGCGGCGCTTGTTGGATCCTCGTGAACTCGATCCCGACGGGACGATTACGCTGGCGGACACGCACCCCTCTGGCGACGGATCGTTGCTCGCATATCGTCTGTCGGTGTCGGGAAGCTCCTGTATGTCGCTTTATGTAATCGTGGTCGACAGCAGGGAAATGCTGCCCGACGTCATTCCGGGCGAGGTGAATCCCGTCGCGCACACCTGGCACACCAGAAATCGAGTAGCATGGCTGCCTGATAACAGCGGCTTTTTCTATACGCGCTGCCCTCTCGGGACACCCGCGGGAGAGATACGATTTCATCATAAACTTTACTTTCACCGGCTGGGCGACGACTGGCGCGACGACCCTCTGATATTCGGCGAAGCGCTCAGGCGAGAACAGACACCATACCCAGTAGTCTCATCCGGTGGGCGGTATCTCGCGGTCGTGGTGCAGGACGTGTCGGGCGCCGCGCCGCGTTCTGAAGTCTATCTGCTGGATCGCGAGGCTGCACAACGCGGCTTTGTTCCGATCGTTCATGACAGCGAAGAGTTCGTGCACGCGGCAATCCATCGCGACCGACTTTACATCCGGACCAACCGCGACGCGCCGTTGGGAAGTATTAAGACCCTCCAACTGGGTATGGAGGCCTCCGGCGTGCCCTTATCGTCCGGCGTCCAAGCACGCGAGACGCGTCCGTACCCAGAGTTCACACTCGTGACCATGATTTCCGAAGGCCGGTATCCTCTCAGAGCCTGGACTCTGGTCGCGAATTATCTATTCGTTGAGACTATCGAGGAGGTTTCGTCACGACTGCGCGTGTATGACCTCGAGGGAAACTTCGTCAAGCAAATCGAACTCCCCGGAATCGGCAGCATCGACGCGCTAAGCGCTGAACCGGAGTCCGAAGAGTTGTTATTCTCGTTCTCGTCGTTCCTGGCGCCCCGGGCCGTCTACCGCATGGATTTGAAAACGCTGACGTATGAACTTCATCACCATGACGAAGTCAGATTTGATCCGGAGAAGTTTGCGGTCGAACAGGTTTGGTTTGAATCGCGCGACCAGACGCAGGTGCCGATGTTCCTGATTCATCAGAAAGGGATCGAGCGCGACGGCAACAACCCTGCGGTGATTCATGGCTATGGCGGCTTTGGCGTCAGCCTGTTGCCCGCGTTCGCGGCGCACGTGATTCCATTCCTTGAGCGGGGAGGAATCTACGCGATCGTAAACGCGAGAGGAGGAGGAGAATTCGGCGAAGAATGGCATCGCGCGGGCGCGCGCGAGAAAAAGCAGAACGTCTTCGATGATTTCATCGCCGCGGGCGAGTGGCTGATAGACGAAGGCTACACGCGCAGCTCGAAGCTCGGTTGTTTTGGTTGGAGTAACGGCGGTTTGTCAGTTAACGCCGTGGCGGTGCAGCGTCCCGATTTATGGAAGGCAGTGGTCGCCGGGGCGCCCGTCACCGACATGGCCCGCTTTCATTTGGCCCACGGAGCGAGACACTGGATCGCGGATTATGGTTCACCCGAAGACCCGCACGACCTCAAGTTCCTGATGCGATACAGCCCTTATCACACGCTGCCGGAGAAGATCGAGGGCCCGGCGATACTCACCATAGCTCCCGGCAACGATGACCGTGTCGCTCCCTGGCATAGCTACAAAATGCATGCTGCATGGTTGGCCGCCAATGTCTCGAACCGG
>Ga0134121_10002008_pt1 | contig 18166 bp, 15 predicted proteins | sample KB301_FD_96463 | JGI IMG/M metagenome (GOLD analysis project Ga0134121, IMG submission 96463) | Terrestrial soil microbial communities without Nitrogen fertilizer from Kellogg Biological Station, Michigan, USA - KB3-0-1 | ecosystem: Environmental > Terrestrial > Soil > Unclassified ... | reverse complement strand
CGACTACGGCGCCGCGCTGCGCCACAACCTGCCGCTGATCGTGATCTTCACGCTCGACGCGAAGGTCAACGAGAACGGACCGAGGCAGTTCCAGGGCATGGACCGGTATGCCGCGCGCAAGGCGGTGGTCGCCGAACTCGAGCGCGGGCACTACCTCGCCGGCGCCGAGAAGCACAAGATGGTGCTGCCGAAATCCGGCCGCAGCGGCGCGGTGGTGGAGCCGATGCTCACCGAGCAGTGGTTCGTCCGGATGGAGGGCCTCGCCAAGGCCGGCCTCGAGGCGGTCGCGACGGGCGAGGTGAAGTTCTTCCCCGAGCACTGGACCAGCACCTACAACCACTGGCTGGAGAACATCCAGGACTGGAACATTTCCCGGCAGCTCTGGTGGGGCCACCAGATTCCGGCGTGGTATGACCGGGACGGGAATGTTTTCGTCGGACGTTCCGAACAGGAAATTCTTCAGAAACACAAACCCAAAACCCCGCTCACGCGTGACCCGGACGTGCTCGACACCTGGTTCTCGTCGCAGCTCGTGCCGTTCAGCTCCCTCGGTTGGCCGGAAAAGACGCCCGACCAGGAGACCTACCTGCCCTCCTCGGTGCTGATCACCGGCAACGACATCATCTTCTTCTGGGTCGCGCGCATGATCATGGCGAGCCTGCACTTCACCGGCAAGGTGCCCTTCCGCCACGTCTACATCAACGCCATCGTGCGCGATGCCGAGGGCCAGAAGATGTCGAAGTCCAAGGGCAACACGCTCGATCCGCTGGACCTCATCGATGGAATTGACCTGGATTCCCTGGTAAAAAAATCAACGGCCGGGCTGCTGAAAGAGGAGCATTCGAAGAAGATCGAGAAGTACGTCAGGAGCCATTATCCGGACGGCATCCCGGCCTTCGGCGCCGACGCGCTGCGCTTCACCTTCGCCTCGCTCGCGAGCTTTTCCATCACGCTCAACTTCGACCTCGGCCGCTGCGAGGGCTACCGCAATTTCTGCAACAAGCTGTGGAACGCGACGCGCTTCGTGCTGATGAACGTCGAGGGCAAGGATTGCGGCAACGACGAGGCGATGCCGCTCGAACTGTCGACCTGGGACAGGTGGATCATCAGCACCCTGCAGCGCACCGAGGCGGAAGTGGAGAAAGGGTTCGCCGAATACCGCTTCGACAACGTCGCGGGCGCGATCTACCGCTTCGTCTGGGACGAATACTGCGACTGGTACCTCGAGATCGCCAAGGAACAGCTCGTCAAAGGCAATGAAGCACAGCAGCGCGGCACGCGCAGGACCCTGGTCCGGGTGCTGGAGACGGCACTGCGTTTGGCTCACCCGGTCATACCGTTCATTACCGAAGAGCTCTGGCAGGATGTCGCGCCTCTTGCGGGCAAGACGGGCGAAACCATCATGCTCGCGCCCTATCCGAAGAGCCAACCGGAGAAGATTGACGAGGCCGTCGAACGAGAGATCTCCTTGGTAAAGCAATCGGTACTTGCCAAGAGAAACCTCAAGAGCGAGATGAAATTGCCTCCAAACAAGAAGACGCCGCTCTACACGACCGAAACATCATCGGTGCCCATGATGACCGCGAACGTGGCGCTCGTTGCGTCCGAGGTAAAGATCGTCAGCGACGGAGATCTCGCGAAGTTCGAATCTTCGATTGGGCTGGCGAAGGATCACCGGTTTACGTTCAAGGTCGAGCTGGACAAGGCGGCAGAGCGGGAAAGGTTGAAGAAGGAAGTCGCGCGCCTCGAGGGAGAAATCGCGAAGGCGAAGGCCAAGCTTGCGAACGCCTCATTCGTCGATCGAGCGCCCGCCAAAGTGGTCGAGCAGGAACGCGCGCGGCTGGCGGGCTTCGAATCGACGCTCGCGAATTTGCGCGAGCAGGTGAAGAAGCTTACGACGAAGGCCTAGTACCGGCCGGGCTGGCCTTCCGTCCTCATTTCGAAGGGCGGCCTGCGCCCGACGAGGCGTTCCAGCATGCTCAGTTCCGCGTCCGTGTGGTTCACGACCGGCGCGCCCATCAGCATCTGCGGAGCCCCGGTTCCCATGACGTAGCGCGGCTGCTCATGCCGCCTGGTGCGCACGGTCTCGCGCGCCGAGGGATCGGCCGTGGAAGCGATATCCGCCTCGCCATAGCAAGTGCATACGTAGGTGCGGGATTCTTCCGCTTCCAGGTACACCGCGGTACCCCGGATGCCGATGGTGGCCGTCGCGGTGCGCAGCACCTTGGGCTCGCCCGGCGTAAACACCGACAGGATGGCGCCCGTGACGACGCGCAGGCCCGTCAGGACCAGCGCGCCGACGACACCTTCCACCTCGACGCGCGAGTTGGCGCGGATCAGGAACGCGTCATTGCCTGCGACGAATATCGTCTCGCTGCCCGCACCGGTGGTAATGACGTCGCCCGCCCTCACGTCCATGCCTTCGGCTGCCGGCCTGCCGTTGATGCGCACGTCGCCGCGCACCCGATGGACGCCCTTCGCCACCGATCCGGCGGCCAGCGCCTCGCGCAGCCAGGCCATCTGCAGCGCGATCATCGCCGCCGACAACCGCAACAGCTGCCGCCTGCCGGTTTTCATTTTGCGTCGGCCGGCTCGCCGGCCAGCCCATCTGCGATCACGACAATTTCGGCCTCCGAGGGCCAGGCGGTGTCGAATTGCCAGCCGTACTGCGCTTCCACGCGATGCCGCAGGAGTTCCATGAATTCGCCGCCCCAGGCGACAAAGTCGGCGACCACCACGGCGCAATCCCCGATCGCCGCCGCGTTGACGCCGGTGATCGGCTGCCCGCTCAGGCAGATCCGGTCTGCATCGGTATAGGCGCTCAGCCCGCAGCGGCGGTACGTCGCGACCAGCGGTGACAGCGCCCAGGAGCACCAGCGGGATCTGCGCCCGGGCAGGTGCTTTCGCGGGGCGACGATCGAATACGCGTGCCGGTTGTCCTCGATGTGAGCCCAGAGCGCGGCGGGCGTCGAGTCAGCCCCCTGCGCCCGCGCAAAGCCCGCGCAAGCGGCACGCATCGCTGCCAGGCCGGGTGGATGCAACCGAATCCAGCGCGCGGCGGTCGCCATCGGCGGCCTATTTCTTGCGCATGAAAAACGTGAACTCGCCGTTTGCCTCGGCCTGCGACAGCAGCGCGTGGCCGGTCTGCCTTGCAAAGGTCTCGAAATCCTTGACCGACCCCGGGTCGGTCGCGACGATCTTCAGCACCTGGCCCGACTGCACTCCGGAGAATGCCTTCTTGGCGCGCAGGATGGGCAGCGGGCAGTTGAGGCCCCGCGTGTCGATTTCCTTGTCATGCTCCATGGCGTTCCTAATTTATCACGCCATCGATTGGTAATAGAGGTTCTGCGGATGCCGCGCCTCGGCGAAAAAGTACCAGCGCTCGGCGAGCAGTCCGGCGAACTGGAGCGCGAACGCCGCCAGGAATACCTCCAATGATCCGCCGCCCCAGCCCAGCAGCCAGGCCGGCGCCGGGAAGATCAGCGCGAGGAACAGCCAGCGCACGGCGCCCAGCACGGGCTTGGGCTTGCCATGGAAGAATTCGCGCGTGTTGAAGGAGCCGCCCATGAAGCCCTGGGCTTTTTGCGCGATCTTCGGCTGCGCGATGCCGATCGCGCTCTGGATCGTGGACTTCGGGCGCAGGCGGGCATTGCGGATCAGCGTCGCGACGCGCACGATCCAGGCGAGCGCGCCGGCGCCGAAGGCAGCGAGCGCGAGCGGCCCCGCGAACTGCGGATAGCGCAGCACCGCGAGCGGCACGGCGAGCGTGAGCCCGGAGGCGACGCCGAGCAGCACGAAGTTCACGAAGGTCAGCGGCGTATGCCATTCCTGCAGGAACTTGAGGCAGGCATAGATCATCGCGGTGCAGACGAACAACGCGAGACACAGGACGGCAGCGATTGCTCCGGCGACCCGGGATTCTGAAGCGGCATAGACGAGAACCATCGCCATGAAAGCCGGGAGGACGATCACTTCCCGCGACAGCCACGAAGTGCGCCACATCGCCACCGCGCGCCAGGCACGCTCCGGGTGGCCCAGGTGAAAGAACGAGGCAGCGAGCCCGGCGACGAGCAGCGCCAGCGAGATTCCACAGGAAAGGACTACGAAATCCCTCGGTGGAGACCTGAGGACATCAAGTGCAAAGACAATCAGGAACAGGCCCTGTGCCGCACCGATCAGCGTGGTCAGCAAGATAACCGACCAGGCTGGCCTCATGCCTTGGATTCGGTCTTGCGCCGCGGCAGGTACTGGTTCGCGGGCTGCGTTTCCCACTCCGGCATCAGCGCGTAGCCGCCGCGTTCGCGAATCGCCTTCGACACCACGGATTCCGGGTCATGCACGTCGCCGAACAAGCGCGCATTGGTCGGGCAGGCCATGACGCAGGCCGGCTGGCGGTCCTGCGGCGGCAGCAGCTCGTCGTAGATGCGGTCGACGCACAACGTGCATTTGGTCATCACCTTTTCCTGCTGGTCCATTTCGCGCGCGCCGTAGGGGCAGGCCCAGGCGCAATACTTGCACCCGATGCATTTGTCGTAGTCCACCAGCACGATGCCATCCTCGGCGCGCTTGTAGGAGGCGCCGGTCGGGCACACCGGAACGCAGGGGGGATCCTCGCAGTGCAGGCAGGACTTGGGGAAATGCACCGTTTCGGTATCCGGGAACGCGCCGACCTCGAAGGTCTGCACCCGGTTGAAGAACGCGCCGCTCGGGTCCTTGCCATAGGGGTTCTGGTCGGTCAGCGGGCCGGCTTCGCCGCCGTTGTTCCATTCCTTGCAGCTGGTGACGCAGGCGTGGCAGCCGACGCACACATTCAGGTCGATGACCAGGGCAAGCTGTTTCTTTGTCATGCGGCGGAAATCCTCACGCGCACGTCATACCAGCCCGCCTGGCCCGTGAGCGGATCCGAATTGGAAACGCCGTCCGGCAGGCGATCCGACATTACGTGGTTAAGGATGAACCCCTTCGTGAACTCATTTGCGTCCGGGGCAAGCTTCCATGCGCCGGGTGATTTGCCGATGGCATTCCAGGTCCACACCGTGCCGGGCTCGACCGCCTCGCTGTAGCGCGCCATGCAGCGCACGCTGCCCCATTGCGACTCGACCCGCATCCAGCCGCCATCGGCAATGTGCTGCGCGCCCGCGGTCGCCGGATTCACGAACAGGTAGTTGTGCGTATGGATCTGCCGCAGCCAGGCGTTCTGCGAATCCCAGGAGTGGTACATGGCCATCGGCCGCTGCGTGATCGCGGCCAGCGGGTATTTATCCTTCTCGGTGGCCTGGACTTCCAGGGGAAGATAGAAAAACGGCAGCGGATCGAAATACTTTTCGACCCGTTCCTTCAGGTGCGCCGGAGGCCGCCGCACCGACGGGCCGCGCCCCTGCGCCGCAAGGCGGAACCGCTGCAGCACCTCGGCGTAGATCTGGATCATGATCGGGTCCGGGTGGCGGCGCAGCTTCATCTGTTGCGCCCACTCGTGGTAGCCCTGGTTCCAGTTGCGCATGTACTGCATCGACTCGGGCATCGGATAGTGGAAGAAGCAGTTGTTTTCGGCGTACTTCTCCCATTGGCGGGGGTTGGGCTCGCCCACCAGCGCCTTGTCGCCGTCCTTGCCGCGCCAGCCGATGAGAAAACCCTGGCCTGAGCCCGGCTCGGTCTCAAAATTGACGACGAAATCCTCGTAGTCCTTGAACTTCGGTTTTCCGTCCCTGGTGAATGCCGGAAAACCCAGTCGTCCCGCAAGCTCGATAAGGACGTCCTGGAACGGCTTGCAGTCGCCTGTGACCGGCACCACCGGCACGCGCACGGAATCGATCGGCCCGTCGAATTCCGATATCGGCCGGTCCAGCAGCGACATGACATCGTGGCGCTCGAGGTAGGTGGTATCCGGCAGCACGAGATCGGCGAAGGCGGTGGTTTCGGATTCGAAGGCGTCGCAGACGACCAGGAAAGGAATCTTGTATTCGCCGTTCGCGTCCTTGTCGATCAGCATGCGGCGAGCATCGTCCGCGTTCATGCTCGAATTCCAGGCCATGTTCGCCATGAAGAGCATCAGCGTGTCGATGCGATAGGGATCGCCGCGCCAGGCATTGCCGATGACGTTGTGCATCATGCCGTGCACCGCGAGCGGATATTCCCAGGAGAAGGCCTTGTCGATGCGCACCGGCTCGCCATTGCCGTCGATGAGCAGGTCCTCCGGGCCGGCGGGAAAACCGAGCGCCGCGCCGTTGAGCGGCGTGTCGGGCTGCACCGCGTCCGGGCTGTTCGGAATGCGCGCGTAAACCGGCGGCGTGCCGCGCGGGAACGGCGCCTTGTGGCGGAATCCCCCCGGGCGATCGATGGTCCCGAGCAGCGACATGAGGATCGAGAGCGCGCGGATGGACTGGAAGCCGTTGGAATGCGCCGCCATGCCGCGCATCGCATGGAACGCGACCGGGTTGCCCCGCACGGCCTGGTGCTTGCGACCCCAGCTGTCGGTCCAGGCGATCGGCAACTCGAAGCTCTCATCGCGCGCCGTGCGGCCCATCTCGCACGCAAGCGAGCGGATCTTCTCCGGCGCGATGCCGGTGATCTCCGCGGCCCATTCGGGCGTGCATTCCTCGAGCCGTTCGCGCAGCAATTGGAAGGCGGGTTTGACCGGCATGCCGTCGGCGAGGCGGTACTCGCCTTCGAGCGCCGGCACCGCACCCTCAACATGATTACGCACCGCCCTCGCGTCGGCCAGGTCCCACCAGAGCTGGTCGTGGCGCCGAAAGGGATTGGTCTTGTCCTCCGCCTTTTCGCAGGCAAACAGGCCCTGCTGCTCGCTCGCCGGGTCCACGTTCACGAGATAGCCGGCGTTCGTGTACTGCGCGAGGAAATCGCGATCGCAAAGATCCTCTTTCACCAGCTCGCGGCACAGCGCCATCATCAGCGCGCCGTCGGTGCCGGGACGGATCGGAATCCAGTCGTCGGCGATCGCCGAATAGCCGGTGCGCACCGGGTTGACGGAGATGAAACGCCCGCCCGCGCGCTTGAATTTCGAGATCGCGATCTTGAGCGGGTTGGAATGATGGTCTTCCGCGGTGCCGATCATCACGAAAAGCTTCGCCCGATCGAGGTCCGGGCCGCCGAATTCCCAGAACGAGCCGCCGATGGTGTAGATCATGCCGGCGGCCATGTTCACCGAGCAGAAGCCGCCGTGCGCGGCGTAGTTCGGCGTGCCGAACTGGCGCGCGAAGAGCTGCGTGAGCGCCTGCATCTGGTCGCGCCCCGTGAAGAAGGCGAATTTCTTCGGGTCCTCCGCCCGTATTTTCCGCAGCCTGTGCTCGAGAATGGAAAATGCCTCTTCCCACGCGATGGGTTCGAACTCGCCTGCTCCCCTTTCAGATCCCTTTTTCCTCTTCAGCGGACGAGTCAGCCGCGCCGGCGACTTCTGCTTCATGATGCCGCTCGCGCCCTTGGCGCAAATCACGCCCTTGTTGATCGGATGCGCGGGATTGCCGTCGATGTAGCGTATGTCGCCGTCTTTCAGGTGCACGCGGATGCCGCAGCGGCAGGCGCACATGTAGCAGGTGGTGGTTTTTATTCCGCTGCGCTGCGCTTCCATGGCGTTCATCTTACTTGGCGGCGCGTTTCTTGGCCGTAACTTACGTATCGCGTGCCGCCTGAGCTATGATCGAAGAAATGGACAATCCACCGCCATCCGAGAGCGGTCGCTGGCTGGTGCTGGTTGCGAGCCTGCCGACGGAGGATCCGGCCGCGCGCATGCGCGGCCTGCGCACGCTGGAGGCGCTCGGCGCGGCGGTCCTGCGCGAAGGCGTGTACCTGGTGCCCGAGACCGCCGCCACGCGCCAGGGGCTGGAATACCTCGCCGATTACATCTCCAAGGGCTCCGGCAGCGCGCAGGTTCTGGCCGTGGTGCCGGTTTCGGAGGCGCAGCAGCTGGCATTCCGCAAGATGTTCGACCGCTCGGCGCGCTATACGGAGCTGCTCAAGGTCGTCGATAGCCTCAAGGTCGGCTACGGTATCGCGGATCCGAGCGCGGTGCTTCGCGTGCTGCACAAGAAGCGCCATGATTTCGAGGCCATCAGTGCGCTCGATTTCTTCACCAGCGACCTGCAGGAGCGCGTCAGGACCTCGCTTGCCGAGGCCGAGGCGGCGGTGCACAAGCTGCTTTTTCCCGCGCAGGCGCAGGCCAGCGGCGCGCCGGACCAGCCGATGCGCCGCAGGGTATGGGCGACCCGCAAGCCGGCGTGGGCCGACCGGCTCGCATGCGCCTGGCTGATCCGGCGCTTTGCGGACCCCGAAGGCACCGTGGTGTGGCTCGACAAATCCCACGAAGTCCACCCTGACTCCGTCGGTTTCGCTTTCGGCGGCGCTCGCTTCAGCAACAGCGCCACCAAGGTGACGTTCGAGGTGATGCTGCAGCATTTTGGCCTGGCTACGAACAACGCCCTGGTCAAGATCGGCGCCATCGTCCACTACCTCGAGGCACACGACACGCCGGTGGCCGAGGCCGCCGGCGTACAGACGCTGCTGCAGGGCGCGGCGCGGCGCTCGACCAGCGACGACGAACTGCTGGCGGAAGCTGAAAAGACCTTCGACCTGCTCTACGAGGCCTATTTCGAGGCGCCTACGGCCTAGCGTTTTTTCGCGTCCTGCAGGTCCCGCGCGTGTTCCGCCCGAAGTTCCTTCAGGCGCGCGTCCACCACGGAGAGCTCGTAAAAGTTTCCCTCGCCGGAGCTTTGCGCAAATTGCAGCTGCTCGATCGCCGCGGGCAGGCTGCCCTGCAGGATGTAGAACTCCGCCTGCGCCTGGTGCTGCAGCAGGCGCTTGCCCTGCCCGGCATAGGCCTTGGCGCGGGCTTCGTGCAGTTTCGGATCGCGCGGATAAAGGCGCAATGGCTCGGCGAGCGCCGCCAGCACGTCGTCGTAGCGGCCCTCGTCCTGCAACAGCCCGAGGATCGCATAGAGAATCGAACGCCGGTGCGCGTAGCGCGCATGCGCCGCCTGTAGGATCGCCATCGCCCCCACGTGGTCGCCCAACGCCAGCCGCGCGCGCGCCGCCAGCGTGTCCACCATCGGGCTGGCGAGCCCGCTGGCGCGCAATCGGGCGATTTCCGCTTCCGCGCGCTTGGGCTCCTTGGCGCGCAACAGGGCCACCGCGAGCCCGTAACGCGCGCCAGGCTCGTTGGCGAAGCGGCGATCGGTCACCGCATCGCCGAACGCTTTCACCGCCTCGTGCACATCGGCCGCCTCGGCGCGCAACTTGGCGCGCACCAGGTGATATTCCACCGAATCGGCGCGCTGCCTGAAGGGCATGCCTTCGGCGCGATTCTGCGCATCGGTGATCCGCTCCACCGTCACCGGGTGGCTGCGCAGGTATCCGGGAACGGCGCCGCTGTCCATGATCCGCGTGTAGCGCTGGAGTTTTTCGAAGAAGGTCCCCATCGCGCGGACATCGAATCCCGACGCCGCCATTGTCTGGAAGCCGATGCGGTCGGCCTCGCGTTCGAAGTCGCGGTTGAAGCTCAGCTGCGTCTGGATCGCGCTTCCCTGGACGGCCATCGCCGCGCCGCTCGCCAGGTCCGGGCGCGAGCGCGCCAGCAGGAGCGAGGCCAGCATCGCGATCGTCATCGGCAGCTGCATCTGCTTCTGGATGCCGAACTGGCGCGCGATATGGCGCTGGGTCACATGCGCCATTTCATGGGCAATCACCGAAGCCAGTTCCGATTCATTGTCCGATGCGCTGATCAGCCCGGTGTGCACGCCGACGAAGCCGCCCGGCAGGGCGAATGCATTGATGCTCGGATCGCGAATCGCGAAGAACTCGAAATCCTGGCGCATCCCCGTGCCGGCGTTGCTCAGGCGCGCGCCCAGGTCGTTCAGGTACTCGGTGACCTCGGGATCGTCCAGGTAGGACGGCTCGCGGAACTTGATGTCGCGCATGATCGATTCGCCGATCTTGCGCTCGGTCTGCGGCGACAGCTCCGCGCCGCTGGCATCGCCCAGGTCAGGCAACCGCGCTGACGGCGCCGGCGGCGGCACCGCCGAATACTGCGCAAACGCCCGCGGCGAAAGAGCGAGAGTCGCAGCCAGCAGCCATGCCATGAAACGCATCCAATTATGATACCGTCCCGACGGTCAAGTTCACTCGCCCACGCTTCGGAGGACGGATTTTGGCACGCAAGCTTTCGCCGCAGCTCACCCACTTCGATCGCAAAGGCAGCGCCCACATGGTCGACGTCGGCGCCAAGGGCGATACGCACCGTGTCGCGGTCGCCTCGGGGCGCATCACGATGCGCCGGGCCACCTTCCGCATGGTGGTCGAGGGCAGCGCCTCGAAGGGTGACGTACTCGGCGTGGCGCGCATCGCGGCGATCCAGGCGGCGAAGCGCACGCCGGACCTGGTGCCGCTCGCGCATCCGATCTCGATCACGCGCGTGTCGATCGATTTCAAATTCGATGCGCCGCGCAGCGAGATCATGCTGCTCGCCACGGTGGAATGCCGCGGCCGCACCGGAGTCGAGATGGAGGCGCTGACCGCCGCCGCGGTGGGACTGCTCACCATCTACGACATGGTGAAAGCCGTGGATCGCGCGATGGTGATCCGCGACCTGCAGCTGGAAGAAAAACGCGGCGGAAAATCGGGCCACTACCGCCGCGCCGCGAAGTGAATTTCATGGCCGCGCGCGGCGCGCGGCTGCTGCCGGTATTGGCGCTGTTGCTGGCGTCCTGCGCGGGCGTGCCGCCCGGGCCGACCTACCTGAATCCAGTCCTTGACCGGGATTTCCCGGACCCGGCGGTCATTCGCGACGCGGAAGGCTGGTTCTACGCTTTCGGGACGCAGAGCGAATCGGCCGGCCGCATGCTCAACGTCCAGGTGGCGCGCTCGCGCGACCTGGTGCTATGGGAACACCTGGGCGACGCGTTGCCCGAGAAACCGCGCTGGGCGAGCACGAAGCAGATCATCTGGGCACCCCACGTGATCCACGATCCGGTCCAGCGCAGGTACGTCATGTATTTCTCGGCAGAGCCCGATGCAAGCGACGGCAAATGCCTCGCCGTCGCCACCTCGGTCCTGCCATCGGGTCCTTTCGTCGACTCCGGCAATCCCCTGTTGTGCGGCGAACGCTTCGAGCACATCGATCCGATGGCGTTCGACGACCCGAGGACCGGCAAGCGGCTGCTGTACTGGGGCTCGGCCTCCAAGCCAATCAGGGTCCGCGAGCTGGCGCCCGACCGCATGCGGTTCGCCGCGGACAGCTCGGCCACGGACTTGATTTTCGCCGACCCCGGACGCGCCTACAGCAGGCTGGTCGAAGGCGCGTGGGTGATCTACCGGGAAGGGACCTATTACCTGTTCTATTCAGGCGACCGCTGCTGCGGCAGCAACGTGAACTACGCCCTCATGGTGGCGCGATCGAAGGATGCCTTCGGCCCGTTCGAGCTCCTGGGGACTCCGGTGATTGAACGCAGCGCGCAATGGGACGCGCCCGGTCACAACTGCGTCGTCACGGACGACGCGGGGACCGACTGGATCCTCTACCACGCCATGCGTGATGCGCCCCGGCGACTGATGCTGCTCGACCGGATCCAATACCGCGACGGCTGGCCGCGCGTCGCCGGAAACCGGCCGTCCGATACGCCCCAGGAGCGGCCGGCCATCGCTCGCGACCGCTAAAATCACCTCTGTTCATGAGCGCGCCCGCCGAGTCCGACATCCACCTCAGCATTGTCGCCACGTCGCGCAATGACGATCACGGCGGATCCCTTACGCGCCGCACGCAGCATTTTGTCGACGGACTTGTCGCGCAATGCAGGCGCCATGGATTGCGCGCCGAACTTATCCTGGTCGAATGGAATCCACCGCCCGATCGCGTCCCCTTGATTCAGGAACTGCGCTGGCCCGCGGATCCCGGTCCCTGCGACATCCGGATCGTTACGGTGCCGCCCGAGGTGCACCGGACTTTCGATCACGCCGACCGCATGGGCCTTTTCCAGATGCTGGCAAAGAACGCCGGCATCCGCAGGGCAAGGGGAAAGTTCCTCCTGGCGACAAATATCGACATCCTCTTCTCGGATGAAGCCATTCGCTTCCTGCGGGACCGGCTGCGGCCGGGCTACCTGTACCTCGCGGATCGCGTCGACGTTCCGGCAGACGTGCCGGCATCCCGGGACTTCGGCGAAGTCCTGTCGTTTTGCGAGAGACAGGCCTTCCGCGTCAATACCGGCGCGCTCGCGGTGGAGCGCGGCAGCGGAAACTGGCGCGTCAGAGACAGGATCAAGACCGCACTGGGCGCGCGCGGCAGCTATGTCATGGATATCTTCGAGAACTACTTCGCGCTGGCCGGCAGGACGCTCAGGAATCCAAGATGGGTGTTCAGGCGCGTGCTCGGCCACGGGTTGGCGGCATCGGCGCCGCAGATCCGGGAATCCCGCGCCGCGGTACCGCTGCTGCTTGCCAGCGGCGCCTGCGAAATCGCTCGCCGCATGGGCGCCGGCGTGGCGGAAAGCATGCTGCAGCTCAACTTGCCGTTCACCAACGCCTGCGGCGATTTCACCGTAATGTCGCGCGAGGACTGGCTGCAAATTCGCGGCTACAGCGAACGCGCCATGTATTCCTGGCACCTTGATTCCCTGCTGGTGCACCAGGCGGTCGGACGCGGCATCCGCGCGAAGCGCCTGGCTCCAGGGGCGCACGTATTCCACATTGATCATGGGGGCGGCTACACGCCGCAGCAGGCGGCCGCCCTGTTCAAGCGCCTCGACGCCAAGGGGATCCCGTATCTCACCGATAATGATCTACGGAGGCTGCATGACGATATCTTCGAAAAGAAGCGCTCGGGCCAGGATATTCAATTCAACGATCCGGGCTGGGGACTGTCCGGCCTGCCGCTGCCTGAGGTCCGGCCCGGGTCCGTATGACGCAATCTGCTGAAACTCCATGAATGTCAGACAGTTCGTGCTGAACGCGCTCAATCGGGCGCTGAGACCGGCCGGAATTTCGCTGCAGCGCTACAAAGTTCCTCGGGCCGTCGTGAACACGGATCGGCCGATGACACGCGCCTTGTGCGCATCTTCGTGCTTCAAAAACGATCCGGTTGCCTTCGTCGATGTGGGCTGCGCCGGGGGCCTGGACGAGCGTTGGCGCCTTTTCGGCGACCAGATGCGCGCATTGGGAATTGACGCAATGACGGAGGAATGCGACCGGCTGAGATCCCTGGAGCGCAATCCGGCGGTCAAGTACGTCGATGCCCGTGTCGGCGTGGCGCGCGACCATCCCGTCGTGCGCGGCCGGCCGCAAGGCGCCCTGCCGCGGCGCAGTCCGTGGGAACGGTTAAGCGTCGCCTCCGCGCTGGCGATTAGGCGCCGGCAGCAGCGCGGGCGCGAAGAAGCGTTGCGCAGCAACGAGTGGCCCGAGCAACCCCTTTCGCCGAGGCAGTTGACGGTGGATGAACTGGTGGCGACGCAGAGTGTCAGCGACCTGGATTTTCTCAAGATCGACGTGGACGGTCCGGACTACGAGATTCTCGCCGGCTTCATGCCGCACCTTTCCCGCCTCCAGACGCTCGGCCTGAAACTGGAGATCAATTTCCACGGCGACGCGGAAGAGGACACCCATACCTTCCACAACACCGACCGCCTGATGCGGCGGAACGGCTTCGACTTGTATTGGCTGTCCACTCGGAACTATTCCATGTCGGCCCTGCCGGCTGACTTTGCCTATGGAGAACTCGGACCGACCTCGTTCGGGCGCATATTCCAGGGCGACGCGATCTATTTTCGCGATCCTCTGGGCGAATCTCCGGCCGATCTGTCCGTCGTGAAACTGCTCAAGCTGGCGTGCCTGTTCGAACTGTACGACCTGCCGGATTGCGCGGCGGAAATCCTGTTGCGCTTCCGTGAAAAAATCGCCAGGAGCGATACGGACCAGTTGCTGAATCTCCTGGTACCGCGATTTGACGGGGCCAGGCTGCCCTACACGGAATACCTGGCGCGCTTCAACGCCGATCCGCGCAGCTTTCTCTGATTCGGCTATTCTCGGCAGACATGATCTCCCAGGTTGACCTGTTCCTCGACGAGTCCGAGCTCGCGCTGGTGGAGAAATGCCTGCGCGATCGCTGGCTCACGGAAGGCCCTTACGCCAAGGCGTTCCAGGAGGCGATCCGCGCGCGCACCGGCTCAAAGCACGTGATGTTCGCGCCGAACGGCACGCTAGGGCTGTTTCTGGCGCTGCTCGGCCTGGATCTCGAACCGGGCTCGGAAATCATCCTGCCCACGTTCACCTTCTACGGCTCGGCGACTGCTGCGGTATTCGCGGGCCTCAAGCCGGTCTTCGTCGACGTAGATCCGGCCACGTTCAACGCGCGCGCCTCCGATTTCGAGTCCGCCATCGGCGCGCGCACGCGCGCCCTGATGCCCGTGCATGTATATGGCCAGGCCTGCGACGTCCAGGAAATCGTCGCCCTCGCGCGCAAACACAGGCTGATGGTGGTGGAAGACGCCGCGCAGGCCCTCGGGACCACGCTGCACGGCAAGACCGCGGGGACGTTCGGCGACATCGGCGTGTATTCGACATTTTCCGACAAGGTCGTCACCACCGGCGAAGGCGGCATCCTGGTGACCGACTCCGACGAGCTGGCCGCCCGGCTCGCCCTGCTGCGCAACCAGGGCCGGCCGCATGCCGGCACGTTCATCCATCCGTCGCTTGGCATGAATTTCCGCATCACCGACCTGCAGGCGGCGATCGGCGTCGCGCAGATGGCAAAGCTGCCGCAGATCCTTGCGGACAGAACGAAGAAGTGGACGCACTATTCCGAGGCGCTGCGCGGCGTGGGGGACCTGCAGTTCATGAGCATCCTGCCCGGGTCGAGCATCGTGCCGTTTCGATTCCCGATCCTCACCGGCAAGCGCGACGCGCTGGCTAAGCACCTGGAGGCCAGTGGCGTCCAGACGCGCGGCTTCTTCTATCCCATGCACCTGCAGCCGAAGCTCAGGGCCACGCCACCCGCCAGCCTGCCGGTGGCCGAAGGGCTGCACGCGCGCGGGCTGTGCCTGCCGGTGCACGTCAACCTTACGGACTCGCAAATGGGTCAGATTACGGACGCGATACGCGGTTTTTTCAAATGACCGGCCAACCGTATGTCAGCGTGGCGTTCGTCAATCGCAATGACGGCTACGGCGGAGACCTCGAACAGCGCATCGCCAAATTCATCGACTACTACGGGTACTTTGCCGCCCGCTGGCCCGGGCTGTTTGAATTCGTGATCTGCGACTGGAATCCCCCCGAAGGCCGCGCCCGGCTGCGCGATGCGTTCAACTGGCAGAGGCTGGGCGACGTACTGCATGTCGAAGTTCCGGCGGAAACGCACGCGCGGCTCGCGGGTACTCGCGGCCGCAAGATGCTCGACTACATCGGGCGCAATGTCGCCATCCGGCGCGGCCGGGGCGAGTTCACGCTGGTGCTGAACCAGGACATTTTCGTCAGCGCGAGCATCCTCGAATTCATCGCGCAAAGAAAGCTTTCCCGCACGAACTTCTATCGCGCGGACCGCTGCGACTTCGATTTCGAACCCTGCCGCGCGGTGCCCGCCGAGGCGTTCGAAGGCGCCGCGCTGGCTTCGGTATTCACGGTGCACCGGCGCCATCAGAGCAATCAGCAGCCGATCTCCGCTGCCACGTCGGCCCAGGGGCTGGCGGCGGCCGGTTCCGCGCCGGAGCCCGGCGACCGCCTCGACCGCGGGACCGGCGTGATCCATTGTTCGGCGGCGAGCCGCCTGCACGCGAGGGATCGCCGGCTCGCCCGGCTCTGGGAACTCGGCGCAATTCCGCGCCTGCTGCTCGGCCGATGGCACAAGGCCTACCGGGACGATCAGTATCATTGCAATTTCTACCTGCACACCAACGCTTCCGGTGACTTCATCCTTGCCGCTCGCGAGGCATTCGACAACATCCAGGGAATGTGCGAGACGACGGCGTTCTACCTGCATCTCGATTGCTACGCGATCGTCCAGCTGTTTGCCGCGGGCTACGAACAGGCAATCTTCGCCCAGCCGCATCGCGTTTTTCACGCGGATCACGACCGCTCAGGACGCGCCGATTTCAAGGAAACGATCCTCTGGCGCGAGCACGAGGCCGTGCTGTCCGCGATCCTGCGTGGAGAGCGTCCCTATCGGCTGAATGGCGGGGGCTGGGGCCTGGACGACCAGCACATGCCGGAGTGGCGGCTGGCCGCCTGAGCAGATCAAGCTTCGGAGACCTCGAATCTGACATGACCGATCCGCAAGACGACAGCAGCTACGATGTCGCGATCCTGGGCAACGGCGTACTCGGCCTCGGACTCGCGCATGAATTGCGCAAGCGCCAATCCGGGCTGAAGATCGCGGTGATCGGTCCGTCCGCGCGCACCGGTGGCGCCACGGTGGCTGCCGGCGCGATGATCAATGTCTGGGCCGAAATAGCGCCGGGCCAGTTCGAGAATCCCGCGCTGGCGGAACGCGCCGAACTCGGCATCCGGTCGATCGGCATGTGGGACGCGCATTGCGCGGAGCTGTCCGAATTCAGCGACGAGCCGCTGCGCGTGCAGTGGGGCACCTATGTCGTCAACAACGCGCTGGGTTCACCCCACGAAATACGCGCCGTGGACTACATCCTCGATACCATGCGCAGGCGCGGCATCGAGCACAGCGTGCTTGGCCCCAATGACGTGGCATGGCTGAAGCCCGAGCCTCGTGGCCAGATTGTGCGCGTGGTGAAGCTGCCCGACGGCCGAATTGATCCCCGATTGGTGCTGAAGGCCTACGAGCGCGGCCTGCGGGCGCGCAATGTCGCGCTAATCGACGACACGGCTGTCAAGCTGGATGCCGGCTCCGCGCTGCGCCGCATCTTCGGCGGCGGCAGCGGCGAGAAGATCGTCACGCTGGCTGGTGGCGCCAGGATCCGCGCCGCGCAGGTGGTCTTCGCCAACGGCAGCTTCGCCCAGGCGTTGATCGATCAAATACCGGAACTACGGCGCGAGACGCCCCGGCTGGTGTGGGGCGCGGGATCGGCGCTCGATGTCTCGATGCCGGCGTGGGTACACAAGTACGGCGGAATCGAGCCGACCGTATTCGATATCGACGCGGTGGTGCGCAGCGTCGACCGTGGAGGTGCCTGCGGACTGCACGTCGTGCCCTATGGCAACGGCGAGTACTACGTCGGCGCCTCCTCGGGCGCATGGTTCGAGCCGGAGCCCAAGCCGCGCGTGCACGCGGTCCACGTCCTGCTGCGCGGACTGGTGGAGGAGATCAACCAGGGGTTTTTCTTCGCGACTTTCGGCATCCGCGGTCCCGGCTTTCGCCCGGTGACCGTCGACGCGTTTCCGCTGCTTGGCGAGTCCCACCTCGCAGGGATCTGGTTCGCCAACGGCACCAAGCGCGACGGCTTCACCTGTTCACCCTACATCTGCGGCCAGCTGGCCAGCGCAATGCTGGGCGGCAAGAGCTCGCTCCCCGAGCGCTTCACGCCCTCTCGCAAACTCATTTCCTACAAGAACCGGGCGCAAGCCCTGGACGACTATGTCGCGTCCGACTACGGCGGCGAGGCGCAGCATGGACTGGTGCTGCCGCCCTATGCCGTGCAGCCGTACCGGGACGCCAGGCGCATCAGGGGAGAAAAGGTCTACGACAAGCGCGGGATCGCGGATTTCGGCATTCATCCCGAGCTGATCCATCTCTACGACAACGACGAATTCTTCGCCGCCATCGACCACGCGCGGGAATCCGTGCGCTAGAAGCGTCGATGTCTCTGCTCGCTCCCGCGGATCGCTGCCTGGTCGACTTCCTTGGAACATCGGGCAAGAAAGTTCCTCCGCTGCACTTAGTTGATGTCGGCGTGTCGGGTGGCTTGCATCCTGCCTGGCGCCGCTGGGGTAGCGCTCTTCACGCCCTGGGCGTGGATATGTTGGGGGACGAAGTGGAATACTTGGCGGCAGCGGAAAAGAATTCGAACGTCAAATACGTCGCGACGCGTATTGATGGGCCGGCGACTGACAAGGTCAATCCGCAGCACACCAACTATTCGCTGCATCGCACACAGCCGTACCTGGCATCCGTGGTGCTCTCAAATCACACGAAAGAGCGGTCCGCGGAGGCATTTCTTGACCTGCGGCGAGATCTTGCGGCCGGCGCGACCTTCGAACGACCGTT
>Ga0134121_10002007_pt1 | contig 18169 bp, 15 predicted proteins | sample KB301_FD_96463 | JGI IMG/M metagenome (GOLD analysis project Ga0134121, IMG submission 96463) | Terrestrial soil microbial communities without Nitrogen fertilizer from Kellogg Biological Station, Michigan, USA - KB3-0-1 | ecosystem: Environmental > Terrestrial > Soil > Unclassified ... | reverse complement strand
CCGGCACGACGCCTCGGGCAGCTCGATCGTGAGCTGGTGCTCGCGTTGCTGGAACAGCGGCCGGGTCGCCTCGAGCGCCGCCTCGACGATCTGCAGCGGATCGACGGGCACGCGATCGATCTCCATCTTGCCCTGGGTGATCCGCGACAGATCGAGCAAGTCGTCGACGAGCTGGGTCAGGTGCGTGACCTGACGCTCCATGATCCGGATCGAGTGTTCGAGCTGGTTGCGATCGAGCGGCGCGAGCTTGGCGACGTCGATGGCGACCTTGAGCGGGGTCAGCGGATTGCGCAGCTCGTGCGACAGCGTGGCGAGGAACTCGTCTTTTCGCCGATCGGCCTCGAGCAGCGCGATCTCGGCAAGCTTGCTCGGGGTGATGTCGAAGCCGACGACGCTGACCCCGGTCTCGTTGCACTCGATGCGAAAGTCGTAGGTCCGAGGTTCGCCGTCGATCGTGACGTCGAGCTCGATCCGCTGCCCGCTTCCGTCGCGCAAGACCTGGCGCCCGACGTCGGCGAACCGCTCGGCGTGCCCGGGCGCCAGCATCTCGATGAACCGTGACGAGCCGGGCTCGTGGTCGTCGATCTCCTTGCCGAGCACGTAGCCCCACGTGGTACGCAGCTCGTTGTCCAGGCTGACCACCAGCATCGGGGTATTGCGCAGCGCGAACCGCAAGCGTTCCTTGCTTGCTTTCAGCGCGGCCTCGGTGCGCTGGCGTGCATCGATCGCCTCGCGCAGGTCGCTGACCTCGACAAACGTCAGCACCACCCCGTCGATCCGATCCTCGAGCGAGCGATACGGCAGCATGCGCGCCAGGTAGCGCCGGCCCTCCTGGCTGCGCACTTCGATCTCCACGGTGCGCAGCGTCTGGAGCACCGACCGCGCGAGCTCGGGCAGGTCGTCGGTCTCGAGGCGGTGGGTCAGGTGCGTCAGCGGCCGGCCGATGTCGGTCGGGATCACGTTGATCAGATCCTGTGCGCGGGGCGTGAACCGCTTGATGTTGAGCGCGCGATCGAGGAACACGACGCCGACGTCGGTCGACGTCATCAGATTCTGGAGATCGCTGTTGGCGTGGCTGACCTCGTCGATCTTGAGCTTGAGCTCGTGGTTGAGCGTGGTCAGCTCCTCGTTGACCGACTGGAGCTCTTGCTTGCTGGTCTCGAGCTCCTCGGTGGCGGACCGCAGCTCCTCGTTGATCGCCTGCAGCTCCTCGTTCGACGCCTTGAGCTCCTCGAGCGAGGTCTCGTATTGCTCGATCGTGGTGCGCAGCTGCTCTCGCGTGGTGCGTAGCTCGTCCTCGAGCTCGCGCATCACCGGTTCGAGCGCGACGTTGGCGTTCTGTCCCGGCGCCTCGGAGCTCGGCGACGGTTCGAGCTCGTCGAACAGCACGAGCAATGCGCCCGGCCCGAGCTCGGGCTGGTCGACCGCGCGAACCCGGATCTCGATCGCGCGGGGGGTACCGTGGTCGTCGAACCGGACCACCCGGGTATCGCGGCCACCCTCGTTCTGGCGCGCGGCGTAGATCGCGGTGCGAAGGTCGAGCCGCAGCGCGGGGTGGATGAGCCGCAGGAGCTGGCGCGACGGCTCGCCGCCGGCGACGTGCAATAGCTGCCCGGCATGCTCGCTGAGATGCACGACATCGAGATCCTCGTTGACGAGCACGCTCGGTGGCGCATAGCGCTCGACGAGCAGGTGGTGCAGCTGACCCACGGGGGGACGCTCGATCGGCGGCGCGGGTGGCAGGGCGACGATCGGCCGATCCCAGCGACCGCTGATGACCGGCGAATCACTCGCCACCCGAGACGTGCTCGGCCGCGGCGTGAACAACCGATGCTTGTTATCGAAGCTGGCGAACATCGTGGTGTTCTCGGCAGATTCCGACGAGCCGAGGAACAGGAAGCCCTGGGGCCGCAGGCCGAAATGGAACCCGTTCAGCACGCGATTCTGGGCGTCGCGGTTGAGATAGATCAAGAGGTTCCTGCAGGCGACCAGGTCGAGCCGAGAGAACGGGGGATCGCGCAACACGTTGTGCGGCGAGAACAGCACGATCTCGCGCAGCTCCTTGCTGACGCGATATTGATCGCCATCCGGCGTGAAGAACCGCTGCAGCCGTTCGGGCGAGACGTCGGCGTTGATCGTGCTCGGGTAGCGCCCCGCGCGCGCTTCTGCGAGCGCCTGCTCGTCGATATCGGTGGCAAAGATCTGGAGATTCGGCGGCTTGCTCAGCTTCTGCGCGAACTCGTGTAACAGGATCGCGAGCGAATAGGCCTCCTCGCCGGTGGCGCATCCGGCGCTCCACACGCGCACCTGATCGCCGGATCCTTTGCCCGAGAACAGCCGCGGGATCACCACGTCGGCGAGCACGTCGAACGCGTCATGGTCGCGAAAGAAGTTGGTGACGCTGACCAGGAAGTCGCGAAGCAGGTGCGAGAGCTCTCCGGGATGCTCGCGCAAGTACTGATGGTAGCTCGCGATCGTGGTGCACTGACAGACCTGCATGCGCCGCGACATGCGGCGGAACAGCGTTGCCCGCTTGTAGGCGGCGAAGTCATGGCCGGAGCGAACCCGTACGAGCACCAGGATGTCCTGCAAGGCATCCGAGCCGCCCTCCGTCTTGCGCCCGGCGTCATCGCCCCTGGTGGGTTCATCGAGCGGACCAGGGTCCTCCGGCAGCGAGCCTAGCGCCGCCAGCCGTTCGGCGATCTGCGACAACGGCGCCACGAGTTCGATCATCCCGGTCGCGATCAGCGATCGTAGCGACGCGGTATCGTTGTCGGCCGGTGCCTGCGCGATCGTCAGGCTGCCGGCTTCCTTGAGGCGCTTGATGCCGAGCACGCCGTCGTTGCCGCGCCCCTCGAGGATCACCGCGATGCCCTGCCGGCCGTGCGCGTCCGCGAGCGACCGCAACAGCTTGTCGAGCGGCGTCTGCGGCACGTCCGCCTGCACGGTCACGAGCTCGCGGCGCTGAAACACGCCTTCCCAGCCGGGTGGGATCACGAACACGTGGTCCGGCTCAAGCTGGACCCGGCCGCGTGCCTCGGCGACCGGCAATGCCGAGACCGGCCGCAGCACGCTGGCAGCTTCGGCGTCGCACAACACCACCAGTGCCATGCCGCTGCGCTCCGGTATCCCTCGGATGAGCTCCGCCACGGGTGTTGCCGTCGTCGCGACGATCACCGCCACGCGAACCGCAGTACCCCGAGGTTCTAGTGAAATCGGCGCAGACATCAAAGCTGAAGCGATCATGCTCCAGCAGCACAATTTTTGCGCAAGCGTGAACGGAGAATCCGATCCTGTCTCATACTCTGCGCGACTGTCCACCACGAGCACGGGAGCGTGCGCCCCTGCCACATGATGACGCCTCTGGTTCCCCCGCCGCGTCCGCGCGCTTACCAATAGAATCGAGCTTCTGAGGGCTTGCGGCCCTGGGGCGACCGCCGGTCGCGTGAGACCAGCTTCGCGAGGGAAGCTTCACGCTGATTTCTGAGTCGATGATGCATCGATCAGTGCCGGGACATCAGCTCGGGAGTGGTAGAAAGGGGATGGCTATCAGCCGTTATCCGTGCTCACAGGTTATCGACGCGTGCCTCCACGACCGCCTGCACCGCCGGATCGACGTCGGACAGGAAGTCATAGCCGGTCGCCGCCTCGATCGAATCGACCGAAACCCGGAAGCTGCGCCAGTCGGCGGACTGGCTGATCTGCGCGTTCTCGTTGGGCATCATCACGCCGATCACGCGCGTGTTCGTGGTGACCGCACTTGGTCCCTGCCCGACCGCGTTGAGCACGACGATGACCTTGAACGTCATGTCCGGGACGACCACGCCGCTGCCGATCTTGTTCGAGCTGGCGCTGAATGTGCCGCCCGCGATCTCGAACACCTCCTTGCCGGTCGCGACGATGTTGCGGCACTCCGCCTCGAGGTTCGCCCACGGCCCGCGGTTGTTGTTGGGCGCCTGCGGCACCATGTTCGTGAGGTAGAACGTCTGCGAGTTGGACGCTGCCGTCAGCGTGCGATCCGCCGACGGGCACATGTGGCCGCGATCGTAGCCGCTGCCAACGTAGTCGGCGAGCGATGCCTGGGGCACGTTCGCCGGCAGCGTGTCGTCGGGCCGGAAGTCATCCTGGCGATCGATGGCGCCGAGGTATGAGGTGTTGAGCTCCCAGCTGACCCAGTTGGGGACCTTGCGACCGCTGTTGTACGACACCACGTAGCCGGACTTGGCGGACAGGAAGTTGTTCACATCGCTCGTCGACACCGGCGATGGGATCCCGAGCGTGGTGTGCTTGCTGAGGGCCGCGCCGGTGCCGCGCGTGAAATCGCTGATGGTGATGTCGTCGATGTTGATCCGGTTGGCGCCGCCATCGAGCTTGCGGATGTCGAACCGGATGGTCCCCGCAAGGTTGACCGTGAACGTCGCCGTGGCGAACGCACCGGCGGCCGTCGTCTTCGACGAACCGACCTGGGTCCACGTCGTGCCGCCGTTTTGCGACGCGAACAGCCCCCACGTCCCGCTCGCGTCCGTGCCGAAGCTGGCGTGATGGATCGTGACCGTGCCGGCGCCGGCCGTGCGATCGAAGCGCATCGTGATCTTGCCGCTGTTGCGAATACGCGCCGACTTCGTTCCCGTCTTGACGTCGGTGCTGAGCGTCCCGATGAGCGTGTCGCTCAGGTTCCACACCCCGGAGCCGAGCGTCACGTCGGCGGCGGCGAAGCCGGTCTTCGAGCCGGTCTCGAAGCCCTCCGACAGGGTCACCGCCGAGACCGCCACGCCGGTGCCGGGGTCCGCACCATCCGGCGGCAGGCCATCGAGGCAGCCGGCCGCGGCGCCGACCAGTGACATCCAGACGCCAAGACAAACAAACCGAGAGTATTGATAACGCATCGGATCAGGCCTTTCACGGATCAAACACTGTTACTCCGCCACTACCCGCGCTCACCGTCGATATCACGTTGCTCCGACAGATTCATGAGCTCCCACGACCGATCGCCATATTTTATTGATCGTCAGTATCGTTAATACATGACGACACCTTCTGACATGCAGGAGGATCTGTACGTGGTTCACTGCCACCGGCGGCGGCGCCCTGGTCAAGCGGGTTGCCGGCGTAGATCACGTTCATCGTGAAAATATTGTACTGGCGCCGTCGCGATCGGCCACCCCAGGCCCTGGACCAGTAATCGAGCGTACTTCCGGCAGACGCGGCGATATTGTATCAACTGAAAAGACTTCGATCACATCTGTGCTTGATTGACCTCACTCACGAGCCCGTGAGTGAGGGATCACGATCCAGTGAAGCCAGGCTACCTACTACCGCGCCGCAGAAGTTTGATCGGTTACGGCTCCCGGGAGACCGCGGACACGCTTGCTGCGCTACCGCGGTTCTGGGTCCACTCGCTCGGGAGACAGCGAACCACCGGCAAGAAAACGCTACTCCAGACCCAACACTCAACCCGGCCTGCCCTCGAAGCATCACCTGTGGAAGCTACCTCGCTCGGGACCCAGCCCGCATCGCTGCGCTGCGCGTTGCGCCCGCACCACCTCTGCCCCCTCCGGCTACTGGCTTTGCGAGCTCGCCAGGCGCGACGAGGAATGCCGCGCCGCGAAACGAGGCCCCGATCCTCCAACTACTGGCTTTGCGAGCTCACCAAACGCGGGAGCTCGATCACCTACCACGACGACCGCGCGCACATCCGCTCGAACCACCCCAGCAGCTTGGGGTGCTCCTCGAGCGGCACCTTCGACATGCGCGCATACATCAGCGCGCTCGCCACCGAGAGATCCGCGCACGTGACGTGACCGGCCGCGAGGTAATCTGACTTCGCGAGCGCACCGTCGAGCACGGTCGCCCAGCGATGAAAGCTCGCCGTCAACGTCGCGAGCTTGTCCGGATCGGGCGGCTGCTTCATCATCGGCCGCACCAGCGACTCGTACATCAGGCCATCGAGCGCGGCCGACAGGTGCGCTGCCTGCCACAGCTGCCACTTCGCGATCTCCGCGCGCTTGCGCCGATCGGCCGGCCACAGCAGCGTGTCGCCGTGACCCTCGGCCAGATACCACATGATCGCGTTCGACTCCCACAATACGAAGTCGCCGTCACGGAGCACGGGCACCTTGCCATTGGGGTTGATCGCGAGGAACGGTGGCTGCGAGTTCTCGCCGCCCATCCCCGGCGGCCGGACTTCAACGTTGATCGTCTCGACGTCGAGGCGGAGCTCGTGGATGACCATCGTGACGCGGCGGCTGTGATGAGAACCAGGACTTGCGTAGAGCGTGGGCTTCATGTCCGGTTAGACGATCGCCCGCTGACAATCCGCCAAGCAGTGGAAATCACAGAAATATGGCTACTCGGGCAGCCCGCCGGTGAGGCTCATCGCCTGGCCGCGCTCACAGATGGCGCGGCACGCAGCTGCAGCATCTTCTTGTTGGCAATTGGGGCCAATATCGATGCGGCTCAGCGCCTGCCGGAGGGCGCGCTCACAGATGGCGCGGCACGCAGTTCGCGAGCAGGGCCTGCGTCGCATCGCTGTTGCCGGTGCCCAGGCCTTCCCCTTGGCAGCCGTCGGCCTGCGAGTAGCAGTGGTATTGCGCGCGGCCGGGAGCGCCGCCCACGGCCTGCGAGATCAGATCGAAGTAGATCTTGCCCTGCGCGGTCACCGCGGTTGCCTGGAACGTGCACGCGAAGAACTGGACCTGCGTTTGCGGATAATCGTAGACCCCTCCCACCGCGATCGAATCCGATCTCCAGCGCGCGAGCTCGGTGGCCGGCACGCCGGTGCTCCCGCACGTCAGCGGCGGCTGGATGTTCTCCCATGCGGTCAGCGACCCAGGGAGCCGCAGCGTGTCGGTCGCGCCGCACACCGTCGCGTTCGCCGTCGCGTCGCCGTCGCAGCCCAGATCGATGCGCGCGAATGGCGGGCCCGACAGTTCGTTGACGTAATCGAGGATCGAGCCCATGCCGTAGTGGGCGAGCGCATAGCCGAGCTGTCCCGAGCCGCCGGAGAAGCCCTCACCGCAGAACCCGACCGCGCGGCTGCCGCCGTGCAGCCCCGGCGTGCTGAATACCCACTGGATGATCGTCGCCGGCCGGCACGCCGCGGTCTTGATGCCGGCGCTCTGGGTCTGCTCCCAGGCGGCTTGCCAGGCGATGTAGACATTGCGGAACCCCGCGGCCTGATACTGCGTCGTTCCTCCGATCTGAAAGCCGGTGCCGCCGCTGCCGCTGAAGTGAACCACGGTGCCGCGCAGCGTGCCGGTCTGCGGCAAGAGCGCGACGACGGCGTCGAGCGGCTCGCCGGTGATGCCCGGGCAGTTGGTCACCGTGACCTGCCTGCACGCCGCGCCCGCTGGCGCGCCCGCCGGACAGCTCGCGAGGCTGCGGACGTTGGTCACCGTGCCGAGCGCCGCGGCGGCCAGGATGTCAGGCGCCGTGCCGAGGGCGACCTCGCGATCGCCAGGCGACACATCGTCGCTCGTATCGGACACGGAGTTGCAGGCGAACAGGCCCAGGAAACAGTAGATGATTCGCATGGCACCGGGCGCTGCAAGCTTCACACCGCGCAGCAACCATCGAGGAGATCTGCGCACGTGATACCTGCAGGTTCCGCCGCACGGGCGTACTGGCACCTGAACGTACCAGCCTGCGTGCTGTTCCGTCGCGGCCACGCAGCCCGGCGCCACCGGCGGCATCCGCGGTGATCGGCGACCGCGCGACGCTGATCGCGCGGCTCTCCTTCGTCAACTACTACCGCTTGAGCGCGTACTGGTGGCCGTTTCGCAAGCCCGGTACGACGGCGCTCGAACGGCTCGACGAGTTCATCGAGGGCACCGAGTTCACCACGGGTGTGGGACCACTACGCGTTCGAGACAGGAGCGAGAAGCACGGGCTGCGACCGCCGATCTTCGGCGCGACTAGCCCGACGGTCGTCTGCACCTTCCCGATCGACGCCCCTCGTCCGTCGCTATGAAAGCATGTAATTAACTGAATTAATTAGCTAAAATTTGAAGCCACCCCTTTCAAATGAAACCACTCCTTTCAAATGAAAGTGCGGCTTGTGCTTTTGGTGGTAGCTTCAAAAGGTGGACGCAGAGCACGAGCCACGTTCTCGCGCGGCATGTATAGAACGAGCGCTGGCCAAAGCCCTCGGACCACTTGGCCTGGAGCCAATCGTGGGTGTGGAAGGGAACGACGCAGGGTTCGACTTTGCAACCACCGATCGTCGCATCATCCTCCAGCTGAAGACGACGTTCACCGGACCGCCGCGTGAGCTAGCAACCCGTGCGACCCAGCTGGCGCTGGCTTGTCGTTCAACCGGCGCTCAGTGGGCGATCATTGCGTGGTGGAGCGCTTCGTTCTCCGCTCAGGGGGTGCGGAATGCATGGGAAGAACTGCTGTCCGTTTTCGCCGCCGACGTCACGACCAAGCTCCAGCTCGTCCTGGTCTCTCCTGTCAACGAGGTCGTCTACCCTGCAAATAGCTTCGGCGAACAGGTTGCCGCTGCATTGCGTACCGCTGCCGCCGCCACCGCCGCTGTGATCCCGGATCAGCCCGCTGCTTCCCGCCCCGATCGCTCTTATGAAGTGCTCAAGCTCTTGCTGCTACGATGGCTGCGCGGTGATCCCCCCATCTCGGTGGGCGAGTTGCAGTTTCAGACCGGGCTCACACATCCCACGGTATCGAAGCGGATCCGCGAGCTTGGCAATTTGGTCGAGCGTACCAGCAATCGCAGCGTGAAGCTTCGGGAGTTTCCAGCACGTCCATGGGCCGAACTGGTCGCGCTATCGCCTCGAGTGCGGGGGACCATCGGCTTCGAGGATCGCTCCGGCCGCTCCGGGGATTTGTCCGCCTTGGTCGCGCGCATTCAGCGCCAACGGCCTCCCCATGTTGCCCTTGGGGGCGTGGTTGGGGCTCGGCACTGGCAACCTGAGTTCGATCTGGTAGGTACGCCTCGCATCGATCTCGAGCTACACGCACCGACGGGGGAGAGAGATCTCCGTTTCGTTTCACGGATCGATCCCGCGCTCGTACCTGCTCGGTCCGAGGTTGCACCGATCCTGGCGGTCCATATAGTGACGCGAGCCGTGAGTCTGTTCGAGGACCATGGAAAGACCATGCCATGGGCTGACCCCGTCGAGATCCTGCTGGATCTGCATCAACTCCGGCTTCACAAACAGGCGGACGATTTCATGAGGTACTGGAGGAAGCGATGATGAATCGCGTGACCACGGTCGACCCGCGCGATCTATTTGCGCGACTTGCTCTCGAACTGCCTGCCGAGGTTCGCGACCATGTCTTTGTCGTTGGGAGCTTGGCGGCTGCATGTCATCACGCCGATCATATCGAGGGTGGGCGGGTGAGGACGAAGGACGCCGATCTGGTCACCCATCCTGCGTCTGCCGTCACTTCTGCAGCATTGATTGCTTCACGTCTCCGGAGCTCGGGCTGGCGACAGAAGCCGAGCGATCGCGCGCCGGGGCTACCGACGACGCCGCCCCAAGAGCTTCCGGCGATCCGGCTCTACCCCCCACACCACGAGGATTACTTCGTCGAGATCTTGATCGTACCCGAGGGTGAGTATGCAGGCGCGAAACCCTGGGTCGGTGTCGAACTGGACGATGGCTGGTACGGGCTACCCAGCTTCGAGTTCCTTGCGCTCACGTTGATCGACCGACAGCGCAGCGAAGCTGGATTGGAATACGCGCACCCGAGCATGATGGCTCTCGCCAATCTTCTATCTCACCCAGAGCTCGGCAGCCATGTGATGAGCACCCCCATCGGGGATCGCGACATTCACCGCTCGTCGAAGGATCTCGGCCGCGTGCTTGCGCTGGCCCGGCTGGAACCGCGCGAGGAGACCGAGCGATGGGCAACCCGATGGCGCTACGCCCTCGAGACGTGCTTCCCAACCCGGTGGCCTTCGCTCGCAGCACGCCTTGGCATGGGGCTCCGCGCCTTGCTCGACGATGACATGCGATTCGACGAGGCATGGCATTGCTGCAACGTCGGCCTGCTGGCCGCGATGGGCGTAACGAAGGAGGAACTCCGCTTCACGGCGCTTCAGCTCTTGGAAGATGCCATAGCGCCAATCGAGGTCGCCGCTATGTAGGTCCGATGTGTTCGGCCTCGTCGAAGCTCTTGTGGGTGGCGCTTGGGTCTGGCACCGGCTTGTCATCGCCACCGGGCGGTAGTACCGAGTCGCTCGCGCTAGTCGCGGGCTGCCGGTGGGTCTGCGTGACGAGCAATGAACCGCAGCATCACGGCGTGCATGCGCGCGGTGGTACCGCCGGTGACGTCCGCGCTGCGAACTGCTGCGAGCCGGCGGGTGAACAGCGCGTCGGCGTCGTCGCTCGCGGCATCGCCGAGCGGCTCGACGGGCGGGCCTTGCCGATCGGCCGGGCACATGCCGCGCAGGGTGCTGCACTGGTGACACGCCCCCTGCTTGTTGATCAGCGCGCACATCCCGTCGAACGCGTCGGTCATCGTGCGGCGCGCGGCGCTGAGGCGGTGCCGGAAGGTCGATTCGGACAGGTCGACGATCTTGGCGGCCTCGTGGTTGGGCAGATCGAGCACCTCGCGCAGCACGATCGCCGCGCTCTCCTCGGGATCGAGCGAGCGGCCGATGCACGCGAAGCAGTAAGCGATGTGCTCGTTGACCTCGTAGCGGAAGTCGGGACGCCCGAGCTCGCCAGCGAGCTCGGCGCCGAACGCTGCGCTCTGAGCGGCGCGGTCGTGCATCTCGAGCTGGATCGTCGCGGGCCACCGCTGCTTGCGGGTGCGCAGGTGGGTCAGCGCGAGCCGGTGAGCGATCGCGAACAGCCAGGTCGTGAACGCGGCGTCGCCGCGGAAGCTCGCGAGCTTGCGGAACGCCTGCAGCGTGGCGTCCTGTGCGAGATCCTCGGCGTCGTCGGGGTGCGCGACCAGGCGGTGCAGGAAGCCGCGTAGCTTCGGCAGGTGAGGCAGAACGAGCGCGTCGAAGGCTCCTCGATCACCGGTCTTGGCACGCTCGAGCAGGCGAGCTTCATCGTCCATGGCGCGAGCGTAGTAGCACAACCGTGCGACGGTCAGCTGGCGCGGCGCCCCGCAAGGCGTCGTGCAAGGTGCCGTGCGAGGAAATCGATCGTGAAGCGATCGTCGGCGCGCGGCATCGCGAGCAGGAACACCAGGAGCGCGAGTCGCGGGATCACGTGCTCGTGGAACGGATAGAGCGGCTCCTTCAGGAGGTGGCCAAACGTGACGATCACGAGCACGCCGCCGAGCGCGATCAGCGCCTCGCGCACGCGCCAGCCGATCAGCAAGAGGCCCCCGGCGATGAGCTCGACGAACGGGATCGCGGTCCCGACCGCCCACAGCGACCAGACCGGCAGGAACGTGTCGCGGTACGGCAAGAACCATTTTTGCGCGTGCTCGATCGGCCCCTGCTCGAAGACCTTGTAGCAACCCGCCATGAAGAAGATGAGGCCCAGCACGAGGCGCGCGAACGCGATCGCCCAGGCGCGATCCGGATTTGAGATGGGCTCGGCGTTCGACATTCCGGCCGGATAGTAGCCGATGGCGGCTGATCGTAGCCGCTGAATGCCCCACCTGACGCGCCGAGCATGCCGCAGGCTCATCGTGCGCAACTTCGAGCTGGACGGCAAGCCGGCTCTATTGGCAATCAGCGCTAGCCGAGTGACCGGCGGGGTCAGGCCGCTCGGCGGACAGTGAGGGCGGAGAGGAGCAGCCGACGAAACTCTATCGCCCAGCTCTCGTAGAGCCCGAACTCGACGCCGAACCGAAACGTGCACCGCCCGATGGTCTCGGCCCACGGCAAGGTGCGACCACGCGAACGGTTGATAAATTGCACGACTGCTTGTCGAATCTCCTGGGTAGGCGTCTCGTCAGGAGCCATCACGTCCAGGTAACTCCGCACGTGATTGCCGCCTAGTGGAATCGAGATTGCTTGGTTCACGAGTACGCCGGCGGCGAGATCCTCTGGTGGAGGATCTCGCCATTCGTGCAGACCGTGGAGACGGCAAAACGCGTTGATTCCCTCCGCACCTGTCGACGATCGAACGTGTTGCGCGGTCAAAATCATGCTAGGCCTTTACCTGCAATCTTGGATCGTCTCGGCATGGCCCTGCTGTAGCGGTGGCGAGCACGGCGGTGAGCTCTTTGTCGAGTTGCTCTCGTTCGTCTTTCAACAGTGGGCCGAGCTGACGCAGGCGCTTGGCGAGCGCAACGCTCCAGGTCGCAGGCGTATCGGGACTGGAGGCGATTTGCAACAATAACGACTCGGCCGGCTCATACTGTCCATCAATCATTCCGACCAAGAGCAATGCGAGTTCGAATTCCTCAGGAATACGAGTATCAGCACTGCTCACCACGTTCCACAGCGTCCGCGCTCGGTCCAGTACTTGGCTTGCCCTCTCCGGTTCCGTGCGAACAACCGTGACCAGACCGGCACGCTCCACGGTTTCGCGTGCGACCACGAGATAGCGCTTGATCGTGCTGCTCGCCAGCATTTGAAACGTCGCATCGGCAATAAAGGGCTCTGCAATTAGCGGCATGCGATCCTCCAATACTGGACGTTCGCAGAGTATGGGGTCTGGTCGACGCGATGACGGAACTCACCAAGCGACAGTGCTTACGAAGCCCGTGTGCTCGATATCTCCGCGTACGTCCACGTATGCAACTACATCACCGGGCCGAGGGAGACCTACTACGCGCTCATAGCCGTCGGCTCGAAGGAGCGCTGCGATGTCGATGTCATCGCCCATGGCGGGAATGTTCGCCCGTCGAGCGGCAAACACGAGCCCATGGCAGTTATAGCGTCCGGTCGGAGGTTGCAGCCGATCAGCGGCTGCGACAGAGAGGCGAACATGGATCGACGTCATCGCCAGAGCTACTGCCTCGGCTGATGGGTCTGGGTCGACCGAGTTCGAGATGGGTTGCCGGTCACGCCTCGCAAGAGGCACGTCGCATCGAACCTTCTCGGAACCAGTCACCCGATCATGATACCCGATACGTCGCCGTCGAGAAGGCGATCCCGGCCAGCGTCCGTGGCGACTATGCGCCGCCATTCGCGTGGCCAGCGCGACCGCCAGGTCGCTGGTAGCGGGACCTCGCGACGGGCGCGATCGCAAGTTGTAGGGCCCAGCGCCGATCCGCCACAATCGCCGGTGGTGAAGCCGGTCGTTACCGTCTCGAACGCCGTCATCTCGTCGGTCATCGATGGCATCCCGGTGCCGGAGGGCGAGAAGGCGAAGATGCTCGCCGAGGTCGGGCTGTCGCCCGAGGTGGTGCGCGATATCCAGGCGCGCACGTCGATCCAGGTGCTCGCGCGGCTGTGGAAGCGGATCGTGAAGGTCACCGGCGACGAGGTCATCGGCCTGCACATCGGCACGGTGATCCCGGGCCATCGCTTCGGGCTCGCCGCGCGCGCGGCTACCCAGGGCGGTGACCTCCGCCAGGTGCTGGTCCGCTTCGCGAAGTACGCGACGCTGGTGAATGACTTGCTCGAGTGCCGGCTGGAAGAAGCGCCGCCGTTCGCGCGGTTCACGGCGCGGTTTTCTTGGGACGTGCTCGGGCTCGAGCGCCACGCGGTCGACCTCGCGTTCGCTGCCGTGGTGTGCTGGGCCCGCCAGTACCTCGCCCGGCCGCCGGTCTTGCGCGAGCTGCACCTCAAGCACTCGCTCACCACGGCGAAAGACACCTACGAGCGCCTGTTCGGCTGCCCGATCGTGTTCGGCGCCGGCCACAACGAGCTGGTCTTCGATGCCGACGCGCTCGACACGCGGGTGCAGGCGCGCGATCCCGAGCTGGACCTCCTCCTCGATCGCTATGCGAGCCTCGAGCTGGCGACCACGCCGGTGGTCACCGACCTGCCATCACGGCTCGCGCAGATCGTTCGCCAGCACCTCCATGAGGGCGCCACCGCCGACCTCGCCACGATCGCCGGGCAGGTCCAGATGACGCCGCGGCGGTTGCAACGGCGGCTCCGCGAGCACGCGACGTCGTTCAGCGTGCTGCTCGAGGATGCGCGCCGCGCGCTGGCCCCGGGGCTCCTGGTCGAACCCGATGCCAATGTCGAGCAGGTTGGATTTCGGCTGGGCTACTCCGAGCCCACCGCGTTCATCCGCGCGTTCAAGAAATGGTACGGGCAGACGCCTGGCTCGTTCCGGCGTGCGAAAACACCCTCGTCGCCCGCAAAACCGAGATAGATACATGGGTTAGCAGTTACCCGGCAGGCCAGCGTGGCACCCAAAGCCGATGGTTCGCGGGCGTCGTGTCGAGGTGTGCGCGGGACGCGCTCGTAGATTGTACGCATGGCTGTCAGCAAACAGATCGTCCCGGGCTTTCCGGCCAGCGCGCACGGGGCGCAACGCGCTGTGACAGCGCCCGAACTTGGCACGCTCGCGTGGCTCGAGCGCTCGCAAGGCCGGCTGACGTTCCGCGATCGGCTGTCGCTCATCGCCGGCCTGTTCGGCGCGATCGGCGAGGGCATCCGGCTCGGCCGTCACGCCCGCCGGAGCGGACGCCGCGAGGTGCCGCTCGATCCGTTCGAGCCCCCGGCCACGCCGATGGTGAGCGCGGCGCGCGGCTACCTGCTCGCGAACTGCGGCGAGCCGATGGCCAACCACAGCTTTCGCACCGCGTACTGGACGCTGTTCGTGATGAACCAGCACATCGAGGTCACGCCGGTGCTGCTCGAGACCGCGTGGGTCGCAGCGCTCCTGCACGACGTCGGGCTCGAGCGGCCCGGCGCCACGGGCGACTTCAGCTCGGCCGGCGTCGAGGTGCTGAAGGCGCTGGCACGCGAGCACGCTTGGGGCGACGAGCAGGTCCACGGCGCGAGCGAGGCGATCGTGACGAACCTCAGCATGCGCGTCGATCGCGAGCGATCCGGCATCGTCGCGTGGGCGATGAACGTCGGCGGCGTCGGCGAGCTCGGGTTTCCCGCGCACCGCCGGCAGATGCACCCCGATCGGATCGCCGAGCTCGAGCGCCGCTATCCGCGCCGCGGGTTCCGCCTCGCCGCGCGGAAGCTCATCGCCGACGAGGCCCGGCGCGTGCCGGGCGGGCGGTTCGGCTTCTTCCGCTGGGTGTTCCCGATCATCATGAAGGGCTGACCGGCGCTGGCCGTGTCAGGCCATCGTGTGCCGTGACCGGACGCACCGTCCGTCATGCGATCGACTCGAGCATCATTGGATGTACAGGGAAGTCGACGCTGCATTCAGTTGATCTCCCAGCGCGGAGTGCGAACGTCCTGGCGCGACCGCTAAAGCTGCAGCACAGCTTCAGTCGGGAGTGTTATCCGAAGCTGCTAGCGAGGCCATCCCCGCGTTTTCGGGTGGAAACGAGCATTCAGCACGAAGGCCCTGCGAAGAAAGCATCGACGTGATCTACATTCGATGCTGCGTTTGGCAGCACAGGTAGATTTCGACACCTTTGAAGTACCCTTGCTGATACAGCATTAGCCGTCTCAGCGAGTCGATGCTGCATTCGCTATTCTCCGAGAGCTGACGTCTATTTCTGAATCGCCGCATTAGGATCGCACGCTGACGATCGTGCGATCGGGCGAACCGCTCACGCAGGTCGAGATGCTCGATCTGTGCGCGCACCGCGCGCAGATGCGCGGCGATGCGAAGCAGCCGATCGATCGCGTGCGGGTCTTGTTCATGGAGGAGCGCGACGCGCGACGGTACCTGCACGAGCTGTGGCTGCGCGAGATCGAGTGCTGGTACGTCGACGCGCAGGGCTGCGAGGTGCGCGCCGACGACGGTTACCAGCCCGAGCGCATCCTCCCCGAGTGGGTCGAGCGTACCCTGGATCGCGCGCCGCGCGTCGCTGCCACGAAAATTCGGCTGTCGCTCGGGCTCGCGAGCCTCTTGGCTGATCCCGAGGGCGAGCTGCCGGGAGGCTGGTGTCGCGATGACCTCGTGCACCATGTCGTCGACTGGCTGAACGAAGACCATCGACCCAGCTACGAGCTCCGCGAGGTGCTTGGCGCCCACCTCCCACGAGTTTCCGCACGGGAAGGCGAGACTGGCGATCTGGTCATGCGGGTGGTCGACGACGTCGGAGGAGCGCTGCCGGCAGACGAGGCCACTCCGCTGCTGGCCAGGGCGCGCGCGGTTCGGTCCGAGGTCGAGCTGGCGTTCGATCCGGACCGCCTGGGCCTCAGCCTGCCCGCGATCATCGCCCCGGATCCGTACCCCAGGCAGCAACCGATCAAGTTCGGCAAGGGGCATCCGCTGGACGGCGTGATCGTGCACCCGGTGAGCGACGTGCTCGCGCGGGTGCGGTCGCTCAATCGCGAAGATCTTCGCGACGCGGAGGCGCTGCTTCAGCTGTGCGCGGCCGACCGCTTCGTGCTCTCGGCGATCGCATCGCCCAAGCAAGCCTGACGGCCACAGTGCGATCCGCTCGGGCCATGGCCGATGACGTCCGAGCTGGGCGCGCTCGCATGGCTCGAGCGCTCAGGCTCGGTCACTTCTCGAGCAAGAATCGGGGCCCCGACGCATCGTCCGCCGGCGCGACCGGCTCGGGGGCCGCAGATTCGATCGGCACGATCCCCGGTGGGGCGGCGAGCTTGTGCACCACGGCTTTGGGCAGCTGGTACTCCGCTGGGCCCGGCTGGAGCCGGAGCACGCTGGCACGGCTCGCGGCTCGCCAGCGCTGCACTTCGCGCACCGCACCCAGCGTGCAGGCGCCGCCCAGCCATAACAGCAGGCCCGCCGACGCAAAGTCTCCAGCGACGAACAGCGCACCACAGCCGACCGCGGCGAGGATGGTCGCGCCGAGCGCCGCCGCGGCCAGCCGCAGCCCCGACCGGAGGAGGGCGCGCGGCGCATACGCGAGGCACGCAGGGCACCTGATCATGGTCAGCATCCGCGTCGCTTCGTCTTTGAGATCCCACTGGGCGTCGGAGGGGCGCGCCGGCTCGACCGGCTCGGCCTCAGCAGGGGCGGCCAAGGCTGAGCGGGCGCGCCGCCAGCGGGACCTGCGCACGCGGCGCACGACCATGCCGCGCGCACCGCATTGCGGGCATTTCCACTGCCGTTCGACGAGCTGTGTCCCGGTGAGCGTGGTGCGCGGCACGAACGGTATTAGCCTCTACAACTACCCGCTTCGGGTGGGAGCTCGATTGGCATTTGCGGCCAGGTCGATTGTGCCACGGGGCCGGCGTCAGCGCACGCCGGTGATCCGGGCGAGCACGGCGCGTGCCGTCGTCGACAAGCCATCGGGATCGAGCGCGGCCTCGAGCTCGCGCAGCGCCCTGGCGCGGGCAAACGCGCGCTCGCGGCCGGCGCCATCGAGATCGTGCCAGCGCGGGTGATAGCGCAGCTCGTCGCGCGGCACCGGGCGGTACGCGCTCGCGACCTGTTCGATCAAGAACTCGTCGTCGAAGGTCATGCGCCGAGCTCCTGGTCGATCGCGATCCCGCGCTTGTGCAGGCAGTCCGCGATCAGCTGCCTGGCACGGGTGAAGTTCTGGAGAAACGTGTTGACCTTCATGCGGAGCGCGGTTGCCAGGTCGTCGTCGTCCTGCGCGCCAGCGCTCGCGAGCCGCGCGTCGAGCGCCTGGCGTGGCTTGGCGGGCAGCTTGTCGCGGCACTCCGCGATCGCCTTGCGCAGCATCGGATCGGGCGCGCTGATCGGCCGGTCACCGGCGGCGAGCGCGGCCTCGAGATCGTCGCCGTCGGTCGGCGTCGCCTTGGTACGCCGCACCTCGCTGATCGCGAGGTTGCGCCCGATCCGGATCGCCATGCGCAGGAGGCCGTTGGGCCGGCCATCGGCGACCAGCCGCGGCGCGACCTGCCAGGTCCTGAGCAGCGTCTCCTGCAGGACCGCCTCGACGTCGATCACCTGCGCGAACGATCGCAGGCTGTCGCGCACCCGCGGCTCGGCGCCGCTCATCCAGCCGCCGAACGCACGGGTATCGCCGCCGAGGATGGCCGCGAGGTAGACGTCGAGATCCATCAGGCCACGAACCACCAGACCAGCGCGGCGATCACGAGCGCGAATATCGCGAGCATGATGGCCAGACGCAAGGACGACCCGTAGCGGTGCCTTCCCGATAGCGCGATGTCCTCTGGTGAGCCCCGCCTGATCACGATCGGAGGCATCTGCTCGGGGGAGGCCTCAGGCGAGAGCCCGGAGAGCTTGGAGGCGTCTTCCAGTGCGGG
>Ga0134121_10002006_pt1 | contig 18172 bp, 16 predicted proteins | sample KB301_FD_96463 | JGI IMG/M metagenome (GOLD analysis project Ga0134121, IMG submission 96463) | Terrestrial soil microbial communities without Nitrogen fertilizer from Kellogg Biological Station, Michigan, USA - KB3-0-1 | ecosystem: Environmental > Terrestrial > Soil > Unclassified ... | reverse complement strand
GGCTCTCCGGCGGCATTCCGGCGCCCGCCGAAGCCCGGCTCATGCCAGTTTGGCACGGGGCGTGAGGCGGATGATATGCTGTTTTCATGGCCGCCAAGGACAAAACCACGGGAATGAAGTCCGCCTACGAGCTGGCGCTGGAGCGCATGGAGAAGCAGGGCATCGAGCGGCCGCGGGAGGAGACCTTCAGCGACGAGGCGCGGGAGCAGATCGCCGAAACCCGCCGCAAGGCCGAAGCGAGCCTCGCCGAACTCGAGATTCTCCACAAGAACCGCCTGAAAACGATCTACGACCCCGCCAAGCGGCAGGAAGAGGAAGAAGAGTATCTCCGCGACCGCCGCCGCATCGAGGATCAGCGCGAGCGCAAGGTCGAGGAGCTGCGGGGGAAGGCGTAGGGGGCTTGGCGCCAGCCCCCTGAGGGGCTAGTTGCCGAAGACCTCGCCCAACGATCGGGCGGTCAGGATGCGATCACCCCATTCGAGGAGGCGATCGGAGTCCGTGGCGTCGATCCGCTCCCGGTCGCGGGAAGACAAGGGACCGAACTTGAGCTCCAACATGCGGACCAGCAGCCGGACCTCTCCCTCACGGCGGCCCTCCTTACGCCCTTCCCTCAGGCCTTCTTTAAGGCCTTCCTTCTTACCCTCCTCCAGCCACTCCCGGGTCCAGCCCTTTACCGTTTCTCGCAACATCGGTTTCACCTCCTCAAGATCAAGTATCGCAGGAATCGGCGCCGTAGGAAACCGGGCCGGAAGGAGCGAGTACTTCAGATACGTGAGAAACGCCCTTCTCAAGTCCGCGTCTTCAGGTCCGGCCAGCAGCCGGGCCAGCTTCTCCACGGGTGCAGCAATGGCCTTGGGCGTCCGGCTCCGTTCCAACTGACAGAGCAGCACCACCAGGTTACCCTCTTCGGTGGGCAGCGGGTCCCGCCGCATGTCGATCAGCCGGTAGCCCTCTCCCAGATCGGGCCAGCTCCGCCAGCCATTGTAGAGCACCACGGCCAGCACGGGAGGCAGCTTCTCCTTGCGCTTGATCTCGCGGCTCTTCAGCAGATCCTGCTTGAGCAGGCCGGCGTACACGGAGCTCCTGAGCGACATCTCAGGATCTTTCCGCGACTGGAACTCCAACAGCAGGTACAGCACGGGCGCACCCCGCGGTCCGCGGAGCCGCCAGACGAGATCCTGCTCCCGCTTTTCGAGCCGGTCGCTGATGTAGATCTCGTTCCTTCTTTCCAAAGTGCCAGGAGGGCGAGCGATTCCGAGGAACCCGCTCAGCAGGTCCTCCACCATCCTGGGATGCGAGAAGAGCAGCCGGTAACTTCGGTCGTGTTTCTGGGGCATGAGAGTGTGTCCTCCACCCTCTATAAAACGGAAAAACCCGGTCTCATCTTGCAACCCCTAGAAGAATATGGGTTTGCGAAGGGGGTTTTCGGGAGGGGAGTGGCACAGGTAGACTGCCCTCGGCCTTCCCTGAGGCATCCCATGCCCACCCTTCCCCCGCCCCCGCTTCCCGACTTCCTCGCGCCTCTCCTTCCCTTCCGGCGCGCCGCCCACGTCCTCCAAGCGGGGCCGGACGCGGGCCGTCGGATTCATCTCATCGACCACGGCGACCCGTCGGCGCGGCCGGTGGTGATGCTGCACGGCAATCCGACGTGGAGCTTCCTGTGGCGTAAGGTGATCGCGCTGCTGCCGGGGTTCCGGTGCGTGGCTCCGGATCTCCTGGGGTTCGGCTTCTCGGACCGGCTGCCACGGATCGCGGACCACTCGCTGGACCGGCACGGGGCGGCGATGGCGGAGGTGGTCGAGGCGCTGGACCTGCGCGGCGCGGTCCTGGTCGGCCAGGATTGGGGCGGCCCCGGCGTGGCCCAGGTCGGTGCGCGGCTGCCGGACCGGATCGCCGGGCTCGTCCTCGCCAACACGGCGATCACGGTGCCCGACCATCCCAAGGGGACGCTCTTCCACCGCTTCGCCCGTATCCCGGGGTTGAGCGATCTCGTCTTCCGCGGCTTCGGCTTCCCCCAGAACGTCCTTTCGAGGATTCAAGGGGACAAGCGGTCGATCCGCGGCGACGTGGCCCGGGCCTATCGCTGGCCGTTGCGGACGTGGCGGGACCGTATCGCCCCGCTCGCCCTCGCCCGCATGGTCCCGGACGGGCCGGACCACCCGAGCATCCCGGCCCTGCACCGGGGCGCGGAGTGGGTGCTCTCGTTCCGCGGTCCGGCGGCCCTGGTGTGGGGGATGCGCGATCCCCTTCTCGGCCGCTCCCTCCGCCATCTGGAGCGCGCCCTTCCCGGAGCGCCGGTCACCCGGACGGCGGCCGGCCATTTCCTGCAGGAAGAAGTGCCGGCCGAGCTGGCCGCGGCGATCGCGGATGCCGCGAACCGCGTTTGATCCCTGGTGGCGATCCATCGGCCGGCAGCGGCGCACCTCCAGCCGGCGGCGAAGCGACGCCTGCCGGCAGCGCCAGGCCCTCCACCAGCAGAGGTGACACGCCAACCGGCAGCGAAAGTCCTCCGGCCGCCAGCGGTGAGACACAAACCGCCGACGATGGAACACTACCAACTCGCGATGGAACACCACCGACTCGCGGTGAGACACAAGCCGGCAGCGGTGAGACATTCGCCGCCAGCGGCGAGCCTCCCGCCGGCAGCGGCCAGGCGTTCGCCGGTAGCGGCGAGCCTTCTTCAGCCAGCGGCGGGCCGTCCACCGGCAGCGGCGGGCCGTGCTTCGGCGGCCTTCGTGTGTCTTCATGCTCCGGCCACAGCCCTTTCAGCGCTCGAAGCACGCCCGCCGCTCCCGGCGGTCGCCCGGGAGGTAGCGGCCGGAAGGCTACTGGGGAGCTGGCGAAGCGCTGAGACGCCGCTTGCGCACGTCGCGCCTCCAGCTCAGGAAGGTGGGCAGCAGGGTGATGGCGACGATCGAGGTGCAGAGTGCGCCGAGGATCGCCACCTTGCCGGTGGAGATCAGGCCCGGGTAGTGGGAGAAGGTGATCGAGCCGAAGCCCACGATGGTGCAGGTGGCTGCCGCCAGCACCGCCTTCGAGGTCTCCAGGATGCCACGCTCGAACTCCTCGTCCGAGGCGTCGCGCACCTCCAGGTAGCGGTGGATCACGTAGATGCCGTAGTCCACGCCAATGCCGATGATCATGGTGGTCACGAAGATGTTGATGAAGTTCATCTGGATGCCGAGGGCCGACATGCTGCCCACCATCCAGAGGATGCCCAGCGTAAGCGGGGCGAGGGCCAGGAGGGTGTGGCGCAGGGTGCGGAAGTTGATCCACAGGATGACGGCGACGACCACGTAGCCCAAAATGCCGGCGATCCAGGCGTCGCGCAGCACTTCCTCGCGCACCGTCTGGTTGACGACGTTGGTGCCGGTGAGGATCGCGTGAGGCCCCAGGCTCCTCGCCAGGGCCAGCGCCTGCGGCGGCGGCTCGCGCCGCCACTTGTTGCCCGGCGGGTAGAGCAGGACGGCGCCGCGCCAGCCGTGGTCGGTCTTCTTGAGGAAACGATCGAGCAGGAGCTGCGTCTGCTTCGACTGCCGGAAGTCGTCGACGCCGATGGGTCCCGACAGGTTCACCGCCCGGGCCAGCAGATCGAGCCCCGGCTCGAAGGGCTCCAGGCGCATCCCCTGCTGGCTCACCGCCGCCGCGAAGGTGGAATGGATGCGGCCGAGATCCAGCGCGCCATGGCGCTCCGTCCCCAGCCATCGCAGGACCTCCGTCTGCTGAGTGGGCGGCGGGATCAGCGAGGTCACGCCGCTGTAGCCGTAGAGGATTCCCTCGTCCACCAGCTTCTTGGCTCCCACCGCCGCCTTGCCGGCGAGCGTCAGCACCTCGTCCGGCGAGTTTCCGGAAAGGAGGATGGTCATCGAGTCGAAGCCGGAGCCGAAAGTGCGCCCCACCTCGGCCGTGACGTCCAGCCCTTCGTTGCCTTGAGGCCGCATGGTCTTCATGCTCTCGTCGAACTTGATGAAGACCGCGAAGCCCAACGCCACGGCGCTGATCGCGATTCCCACTGCGAGGGCCACCCGCCGGTGGCGGATGCAATAGCGCATCAGCACGTCCGAGCCGAAGCTGTGGAGGAAGAGGTTGGGCGCCGTCTTGCGCCGCTGGTGGTGGTCCTCGCTCCAGGCCAGCATGGCGGGCAGCAGGATGAGCACCGAGGTGGCGCAGAAGAGGATGCCCGTGCCGGTGAGCAGGCCCATCTGCCGCAGACCCACGAAGTCGGTGAAGGTGAAGGCGTAGAAGGTGGCCGTGGTGGTGACGGCCCCGGCCAGCACGGCCCGGCCGGAGAGGCCGCTCATCGCCATCAACGCCGCTTCGACGGTCGCGCCCCGCCGCCGCTCCTCGACGTAGCGCCCATAGGAGACGATGACGAAGTCGATCCCCAGGCCGATGAGCAGCGCCGCCACCACGCTGGTCGCCGAGCTGAGCGAGCCCACCGCCACCTTGGCGAAGCCGAAGGTGAGGATGAGGCCGCAGACCAGCGGCAGAAAGGCGTAGACCAGCGTGCCGATGCGGCGGAAGGCGAAGAGGAAGAGGAGGAGCACTCCGAGCGCCGAGGTGATGATGTTCACCACCATGTCGTAGCGAATGAGCGACGAGTCGGAAAGCGCCGTCAGGTGGGCGCCGCCCAGGTCCACCCGCGGCCTGGCCGGCGCGTCGGCCCCCGCGATCTTGTTCCAGTCCGCCAGCGTGCCCGCCACGACGCGGCGGATGCCGGCGACCAGCCGCTCGTTGAACTTGAGGTTCTGCGGGGCCTGAGTCGGCTCGGCCAGGATGAGGAGCATGCGGTGGTCGCGGGACAGGTAATACCCGCTCGTCCAATCCACCTGCAGGCTGCCGCGGGAGCTCTCGACGCGGCCGAGGAAGATCTGCGCCAGCCCCAGGGGGTCGAGCTTCGCGAGCTGCTTGACGGCCAGGCCCTGGGGAGTGGAGAGCTGGCGGCGCAGCTCCGAGACTCGGCTGCGGATGCCCTCGTCGGTCAGCCGGGCGGCCAGTTGGCCTCGGCCCTCGGCGTTGAGGAACAGCACGGACTTGGGAAAGAACGTCCGTAGCAGCTCCTCGGGATCGCCGATGCGGTGCTCCACTTGCTTGAGCTCCGGCAGCTTGGCGAGGCGGGCCGCCAGCTCGTCGGAGAAGCTCTCATAGGGCTCGGCCACCGCGCCTTCCGGAATGCGGACGGCGATGATCAACAGCGTGCTGCTGCCGAAGTCCTGCAAGGTCTCGATGTAGGCGCGGACCGCCGGATTCTTGCGCGGCAGGAGATTCAGGATGTCGGTGTCGAAGGTGAGCCGCAGAATGAGGCCGATCGAAATGGCCACCAGGATGCCGGTGAGGAGGAAGACCGTCCGATACCGCCGCCGCGAAAAGAGGGCGAGACGTTGAAGGATCGAAAGGCCCGTCAACGGACCTCTCCGCGCAGGATCAGCTTGCCGAAACGCACGAAGTACTCGATGCCGGAGTAGACGGTCACCGCCAGCGTCACCCACAGGGAGATGGGCGCCAGGTGCCGGAACTCGCCCAGCTTGTTGTAGATGATGAGCAGGGCGATGGAGACGATCTGGACCAAGGTCTTCACCTTGCCCGAGTATCCGGCGGGGATCACCAGGTGCTCGGCGGCGGCGAAGCTGCGCAGCGAGGTGACGGCGAACTCGCGGGCGATGATCACCACCACGATCCAGGCGGGCACCACGGCGTGGCCGCTCGAATGGTCCATCTCCACCAGCGAGATGAAGGCCGCCGAGATGAGGATCTTGTCCGCCGCCGGATCGAGCAGCGTGCCGAGACGGGTGACCTGCTTCTGCCGGCGGGCCAGGTAGCCGTCGAAGAAGTCCATCACCGAGGCCAGCAGAAAGAGGGCCAGCCCCCACCACTCCTTGCCTTCGAACTTGGTGAGCAGCACCACCACTAGTGGCGGCACCAGCAGGATGCGGAAGATGGACAGCAGGTTCGGGAGGTTGAGCATCGTCAGCGATGGGTAGAGCGGCAACCGGTGGGCATTCTATGCCACCGCCGTAGGAAAGGAAGGCGGCACACGTTACCGTGAGCCGCTGAACGAGGTGGTGATCAGGAGCCGGTTGTTCGGGCCCCGGATCAGCCGGGGCTTGCGCCGGTTCACGGGAAGGTCCGGGGGGGCGAGGACCGGGCCGGGGGCGGCCGCGGCCATGCGGAGCGGAGCGAAGTCGCTTCCGCGATTACCGCGGGCGACGCGAGCCCCGCTATCGCCGGCATAGCCGCCATCGCCGCGGTACAGCATCATCACCTGCTTTACGTAGTCCCGCGTCTCGGCGTACGGCGGTACGCCCTTGTGCTTCTCCACCGCTCCCGGTCCCGCGTTGTAGCCGGCGAGCGCCAGCTCGACGCGGCCGGCGAAGCGGTCGAGGAGCTGGCGCAGGTAGCGGGTGCCGGCACGCAGGTTCTCCTCCGGATCGAAGGCGTTGCGCACGTTGAACAGGCTCGCCGTGTCCGGCATGAGCTGCATCAGGCCCATGGCTCCCTTGTTCGACAGCGCCCTGTGGTTGTAGCCGGACTCGACCTGGATGACCGCCTTGACGAGCTTCGGATCGAGGTTCTGACTGTCGCTCTGGCGCTGGATGAGGGGCTCGAGATCGGCGCTCGGCACGGGAACGAGCCGGCCCGCCAGGCGCCGGGAGCGCTGGACGGTGTTCTCGTTGAGGATGACCTTGCGGCCGTTCGACCCGACTTCGACGTGCACAGCCGCCCCGGCCACTCCGGCAGTCAAGGGGAACAGAGCAAAAAGCGTCCAGAGGACGGCGAGCCTCGCCGGTTTCGTCACGACAGAACCTCACAGAAGACCGAAAGAGTACGGCCGGACTAGTTTAGTCGGGAATCCCAAGAATGCAAGGGGCTCATCGCCGATCGCGCGCTCGATGATGCCCCCCACAACTCTTCGCCGGCCGCGGTCAGCATTCGCCAAGCTCAACGCGGCGCCCGAGCCGGCGGTCGAAGGCCTGGAAGACCTCCCCCATCCCGGGACCTCGTGCTAGTCCACACAAATGGCATCCTCTTTGGGATCTTCGAATGCCTTGCGCTCGTTGCCGACCTGTACCGAGCCGTCGCGGGACACCGCCACATCAACCAGCGAATTGGTGGGGGGGCCACAACCGAAAAATTTTCTCTTGAGAAGATTCTTCACGAGATAGCCGGATGAGGTGGCGACAACCTCGGTCTCCTCGATGACGGGCAGGAAATACCGCAGGCCTCTCGGCGCGTCGAAGGAGCTCAAGGGAGTGAGACTCGTCAGGGCTGTCGCGAAGGTGATGGCCTCGGCGGGCGAGTCGACGGGTGCATAGCGCTCGCGAAATGCAGACGCCGACTTGAGGAGCACCGGACCGCTCTCGGAGAGGGCAAGATACCGGGTATAGATTGGGAGCATGCCTTCAGGGGCGAGGACGTAGTCTCCGGGGCCGAGTGAGTGAGCGGGGTCGAAGACCTGGCAACCTGCCAATGGCTCCGACGGCGTCACGCCGCTCAGGAGTGGAGACGTCCACACCCGGGAACAACCCAGCATGCCGAACCGGCGAATCTTTCGGACACTCGAGCTCGAGGTCGCCCGCGGGGTGGCAGCCATAGCGAGCGAAGTCGCCCCGGACGGCCACCAGCGGCGGGAACTCGTGCCGGATCACCCGCGGGTGCGAGACGCGCGACGGCAAGAGAGCTCCGACAAGCGCCAACCCAACCAGTCGATGTTTCATCGTCACCCCACCGCGGCGAGCTGCAGCGCGGCTCTGCCGTAAGCATTGTGTGCAACCGGTTGGACTGACGGGGACGGAAAGAAGTTCCCATCGAATCCAGTCTATGCGCCTACCGCTAGTTCGGCGCCTTCGTGGCGAGCGTCCCTTTACACAATCTCGACTTCCGCTTCGATTTCAACGGCGACCCCGAACGGCAGCTCTGCCATCCCGACTGCCGACCGTGCGTGCGCGCCTCGCTCCGGGCCAAACACCTCCAGGATCAGCGCCGAGAACCCGTTGACGACTCCTGCCAGTTGCGTCGTCCCTGGCAGAACATTCACCATCCCCAGCACTCGCAGCCACGCCGAGATACGCTCGAGCTCGCCCAACTCCCGCTGAAGACTGCCGAGCATCGCCAACCCGACCAGTCGTGCCGCCGCTGCCCCCTGCTCGATCGATAATGCCTCCCCAACTCTCCCACGCGGCTCGGCAAGCGTCCCGTCCGGCTGCAGCGGGAGGTGCCCAGAGACGTACGCCCGATTACCTCGTACCCGCACCCAAGAAAATGGGTACGCGGCGCCCGTCGGCGAGCGAAAGGGCTCGGCCAAGGCCAGCCCCAGCTCTCTGACATGTTCGTCAATCGTCATTGCTCTTCTCCTCCCGCGCACCGCAGTCGCTGCCAAGGCGTTAGCAGCCGTTGCTATGACATTGGCAGTCGTTTGGCTCAACGACCGCCGCCGCTCGGCACTCGTCCAGCGCACTCATAGGTCGTACGCTCTCGGCGCCCGTTGAGCCAGTCGGGGCGGCCGAGGAGTAGCAGCGTGCCACCGGGCGCCGGCAGGTAGGCCCGACAGGCTCGCAGGGCCACCAGTCGAAGGACTCGCTCCTCTGGAAAGGCCGGCACGTTCAGCTCATCGTACGACCACCGATTGAGGTCAATGAACGCTGGCGCTGTTTGCTGCCACGTGTTGCGTTGAATGACCTTTGGCAGAGCCGTGACGCTGGCTTGCGGAACGACGACCACCGCCTGCAGAGTATTGCCGGAGTACAGAGCCGCTGAGAGATAGCTGGCCCAGAAGCCCAGGAAGCTCAGCGCCGGCATCACCCAAGCGAGGGTAAGCACGGCCCATTCCCGCAGTCTGGGCCGCTTGCCTGATGCCTTGGACATCGGCAGGTCTTCCCCGGCAAACAGAGCCATCACGATGGCCGCCATCGCGGCGTTCCAGGCCCACACAACCGAGTTCTCGCCGCTCACCATAAGTAAGGCGACATTCGTAACGTGCAACAGCACGGCTCCGGCAACTCCGACGCGGTGGAGGCGCCGACTGGCGAGGGTGAGGGCGATCCCAAGCTCGACGAGCGGCGGTGCCCAGCCTATGCTTCGCAGCCAGAGCGCATGCTGCACCGGTAAGCCGCCAACGACATCTGGCCAGGTGCGGGTGACAAACGAGACGTTCATCTTCTGCACCGCGCTCCAGAAGTAGAGCGCGACGAGCAGCGATCGACAGACCCTTAGAGCCGTGTGTTTATCGTCCGCTGACGAGCCGGCGGATCCTAGCACGACCAGCAACAGCGCATACTCGTAAACCCAGGGCTGAAGCCGTGATTGATCGGCTGCGACCAGGAGGGCAAGGGCGATCAGCGCGACTCCGATCGCCGCACGAGAGCGCAATCGCTCCGTCAATCCCAGGGCAAGACCTGCGACCACCGACAAGAGCAACGCGACCTCTGCTGCGAGAGGCACTTCGGCCAGCGGGACAATGGGCGCGCGCGGATAGAGACGATTGACCGCTATCCACAGCCGCGGTGACATCGCGATTCCAGCCAGCAAGCCCACGCTGGCGATTCGCAGCGTCCAGCGTAGACGCAGGCGTGGCTGCTGTGGCGTGCGGATTGACATTGAAGTGTTGCCCGGCCGCCTGACGGGTTTGCCGATGAGCGGCGGCGTCAATCGTCCGCTCGATTGGCCAGTTAGGGGGCTGACCGCACGAGGCGCTACACGACTGCGGCCGCAAAGCACCCCTACCGCCCGAGTTGCTCGCGCACGGCCTCGCCGACGGCGGCCAGGGCCTCGGGGAGCTTCTCCGGCTCCTTGCCGCCGGCTTGGGCGAAGTCGGGCCGGCCGCCGCCGCCACCGCCCACGATGGCGGAGAGCGCCTTGACCAGGTCGCCGGCCCGCACCCGGCCGGTAAGATCCTTGCTCACCGCCGCCACCAGGCTGACGTTGCCGTCGCCTCTGGTACCGATGACGACGACGCCCGAGCCCATCTTGGAGCGCAGGGTGTCGGCCATGTCGCGCAGCTCGTTGGCGGGAGCCGGCGGCACCTCGCGCACCAGGATCTTGATGCCGTCGATCTGGATCTCCTCGGCGTCCGCGGCGGAGGCGGCGCCGGAGACGAGCTGCATGCGCAGCCGCCGCATCTCGGACTCCAGGTCGGTCTGGCGCTGGCGGAGCTGCTCGGCCTTCTGGAGCTGCTGCTCGTAGTCGCCGGAGCGGATGCCGAGGCGCAGCACGAGCTCGCTGTACGCCGCCCGCTGGCGGCGAACCTCCTCCAGGGCGAACGAGCCGGTCAAGGCCTCGATGCGGCGCACGCCCGAGGCCACGCCGCGCTCGGACTCGATGAGGAAGAGGCCGATTTCCCCCGAGTTGCGCACGTGGCAGCCGCCGCACAGCTCAAGGCTGAAGCCGGGAACGGCCACCGTGCGCACCCGTTCCCCGTACTTCTCGCCGAACAGGGCCATGGCCCCGGCGGCGATCGCCTCCTGGTAGCTGCGCTGGACGATGTCGGTATTCACCGAGCGGCGGATCCACTCGTTGACCAGATCCTCCGTCGCCTCCAGCTCCTGGCGGAACATAGCCCGGTGGTAGGTGAAGTCGAAGCGCAGACGGTCCGGCGCCACCAGCGAGCCGGCCTGGCGCACGCTCTTGCCCAGCGTCAGCCGCAGGGCCGCCTGGAGCAGATGGGTGGCCGTGTGATTGCGCTGAATGGCGAGCCGCCGCTCGTGGTCGACGCGCAGTTGCACCTTGGTGTGGCGCGACAGGCTCCCCTCCTCCACCTCGATGAAGTGGAAGTAGACGCCCGCGTTGTCCTTCTGGGTGTCGACCACCCGCGCCCGCCCGCCGTCCCAGAGGATCTCGCCGGTGTCCCCCACCTCGCCGCCGGACTCGGCGTAGAACACCGTCTGATCGAGGACGGCCACCCCCGCCTGCCCTCTTTGCAGGGTGGACACCCTCACCGGCGCGCCCTCGCGCCAGGTGGCGAGGCGCACGACCTCGGCCGGCGTCTCGATCATCTCCGTGCGCTCGTAGCCCTCGAACTGAGTCTCGGCCAGCTCGGCGTGGCCGCGCAGCACCTCGCGCAGGGCCGCGAGCCGGTTCTGCACCTCGGCCGTGGCCTTGCGCGACTGCTCGCGCTGGGCCTCCAGGGCCTCGTTGAAGCCGGTCTCGTCGATCTTGAAACGCTCCTCCTCGGCGATCTCGCGGATCACCTCCAGGGGGAGGCCGTAGGTGTCGTAGAGGCGGAAGACCATGGCGCCGGGCAGCGTCATCTGCCCCAGGGGGCGCAGGCGCTCGATCTCCTCCTGCACCTGGCGGGCGCCGTTGGCCACCGTCGAGAGGAACTTCTCCTCCTCGGCCTTGATGGTGGCGACGGAGGCCTGGCGGGTGGCCGCCAGCTCCAGGTAGGCGCCGCCCATGACCTCGCCCAGCACCGGCACCAGCTTGTTCAGGAACGGCTCCTCGAACCCCAGACGCATGCCGTGGCGCACCGCTCGGCGCAGGATGCGGCGCAACACGTAACCCCGTCCCTCGTTGCCGGGGATCACGCCGTCCGCCAGCAGGAACGAGACGGCCCGCAGGTGGTCGGCGATGACCCGCAGGGAGACGTCCTTCTCCGCATCCGCTCCATACTCGATGCCCGCCAGCTCGGCGGCGGCGTGGAGGATGGGCTGGAAGAGGTCCGTGTCGTAGTTCGACTCCACTCCCTGGAGCACCGCGGCCACCCGCTCCAGGCCGGCACCGGTGTCGATCGAGGGGTTGGGCAGAGGCGTCAATTTTCCTTCGGCGTCCCGCTCGTACTGCATGAAGACGAGATTCCAGATCTCGACGTAGCGGCCCGATTCCGTCCCTTCCTCCCAGGGCACGGGCGGCTGGTCGGGATGGAGGTCGACGAAGATCTCGCTGCAGGGCCCGCAGGGGCCGGTGTCGCCCATGGCCCAGAAGTTGTCCGCGGCGCCGCAGCGGTGCACCCGCTCGGGAGGGAGGGTCGAGAGGCGCAGCCAGAGGTCCATGGCCTCGTCGTCCTCCTCGAAGACGGTCGCGGACAGCCACTCGACGGGGATCTTCCACACCTGCGTCACCAGCTCCCAGGCGAAGCGGATGGCGTCCTCCTTGAAGTAGTCGCCGAAGGAGAAGTTGCCCAGCATCTCGAAGAAGGTGTGATGGCGCGGGCTGGGGCCGACGTTCTCCAGGTCGTTGTGCTTGCCCGAGACGCGCATGCACTTCTGCACCGAGACGGCCCGCGGCGAGTCCGGCCGGCGGGCGCCGAGGAACACGTCCTTGAACTGGACCATGCCGGCGTTGACGAACATCAGGGTCGCATCGCCCTGCGGCACCAGGGGAGAGCTCGGAACCGGCCGGTGGCCCTGCGCCCGGAAGAAGTTGACGAAGCTGTTGCGGATGTCTGCGCTTTTCATAATCGTGTCCTGAGGGTCTGGGCTGCGCGGCCCGGGATGTCACTTACCCGGTGTCGTCGAGGTCCAGGAGATCCGCGGCGTCCTCGCCTTCCGGCATCTCACGTAAGACGGAGACGATAGCACGGGGGGAAAAGCCCTTGCGCTGGAGGTGACGGGCGAGGGCCGCGGGGTCGCGCTTGCCGCCGCGGGCCCACTTCGCGGCGGCGGCGCGGGCCGCGGCCAGGTCGTCCTCGGGAGTGAGGTCCTCCAGGGCCGACTCGATCGCCTCGCCCGCAGCGCCGCGCTTGACCAGCTCGGCCTTGAGGCGCGACCGCCCCTCGCCGCCCCGCGACTGGCGGCCCTCGACGAAGGACCGCGCCGTCTCCGCCTCGTTCAGATAGCCCTGCTCGCCGAGGCGGCCCAGGGCGGCCTCGACCTCTTCCGGAGGATAACCGCGGCGGGCGAGCTTGCCTTCCAGCTCCCGCCGGAAATGGGGGCGCAGGGCGAGGAGCTGGACGGCCTTGTCGTAGCAGGACGGGGGCACAAGACCCCTTAGTGCTGCTCGATCTCGAACTGCATCGCGCCACCCATGAGATCGGACTCGCCGGGCATCTGGAGCGACGACTCCATCTCCTCGCGGGAGACGTCGGCGGTGAACTGGACGCCCTGGATCTTGAGCCGGAACTCATCCGGGTTGGTGGCCCGCTTGAGGGCCTCGTCCAGCGTAATCAGGCCGCTCTTGTAGAGCTGGTAGAGCGACTGGTCGAACGTCTGCATGCCGTACTGGCTGGTGCCGAGCGAGATCTGCTCGCGGATGTACTTCGTCTTTTCCTTGTTCTCGATGCACTCGCGGATGTAGGCGGTCGAGATGAGCACTTCCGCGCCGGGAACGCGGCCCATGCCGTCCGCCCGCGGCACTAGGCGCAGGGAGATCACCGACTTCAGCACCTGCGAGAGCTGGATGCGGATCTGCTTCTGATGGTGCGGCGGGAAGACCGAGATGATGCGGTTGACCGTCTCCGTGGCATCCAGCGTATGCAGGGTGGAGAACACGAGATGGCCCGTCTCGGCGGCCAGCAGGGCGGTCTCGATCGTCTCGTAGTCGCGCATCTCGCCGACCAGGATCACGTCCGGATCCTGACGCAGGGCGGCGCGCAGGGCGCCGGCGAAGGAGTGGGTGTCGACGTCGATCTCCCGCTGGTTGACGATCGACTTCTTGTCGCGGTGCAGGAACTCGATGGGGTCCTCGACGGTGATGATGTGCTCGGTGCGGGTGGAGTTGATGTAGTCGATCATCGCCGCGAGACTCGTGGACTTGCCCGAACCGGTAGTGCCGGTGCAGAGGATCAGGCCGCGGCGTTCCTCGCAGATGCGCTCCAGCACCGGGGGCAGCATCAGCTCGCGGACGCTCTGAATTCGCGCCGGGATGACGCGCAGCACCAGCCCCACCGCTCCCCGCTGCTGGAAGACGTTGCAGCGGAAGCGGCCGAGCCCGGGCACCGAGTAGGCGATGTCGAGCTCCAGCTCCTCCTTGAAGCGCTGCTTCTGGCGGGCGTTCATCATCGAGAACGCCATGGCGATGGTGTCCTCCTGCATGAGCCGCTTGAGCTCGCCGAGGGGGACCAGGTCGCCGTCGATGCGGATCACCGGATGGCTCCCCACCTTGAGGTGGAGATCGGAAGCCTTCCGCTCCACCGCAATCTTCAACAGATCGTTGATGTTCATCTGGTGGGTTTCTCCTTCCGGGGGCCGCGACGCGCCCTAGCGCTCGGTTACCGCGGCCGCCTGCGGCACGGCCGCGCCGACTGGGTACAGCCACCCGTGACGGTCGGCGATCTCGCCGCTGACGATGCCCTTGAACTCGGCCATGATGCGCCGGGTGATCTCGCCCGGGCAGCCCTGGCCGACCGGATTGCGGTCCACCGAGCGGATCGGGGTGATTTCGGCCGCCGTGCCGGTCATGAACAGCTCGTCGCAGGTGTAGAGCTGGCCGCGCGGGATTTGCTCCTCCCGCACCGGGATGCCGAGGTCGCGGGCGATCTTGACCACCGTGTCGCGGGTGATTCCCTGGAGCACCGACGCGGCGAGGGGCGGCGTCAGCAGCACGCCGTCCTGCACCATGAAGACGTTTTCGCCCGAGCCCTCGCTGACGAAGCCGCGAGCGTCGAGCGCCAGCCCCTCGGCGTAACCGTTGGTGACGGCCTCGATCTTGATGAGCTGGCCATTGAGATAGTTGCCGGTCGCCTTGGAGACCGCTGGCATGGAGTCGGCCGCGATCCGCCGCCATGACGAGACGCAGACGTCGACACCGCTCTCCGCCTCCTCGCCGAGGTACTTGCCCCAGTTCCAGCAGGCGATGAAGACCTCGACCGGGTTTTGCAGCGGATTGACCCCGATCGTGTGGCCGAAGCCGCGGAAGACGAGGGGGCGGATGTAGCACGACGGCAGCTCGTTGGCGCGGATCGTCTCGCAGCAGGCCTCGATCAGCTCCTCGCCGGTGAAGGAGATGGGCATGCGGTACACCTTGGCGGAGTTCTCCAGGCGCCGGATGTGCTCGGGCAGCCGGAACACCGCCGAGCCCTGCTTCGTGTTGTAGCAGCGGATCCCCTCGAAGACTCCCGAGCCGTAATGAAGCGCATGGCTCAGCACGTGGACGGTGGCCTTCTCGAAGTCGATGAGCTGGCCGTTCTTCCAGATCCAGCGAACACCGTCAAAGGGATTGGACACAGGAGACCTCCTTTAGGCGAACCACGAAGAAGCCCGATGCTAGCTTGAAGGAGCGGGCGGGGTCAATCGAAGGGTGGGGGGACGTCACGAGCTGAGGCGCTGCTCCAAGGGCGGTCCTGATACTCTTATCGGCGACGCGATACGCGAGAGAGGAACCCTGGGATGTTCCGACATGCAACCGCCAAGGCCCCTGCGGAAGAGATGGAACGCCGGAGGCAGATTCTTGGAGAGATTCAGACTCTCCGAAGCAGGCCTGTGACAGAGGAAGAAAGAGAGCTCTGGCGGAAGTTCGATGAGGAGCTTGAACGCGAGCGTTTGATGTCCCGCTGAAATGCCTCGGCTCGCCTTAAACTCCCTATCATCCTGATCAGCCCCCAGCCGGACCCGGCAGCAGTAGCAACGTAGCCCCGGCCAAGGCCGCCGTCTCCAGGCGCAGCACTCGCTCGCCGAGGTGAACGGGCCTCCAGCTAGCGGCCAGGAGATCGTTGCGTTCGCCGGGATCCCAGCCACCTTCGGGTCCGACGAGGAGGGCTCCGCCCTCCCCTTGGACCTCGCCCCAGCCGGCTCCGGCGGCCTCGGTGTCCAGGAACCAGCGGCGAGGACCGGCGGTGGCGGTCAGGTTCGCCAGGGCGCGCCAGGAGTGGGGGCCGGTGATTTCCGGCAGGCGCGAACCGTGGCACTGCTCCAGTGCAGCGATGGCGACCCGGTGCAGACGGCTGAGGCTCCCCTCCCCCAGCTCTCGCGGCGCCCGCACGGTGTTGAGGAAGTGGACGCCGGAGATTCCCAACTCGGTCGCCTTCTCCACCAGCCAGGAGGCCCGCTCCAGGCGGCAGGTAGGGACGAGCAGATCGAGGCGGAAGGCCGGCTCGTGGCTCGGCGCCGGCTCACCCAACGTGACAGAGGCGGAGGTGCGGTCTACCCGGGCCACTTTTCCCCACCGTGCCCGGCCTCGCCCATCCACCACCCGCAGAGTCTCTCCCACCTCCACGCGACGGGCGCGGAAGAGGTGGCGGTAGGAGTCTCCCTCGACCTTGACCTCGGGCAGGACGAAGACGGCAGCTTCGACGAGGAGGGTGATCATGCGGCCGGCTCCCTTCCTTTAGATAAGAGATTCGACTGAGGACACTCGGAAGGCCACCCAGTCGCCGGCCAGCCGGCGATCGCGCTCCTCGAATCCCAGGCCGCGCATCCGGTCCAGCACCTGGCGGCCCCGCTCGGCGAGGATACCGGAGAGGATGACCTCCGCCGCGGGCCGGAGGAGGCGGACCAGCTCCGGCATCTCGGGAAGGATCTGCTCCGGCACGACGTTGACGACAGCGAAATCGAAGCGGGGGCGGTCGCGGATGGCACTCAAGCGGCCCGCGAAGAGGCGCGGGTGGAGATCGTTCAAGGCGCTGTTGTCCCGGCCGTGAAACGGGGACGCTGGGTCGACGTCGAAGCCCACGACCGAGCGGGCCCCCCTGAGCAGCGCGGCGAAGGCCAGCACGCCCGTGCCGGTGCCGACGTCAAGCACCCGGCGGCCCACCACCTCGGCCTCTTCCAGCAGCTCCAGGGCGAGCGAGGTCGACTCGTGGCTGCCGGTGCCGAAAGCGGCGCGAGCGGGAAGGCGCAGGAGGGTGCGGCCGGCGGGGAGCTCTTCCGGCGGCTCTCTCGGCTCGCGGGGATCCAGGAACAGCGTCCGCCCCACGGGGAACGGGCGAGCCCGCTCCCGCCAGCCGGCGAACCAGTCGGCGTCCGGGAGCACCTCGTCCGCCGCCAGCTCCACTCCCGCCGGCAGCTCGATTCCCAGGTCGTCCTCTCCCGCGGGAAAATACGCCTCGACGCGAAGCCGGCCGTCCCCCTCCAGCAGGGCCTGCACACCCTGGGTGCCGGCGAGCCAGAGCTCGCTCACCAGCGAGTCCTCGAGATCGGGAGGAAGACGGAAGGAGAGGCGGCGATGGGGCAAACCGGCTCCCTACGCGAACAGATCCTTCACCCGGCCGAGCACCGTGCGCTCCTCCTTGACCGGGTGGCCGCCGATCTCGGCCAGGCGGCGGAGGATCTGGATCTCTTCCGGGTTGAGATCGCGCGGATGCGGCACGGCGATCTCGACCGTCACCACCTGGTCGCCACGGCCGCTGCCGTCCAGGCGGTCGATGCCCTGGCCGCGGAGGCGGAAGTCGCGGCCGTGAGCCGTTCCCGCCGGGATGTCGAGAGGCGCCTTGCCATGCAGAGTCTCGACCTCGACGGTCGTTCCCAGCACGGCCTGCACGTAGCTCAAGGGCAGGCGCGACAACACCGTCGAGCCGTCGCGGCGGAAGTGCTTGTGGGGGCGGACCTGGAGGACCACGTAGAGGTCTCCGGCCGGGCCGCCGCGGCGACCGTTCTCGCCCTCGCCGGAAAGGCGGAGGCGGGCGCCGGTGTCCACACCCGCGGGGATCTTCACCGAGATCGAGCGCTCTTTCTCCACCCGTCCCTCGCCCCGGCACTCAGGGCACGGATCGGCAATCACCCGCCCCTCGCCCTGGCACTGCGGGCAGGTGCGGGCAACCGTGAAGAACCCTTGAGTGAAACGCACCTGGCCTTGGCCCCGGCAGGCCTGACAGACGGTGGGAGCCGCGCCGTCGGCGCTGCCCGAGCCGCTGCACCGGGCACAGGTCTCCAGGCGCGGAATGCGCAGCGTCGTCTCGGTGCCGAAGGCCGCTTCCTCGAAGGTCAAGGTCAGGTCGTAGCGAAGGTCGGCGCCGCGGGTCATGCCGCCACCGCCGCCCCCTCGCCGGCCGCCGAAGCCGAAGATGTCGCCGAGGATGTCCGAGAAGTCGGCGAAGATCGTGGGATCGAAGCCGCCGGCTCCGGCGCCGGCCACTCCTTGGTGGCCGAAGCGGTCGTAGCGCGCTCTCTTGTCGGAGTCGGAGAGCACGGCGTAGGCCTCGGCGGCCTCCTTGAAACGCTCCTCGGCCTCTTTGTCGCCGGGGTTCTTGTCCGGGTGATCGCGCACCGCGATCTTGCGGTACGCCGACTTGATCTCCTGCTGGCCGGCGGTCTTCCCGACCGCCAGCACCTCGTAGTAATCGCGCTTGGCCATTCCTTCTTCCTTG
>Ga0134121_10002005_pt1 | contig 18182 bp, 17 predicted proteins | sample KB301_FD_96463 | JGI IMG/M metagenome (GOLD analysis project Ga0134121, IMG submission 96463) | Terrestrial soil microbial communities without Nitrogen fertilizer from Kellogg Biological Station, Michigan, USA - KB3-0-1 | ecosystem: Environmental > Terrestrial > Soil > Unclassified ... | reverse complement strand
TGCGTCGCGTCGATCGAGATCGCCCAGCACCGCCCGCAGCCGCACCCGCAGCGGACGGGAGCCCGGCCGCAGCGCGGCGCGCGCGAGAGGCGCCAGGAGCAGCACGATCCCGAGATTGGTGTTGGTGCCGACGCGGCGCCGGGTCTCGCGGATCGACGCCAGCACCAGGGGCCCGACCCGGGCGCGGCCGCGGCGCCGGAAGGCGGCGCCGATCGCCCCGGCGCTCTGCACGAAGTCGCGATAGGAGAGCCCCGGCAGATCGCGGCCGCGGCCGACGTTGCCCGGCTTGGGCGCTTCCAGCTCGAGCAGGCAGGCGACCTCGGCGGCGGCCGCCACCAGACGCGGCGTGATCGGCCGGCGTCTCACCGGCGTCCCCCGATCCGCGCGCGCACCCGGCTCGCGACGACCGACGCGATGTCGATCCGCGCGACCTCCTGGAGGCCGGACCAGCCGGGGATGCCGTTCACCTCGTTCACCAAAAGACGCCCGTCCTCGGCCTCGAGAAGGTCGACGCCCGCGTAGTCGGCGCCGACGGCGGCCGCGGCCCGAGCGGCGAGGTCGGCCTGCTCCGCGGTCGGCGCGTGGGGGAGCGTGGCGGCTCCGGCCGCGACGTTGCACTTCCAGCTCTCGCCGGAGCGGCGCGCGGCGGCGACCACCTCGCCGCCGGCGACGAACAGACGCAGGTCGGTGCGGCCGTGAGGGACGAATTCCTGGAGATAGAAGACGGCGCGCTGCTCCTCGAGAGCGCGAAAGGCGCGCCAGGCCAGGTCGGGATCGGTCAGCCGCAGGATGCCGCGTCCGCCCGAGCCGAGCAGGGGCTTGACGACGACGTCCCCCAGCGTGGCGAACGCCTGCAGGGCGTCGTCCAGGCTCTCGGCCACCACGGTTCTCGGGGTCGGAATCCCCGCCCGCTCCAGAAGCCGCGAGGTCCAGTGCTTGTCGATGGTGCGCTCCAGGCAGCGGGGCTGGTTCACGACCGGCAGCCCGCCGTCGGCCAGCAGGTGCAGCGCGTCGACGCGGAAGACGATCTGATCGAGCGATCCGGGCGGGATGACGCGCACCAGGAGCGCGTCGAGTCCCTCGAGCGGGACGAGCGGCCCCGCGGCGCGCGCCGCGGACGCCGCGCCGGCGGCGATCCCGCCCGCCGGTCCGATCCGGCCGATCAGACGCTCCGGGTCGAGGCGGACCGTCTCGCAGCCGTTGGCGGCGAAGGCCCGTGCCAGCGCGGTGAAATGCCAGCCCCCCGTGGCGGCGAGGATCCCGACGCGGGCCACCGGCCGCTACCCTCCGTCCGCCAGACCGAACGAGCGCAGGAGCGTCGCCTCGTCGATCCGTCCGGCAGCGAAGACGCGGCCGGTGCTGCTGTTCACGAAGGTGACGCGCGCCGGGCTGAACAGGAGCGGATCGATGCGATAGAAGTCGCCGTGCATGCGGAACAGGTCGTAGAACAGCCGGCCGTGCTCGCGCGACGCGCAGGACGGCACGCGATCCAGGATGGACTCGATCGCCGCGTCCTCGCAGCGCGTCCAGAGGACGACCTCGGCGCCGTAGAGCACCGCGTCGTTCGTCCGTCCGATCGCCTGCAGCGTGTCGGGCAGGCCGGGGGCCACCGGGCAGGTTCCGGCGCCGGAGATGATGGTGCCGACGTCGAACCCGAGCTCCGCCAGCTTGTGCAGCGCGGTCTCGACCGAGCGCGCCGCCACCTGGAAGGTGCCGGCGAGGCTGCCGGTCGACGCCGCCACCAGGGTCAGGGCGCGGGGTGGCAGGCCGCAGGCCGCGGCCACGACCTCCGCCACCTCGACCCCCGGCAGGCGATCGGTCTCGAGCAGGAGCACCGAGGCGTCGGCGCGCGCCCGCAGCGGCCAGCGCTCGTACAACGGCTCGGCGGCCCGCACGGCGCGCGCCGGGCCGGATCCCATCGCGAAGAATTGGCCCGCCTGCACCTTCCACCCGGCGTATTGCGACCCGAGACAGGCGACTGCGGGGGCGTCGATCGCGACCCGCGCCTCGGGGAAGACGACCGGACCCAGCGCCCGCGTGCCGATCTCGACGCGCCCGAGACCGCCAAGGCAGGCAAGGGCGTACAGACGCCCCGCGGAGAGCGAGCCCGTAGCCCGGACGCCGGCATCGATGAGACGGCAGCCGTTCGCCAGGCGCGTGACCTCGATCCCGAGACCGGCCGCCCCCGTCTCCATGACGTCGGCGATGCGCACCGCTTCGGGATTGATCCGCGTCACCGCGTCGTAGAGGCTCATGACGGCTCCTCCCTGATCAGGATCTCTCCGCGGCCGCCGCCCGATGCGTCGCCGGTGAAGCGGGTGTAGGCCGCGCCGCCGGAGCCCGGCGGCAACGGCAGGCCGGCCGCCGCGAGCGCGTCCGCGTACAGGCTCAGGAACGGAAACCGGCGCCGGCCGCCGGACCGGAAGACCGGAAGCGGATCGTACGCGCGAAACAGGACGATCGTACCGCGTCGCATCAACGCGCCAGCGCCCGCGCCGGCCGATCCCAGGATGAACAGACTCCCGGCCACGAGGGCCGTGCCCGCCCCGGGGCCGGCATCGCCTCCGATCGCGACCAGCCCGCGCCGCATCCGGAAGGCGGCCATCGGACCCGCCGAGCCGCGCACGATGATCGTGCCGCGATCGAGCCCGGCGCGTCCCGGCAGGGGAGCGGCGAGGTGCGCCGCGGCGGAGCCGCCGACGAGCAGGACGCCGCCGCGCATGCCCTCCCCGGCGCGCGCCCCGGCGTCCCCCTCGACGGCGAGAACACCGCCGCTCATCCCGGATCCCGCCCGCGATCCGACCGCGCCGCGCACCGTGAGCCGGCCGCGCGTCATCCCGGCGCCGACCCGCGAGAAGCCCGCGAGATCGCCTTCGACCACGACGTCGCCGTCGGCTTCCCCCTCGATCGAGAACAGATCGCCCAGCGGCTCGGCCAGGCGTCCGACCAAAACCGGCAGCCGGCCGATCTCCGCGCGATCGATCCCCGCGAGCCGATCGGGCGACAGCGAGGCGGCGTCGATCGGAAGTCCGACCGGCAGACGCCAGGGTTTCCGTCTCAGCACGAGGCTCAAGACGCAGGCCTCATCGGCCGCCCGGCCCGGCGGCCGCGGGATCGCCGCCGGCGGGGCCGGCGGCGGGATCGAGGAGCGGGCGCAGCGGGAAGAGGTGCTTCCCGAGCCGTCCCCCGTAGTTGCCGGCGCTGATCCGCGCCACGCCGGGACCGCAGGCGGCGCGGATCCCGGCCGCCATCGCCGCGCCGACGTCTTCGCGGGTCAGCCCGTCGATGACGATCTCCAGGACCGAGTCGACCTCGTCCGGAAGGGCTGTGGCGACCTGGCCGCGCAGCGTCGGACAATAGGGGGAGTTGGTCGAGGCCGGGAGGGCGCGGTATTTCGATCCGACCTTGCTGCCGCTCCTGACGATGCCGCCGGGGAACGGCAGGATGACGCCGGGGATCGACCGGATCGCCTCGACGGAGCGCTCCGCGGCCGCGAGCGTGGCGCGCGGCGAGGTCCCGAGGATCAGGAAGTTGCCACCGGCGACCGCGCGGACGATGCCGCAGCGATCGTCGATCACGAACTCGCCGTCCATCACCGGAATCCTCCAGACGCGCCGCGGGCGGACCGTCTCGCCGCCGGCGAGCGCCAGGGAAGGCTCGATCACCTTGCTGGTCTGCAGGCCGTCCCCGAAGAAACGCAGCATCGAGCCGAGGCGGACGCTCTCCGCGGACGGGAGATCGTCGAAGCAGGAGGCGGTGCCGGCGGTCATCACGCACTGCCCGACGCGGCGCACCAGCTGATCCTGAAGCACCGCCGCGTCGCGCGCGAACGCCAGGACGCGCACCCCGGGACGGCCGTCCGGTGTCGCCGCGGGGCCCGGGCCCTCGAGGCCCGCTTCGCAGCCGCAGGCGATGATCGACGCCGCGAATCCGGTCATCGCCGTCGCCGCGGTCCGCGCCAGGCGCTCCTCGTCGGCCGTGATCACAAGCCGCGCCGCGCGCAGCGCGAACGCCTCGGCGTAGGTCTCCTCGATGAAGGTGCCTTCGATGCGCATGGTCCGGTGTCTCTCCCCCCGTCTCAGGCCGCGCCGGCGGCGACGCTCTCCGGACGCGCCAGCGCGCCGGGCTCCAGCGCGAAGTCCTCGAGCGGCACCGAGTGGGACGCCGCGAACGCCTCGGGCAGACCCGCGGCGAAGCGGGCCGCGGCGGCGGTGCCGTCGCGGCGGGGCGCGGCATGAAAGGTCCGCCCGGCCGGGCGCGCCACGATCTCCCCTTCGCGCGCCACCAGGATCCCGTCCTTGAAGACCGCCACCGGGGTCGCGAAGGTCGACTCCGGATCGCCGGCGTCGCGATGCAGCGCCACGTCACCGTCCGCGCCCGGCCCGAGGTGTCCCTTGTTCGTCAGCCCCAGCGCCCGCGCCGGCCCGGCGCGCGTGACGATGACGATCTCCTCCAGGCTGTATTCGCGCGTCAGACCGGAGAGCACCGTGCGGCGCGCCAGCCCTTCCGGCGCGCGGCGCAGGAGGGCGTCGCGGAAGCCGCGTTCCATCAGCATCCGGATGATCGTCGGATAGGCGGTGAACGGTCCGCCGTTCGGGTGATCGGTCGTCAGCGCGATCCGCCAGGGATCGTCGACCAGGAGCATCAGCTCGAGACCGGCGGCCCACTGCACGGCGCCGACCAGGCGATCGGATCGATACTCGTGCGGCACGACGCCGCAGCCGGTCTCCCCCTCGACGTCGAGGTTGGCCCACTTGCGTCCGGTGAGACGGTGCAGGCGGTGCTGCGCCGGCGCGTCGGCGGAGAGCGTCACCGCCGGCCCGAACACGACCTGGCCGACGTCGGCGGTCACCCGCTCGTGGGCGTTGAGCCAGGCGGCGATCTCCGGCGCGCGGCTGCGCAGACCCGCCGGCGTGCGGCCCCCGTAGGAGTGGAACTGCAGGTGCGTGAGATGCACGCGCGCCGTGCCGAGGGCGTCGAGCAGCGCCAGCGTGAGCGAAGCGTTCCCCGGAGCCCCCAGCCCCGGCAGGTGGACGTGGGCCGGGTGCGGCAGCGCCAGCGACTCGATCGCCCGGACGAGCGACGCCAGGAGCGGCGCCTGATCGCCGGCGTCGCGCCCTTCCTTCCAGGCCTCGACGCCCCCCGGGTTGACCAGCTTCACGGCGTACGCCCGCGCCGACTCGACGAGCCACGCCATGCAGGCGCGCAGCTCCTCCTGTCTCCCGCGGCGCGCCAGGTCGAGCGCGATGGCGTTGTTCCCGGCGAGAACGTACAGACCCTTGTCGACGATCGGCAGCGCGTCGAGCTCGTGATGCGCGGCGCGCGCGCCGACGGGCGCGACCGCCGCCTCGAACACGGTGGTGTACCCCATGGCGGCATAGCGCCGGCCGGTCTGTTCGGTCGATGGCAGGCAGGGACCGCCCGCCGCTTCGGGACAGAGCAGGCGCGCCACGCGCAACGACGGTCCGGCGACGTGGCTGTGCAGATCGACGCCGCCCGGGAGCACCAGGAGCCCCCTGGCGTCGAACACGGGGGAGGTCTTCGGCAGCGACGCGACGACCCGCCCGTCGCGGATGCAGAGGTCGCCGATCTCGCCGCGCCGGCCGTGGGCCGGGTCCCAGATCGCGCCGCCTCGGATCCGGATCGTGCCGGCGGGGGCGGGCGCGCTCAAGCCGCGCTCCCCGCGCAGCGCGCGCGCAGCGCGGCCAGGAGCGCTTCTTCCTGCATGCGGCCGCGCGACACCACCGGGCGCACCGGGACCGGGAGGCCGTCGGCCCGCAGGAAAAGCCCCTCGCCGTCGAGACCGGGCGCGGCGGCCGGCAGGAAGACGTCGGCCGAGTCGGCGGCGGGCGAGGACGGCGACCCCACCACGACGCACGGAGGCGGCGTCCCGTGCGCGGGCAGGTCGCGGACGCCGACGAGAAGCCACGCGTCCGCGCCGCCGCCCTCGATCATGGCGGCGGCCGAGAACGACTCCGGCGCCGAGCGCGGGGCGTCGCCGTGGAATCCGAGCGCGCGGGGCGAGCCGCCGACCGAGAGCAGGGCGCTCATCGCCCCCGCGACGTTGCCGCCCGCGCCGAGCGGCCGGGCCGCGGCCCGTCCGCCGGTGTTGAGATCGCGCGCCAGCAGCATGAGCGCCGACGCGACGGCGAGACCGACGGGCCCCGCGATCGCCTCGTGATCCCAGAGGATCGCGGCGTAGCGCGCCGTGCGCAGGGCCTGCGCCGCCTCCTGAAGCGCTCCCGCCGGCGCCGTGCCAGCGGGCCGCGCCAGGCCGGGGTGGCCGTTGACCGCGGCGCGCAAGGCCAGAAGAATCTCGAGGTCGTCACTCTCCGGGAGAGACAGCGCCCCGGCCCCGTCGTCGCCGGCGGGAACGGGGCCCGCGGCGCGTCCGGCGCGCGGCGGCGCGAGGATGACTTTGGCGGCCGGCGGCAGCAGGGCCGGGTGCTCGGCGCGCGGATCGCAACGCCACAGGAGCGCCACGTCGGCGCGCGACCGGACCTCGCCGAACGTCGCGGCGCACAGACCATGGATCGCCATCGCCTCGATCTCCGCGTCGAGCGGCGCGCTCCCTTCGACGTCGATGGCGCCGCCCAGGGTCTGCGCCAGGCGCGCCGCCTCGCGCGCCGCGCCCACCGGGCTGCGTGACAGTCCGTAGATGAAGGGGCTGCGCGCCCGGGCGAGCAGGGCGGCGGCGGCCGCGAGCGCCTCCTCCAGGCTCGCGGCGCGTCCCGCCACCCGGGGACCGGCCGAGGAATCGTCCGCCGCCAGGGCTGCGAGCGCGCCGCGGCCGGCGGCGCATCCCCCGGTGACCCGCACGGCGCCGCCGGGCGCCTCGTCGAGCGTCAGGTCGGGGCAGGGGAGACCGCAAAATGGAACGCGCACCCGGGTCGCCGGCATGCGCCGCTTGTACCATCGCGCGCGCGAGGCTGTCCAGAGCGAGGCGCCTCCCGGCGGCGCCGCGAATTCGCCGCGACGGCTGGACAGGATCGGCGCAACAGGCGTACCGTAGGCCCATCCAGCCAAAGGGGGGGAGCACGACATGTCGGAGCGGGGAACGCGGATGGGACGGGCGCGCGGACGCGTGGTGGTCTTTTTCGTGGCGGCCGTGGCCGCGCTTTGGGCGGCGCCGGCCGCCCACGCCGGACCCGCGAATTGCGAGCCCGACGCCGTCCAGCCGAGCGGCGCCATCTCCCGCATCTGCATGCCGGCCTCGCGGCCCTGGAACGGCGATCTGGTGATCTGGGCGCACGGCTACGTCGAGGTGACCCGTCCGGTCGCCATTCCCGAAGAGCAGCTCTGTCTGGGCGGCACCTTCTGCATTCCCGACATCACCACCGCGCTCGGTTTCGGTTTCATCACCACCAGCTACCGGATGAACGGCCTGGTGACCACCGGCGTCGAGGACGTCGTCGATCTGGTCGACCAGTTCACCGCGGCGCACGGCGCGCCGCGCCGCGTCTACCTCATCGGCGCCTCCGAGGGCGGCCTGGTCACGACGCTGGGCGCCGAGCGGCGGCCCGACGTGTTCGACGGCGGTCTGGCGGCCTGCGGGCCGATCGGCGACTTCCATCGCCAGATCGACTACTACGGCGACTTCCGCGTCCTGTTCGACTACTTCTACCCGGGTCTGATGCCGGGGACGCCGATGTCGATCCCCGACGATCTGATCGCCAACTTCGAGACGTTCTTCAACGACACCGTGGTCCCCGTGGTCTTCGATCCGGCCAACGTCGGCCTGCTGATCCAGCTCCAGAAGACGACGCACGCGACCTACGATCCGATGGACCCGGCGACCCAGGTGAAGACGCTGCACGACGCGCTCTGGTACAACGTCTTCGCGACCAACGACATCATCGCCAAGCTGGGCGGCGTGCCGTTCGACAACATCGGGAAGATGTACCGCGGCTCGAACGACGACGCCGCGCTCAACGCGGCGGTGGCGCGATTCGCCGCCGACCCGGCGACGCTCGCCGCGGCCGACGCGCTGTTCGCGACCACCGGGGTGCTGCACCGGCCGCTGGTGACGCTGCACACGACGATGGACCAGCAGGTCGCGTTCGTGCAGGAGCTGCTCTACAACCAGAAGCTCAGGGACGAGGGGCTCAGCGCCGAGCACGTCCTGATTCCCGCCTTCCGCTACGGACACTGCAACTTCAAGCCGTGGGAGGCGCTGCTGTCGTTCGCGCTCTTGATCCGCGGCGTGAACGGCGCGGCGCCCGCCGGCATCGAAAACCTGTTGCCGGACCCCGCGGACCGCGCGGCGTTCGTCCGCGCCGCGCGCCAGTCGGGGCTCCTGCCCGCCCGCGCCCTGCATCGCGGCGCGCGCTGACGCGTCGCGGCGCGCGCCGGCGCCGCGCCGCTGTCTGGACAGCCCCTGGAGGGTCCGGTATAGTCGCGGCCGCATGAGGAGAGCTCCAGCGGTCCGGTGAAGTCCACCACACGCGTCGTCATCAGCCTCGTCCTGACCATCGCCTTCCTGGCCCTGTTCCTGCGCTCGTTCGATCTGGGCGCCGCCTGGGCCAGCCTGCGCGGATCGAACGCGGCGCTCCTGATCGCCGCGGTCCTGCTGAACCTTCTCGCCTATCCGATCCGCGCCTGGCGCTGGCGGCACCTTCTGGCGCCGATCCGCGAGCGTATCGGCCTGTACAACCTGACCTCCACCACCGTCATCGGATTCATGGTCACCTTCCTGGTGCCGTTCCGCCTCGGGGAGGTGGTTCGCCCGGTGCTCCTGGCGCGGCGCGAGAGGTTCAGCTCGAGCGCCGCCATCGCGACCATCGCGCTCGAGCGGCTGTTCGACGCCATGACGGTGATGGTCCTGTTCCTCGTCTTCTCGCTCTCGGCCTACGGCCACGCGCTGCTCGCGCCGTCGGAGCCGGGCGGGGCGCGCAGCCACGCCGCGATCTTCCTGCGCCAGGGGGCGCTCGGCGCGTCGCTCCTGGTCGCCGTGGGTCTCCCGCTCGTGCTCGTCCTGGTGCTGTTCCCGAAACAGGTGATCGCCTGGCTGCACGGGCTGAACCGCGGCGGTCCCGCGACGCGCTTCGGCCGCGCCATCCTGGTCCTGGAGCAGTTCCTCGGCGGGCTGGGCTCGCTGCGCCGCGGCAAGGAGCTGTCGGCCATCATCGTCTCGTCGCTCGCGATGTGGCTGGTGATCGATCTCTCCGTCTGGGCCGGGCTTTTGGCATTCGGCCTGCCGCTGCGGTTCTTCGACACCTTCCTCCTGATGGTGGCGCTGACCGTCGGTATCTCGGTGCCGACACCGGGCGGCGTCGGGCCGTACGAGTATTTCTGCCAGCTCTCCCTCACCGACATCTGGGGCGTGCCCGCGGCGGTCGCCGGGGCCGTGGCGGTGACGCTGCATGCGATGGCGGTCCTGCCGCCGATCGTCATCGGCCTGCTCCTGATGTGGCGCGACGGCGTCCGCCCGGCGGAGGTCCGCTCGCTGGCGCACGTTGACGCCGCGCCGGCCGCCCCGGTCTCGGCGCCCCCGCCGGGCGAGCGGCGGGGAGCGGCATGAGGGGCACGGCATGAGTGGCCTGGCATGAGGTGCCCGTTCTGCGCGCACATCGAGGACAGGGTCGTCGATTCCCGCGAGGGGAAGGACGGGCGCGTCATCCGGCGGCGCCGCGAGTGCCTCGGCTGCCGCCGCCGCTTCACCTCCTACGAGCGTATCGACGAGATCGCCTTCATGGTCGTGAAGAAGGACGAGCGGCGCGAGCCGTACGATCGGGGCAAGATCCTGACGGGACTGGCGCTCGCGTGCCAGAAGCGGCCGGTGTCGCCGGCGGCGCTCGAGGGGATCGCGGACGAGATCGAGCAGATCCTTCAGGGTTCCGGGGAGCGCGAGATCGCCACCCAGGTGATCGGCGAGAAGGTGATGGAGCGCCTGCGGACGCTCGACACCGTCGCCTATGTGCGGTTCGCCAGCGTTTACCGGCAGTTCCAGGACGTCGACCAGTTCATGCGCGAGCTGCGGGGGATCCTCGATCAGCACCGCTAGACCGCGTTTCTCCCGGCCGGATCCCGAGGTTGCGGGCGGCCGGGTCGATCACTATATTGGCACCGCCGTACACGCCGTCGCGCTCGCCGGGAGGACCCACGGCATGGCCAGCATCGGCCCCTTCGCAGAAATCAGCCGCATCCAGAGCGAGATCAACCGCCTGTTCGACAACCTGCTCGAGCTGCGCTCGGGCGGGGGCGACGGGGAGGGGGGAGGCACCTGGCTCCCCAGCGCCGACGTCTACGAGACGGACGCGGCCCTGGTGGTCAAGTTCGAGGTCCCGGGGGTGGCCCTGGGAGACGTGACCATGTCGGTGGACGGCAACCGGCTCGTGCTCCGGGGCGAGAAGCGCCGCGCCGATCCGGCTCGCGCGCCGCGGGGCGGCCGTTTCCACTGCATGGAGCGCGGCTACGGGAAGTTCAAGCGCGTGGTGCACATCTCGTCGCCGGTCAACACCCGCGAGGCGACGGCCGACTTGCAGGATGGCGTTCTGGAAGTCACCTTCCCGAAGGTGCCGAACCGACGCGGCACCGAGGTCCCGATCCGCATCAGGGAGAAGTCATGACCACGTCCCGAAGCGAAACGACCGAAGAGCAGCCCCGCATCCCGAAGGAACTGCCGGTCCTGCCCCTGCGGGATCTGGTCGTCTACCCGTTCATCATCGTGCCGCTCTCGGTGAGCCGCGAGAAATCGATCAAGGCGGTCGAGAAGGCGCTGGCCGAGAACCGGATGATCCTCCTCCTGGCGCAGAAGGACAGCCAGACGGAGGAGCCGGGCGAGAAGGACCTGTACCAGACGGGAACCGTCGGCGTCATCATGAGGATGCTGAAGCTGCCGGACAGCCGTATCCGCGTCCTCGTGCAGGGCGTCTGCCGCGCCAAGGTCGAGTCCTACAACCGCCGCGAGCCGTACCTCGAGGCGCGCATCGCGCGCATCGCCGACCCCGTTCTCGAATCGTCGCTCGAGTCCGAGGCCCTCATCAAGAGCACCAAGAAGTCGCTGGAGCGCAGCGTCAGCCTCGGCAAGGCGATCTCGTCCGAGGTCATGGTGATCGCCGGCAATCTCGAGGATCCCGGGCGCCTGGCGGACCTGATCGCGAGCAACCTGGATCTCAAGATCGACGACGCCCAGATGCTCCTCAAGATCATCGATCCGCTGCAGCGTCTGAAGCGCACGCACGAGCTGCTCAATCGCGAGATCGAGCTGCTGACCATGCAGCAGGAGATCAACACCCACGCGCGCGAGGAGATCGACAAGTCGCAGCGCGAGTACTTCCTGCGCCAGCAGCTGAAGGCGATTCAGTCGGAGCTGGGCGAGGGGAACGACCTGGCCGAGGAGGTCGAGGCCCTGCGCGCCAAGATGCGCAAGGCGAAGATGCCGAAGAAGGTGCAGGAGGAGGTCGAGCGCCAGATCAACAAGCTCGAGCGCATGCACCCCGACTCGGCCGAGACCGCCACGGTCCGCAACTACCTGGACTGGATGGTGAACCTGCCGTGGTCGGTCCAGACCAAGGACAACCTCGACCTCGCCAAGGCGCAGGCGATCCTGGACGAGGATCACTATGGCCTGGAGACGATCAAGGAGCGGCTGATCGAGTACCTCGCCGTGCGCAAGCTTAAAAAGAAGATGCGCGGGCCGATCCTCTGCTTCGTGGGCCCCCCGGGCGTGGGCAAGACGTCGCTGGGACGATCGATCGCCCGCGCGCTGGGGCGCAAGTTCGTCCGCATCTCGCTGGGCGGGGTGCGCGACGAGGCCGAGATCCGCGGTCACCGCCGGACGTATGTCGGCTCGATGCCCGGCCGCATCATCCAGGGCATCTCGCAGGCGGGTTCGAACAATCCCGTCTTCATGCTCGACGAGGTCGACAAGATCGGCGCCGACTACCGCGGCGATCCCTCAGCGGCGCTCCTCGAGGTGCTCGACCCGGAGCAGAACTACTCGTTCCGCGATCACTACCTCAACGTTCCCTTCGACCTCAGCAACGTCCTGTTCGTCGCGACCGCCAATCTCCTCGATCCGATCCAGCCGGCCTTCCGGGACCGGATGGAGGTGATCAGCCTGTCCGGCTACACCGAGGAGGAGAAGGTCGAGATCGCCAAGCGCCACCTCCTGCCGAAGCAGATCGAGGAGAACGGCCTGACCACCGGCCAGATGGATCTCAACGACCGGACGCTCCGCACGATCATCGAGAAGTACACCCGCGAGGCGGGTCTGCGGAACCTCGAGCGCGAGATCGCCAAGGTCTGCCGCAAGCTGGCGCGCCGGGTCGCCGACGGCCAGAGCGGGCCGTTCCACGTGACCCCGAAGCTCGCCGAGACGCTTCTGGGCGTGCCGCGCGTGACTCCGGAGATGGCGCTCCTGCGCGACCAGGTCGGGGTCGCGACAGGTCTCGCCTGGACGGCGGCCGGCGGCGAGATCCTGTTCGTCGAGGCGACCACCATGCCGGGCCGCGGACGGCTCATCCTGACCGGCCATCTCGGGGCGGTGATGAAGGAGTCGGCACAGGCGGCGCTCTCGTGGGCCCGCTCGCGCTCGGCCGACTTCGGCTTCAACACGGCGGCGTTCGGAGACCTCGACGTGCACGTGCACGTGCCGGAGGGCGCCATCCCGAAGGACGGGCCGTCGGCCGGCATCACCATGGCGACCGCGATCCTGTCGGTGCTCACCGGGCGCCCCGTGAAGCGCAGCCTCGCCATGACCGGCGAGATCACGCTGCGCGGCAACGTGCTGCCGATCGGCGGCGTGAAGGAGAAGGTCCTCGCGGCGCGCCGGGCCGATATCCGGACCGTGATCCTGCCGGAAGCGAACCGCCGCAACCTCGAGGACGTGCCGAAGTTGTTCCGCAAAGGTCTGCGCTTCGTGTTCGTCTCGGAGGTCACCCAGGTCCTGCAGGAAGCGCTGCTCGACCCGATCGCGCGCCGGGCCGGGCCGCGGGTCGGCACGGAGCGCACCGTCGCGAACCTGTAGAATCCCCTCCGTGGCGTCACGCCCTTCGCGGGCGGCGCGCGGGGCCGGACCCATGTCCTTCCGCATCACCGAGCAGTCGTTCATCGACTTCATGGCCCGCGTGAGCCGTGGCTCGGGCCCGCGCCCGGTCGCCGGCATCGGCGACGACGCCGCGGTCCTCGGGCTGCCCGAGCGCGCCGAGGTGCTGCTGACCACCGATCTGATGACGGATGGGATCCACTTCCTCGCCCGCCGCACGCCGGGCCGCCTCCTCGGGCGCAAGTCGATGGCGGTCAACCTGAGCGACATCGCGGCCATGGGCGGAGCGCCGCACTCGGCCGTCGTGACCGTCGGGCTTCCGCGCCACACCCGTCCCGCCTACGCCCGCGACCTGGCGCGGGGGCTCGCGGAGCAGGCCCGCCGGCATGGCGTGTCCATCGTCGGCGGGGACACCTGCGCCGCGCAGCGGCTGATGGTGAACGTGGCGCTCCTCGGAGTCGTCGAGCGCGGGCGGGCTGTCCTCCGAAGCGGCGCGCGCGCCGGCGACGTGCTGTATGTGACCGGCCGGCTGGGCGCCTCGGCGGCGGGTCTTGCCGTGCTTCGGGGGAAGGGCCGGCGCGGCGCCCCGCGAAGCGCCCATGCCCGGGCGCTGCGGGCACACCAGGATCCGGAGCCATGAACGGTATTCGGTCGCGCGCTCGGGGCCACCGGTCTCGCGACCGCGATGATCGATCTGTCCGACGGGCTGGCGGCCGACCTGCCGCGTCTGTGCGCCGCGAGCCGCGCGGGGGCGGTCGTCCTGGAAGCCGTCCTGCCGATCGACCCGGCGGCGGCCCAGCTGCTCGGCCCGGAGGGCGCGCGCCTCGCCGCCGTCGCCGGCGGCGAGGACTACGAGCTGCTGTTCACGGCCCGTCCGGAGCACGAGGCGATGCTCGCCTCCCTGTCGCGCCGGCTCCGGCTTCCGGTCGCCCGCATCGGCCAGATCCTCCCGCGCCGCGCCGGTATTCGCCTCCTCGGTCGCGACGGGCGCTACCGGACCCTGCCTCGCCCGCAGTTCACGCACTTCGGCGAATAGTCTCGGAGATCGAATCCACCACCGCGGCCCGGAGGGGCGCGCCGCGGGGCCGCGCTCGGCTGAGCCGGCCCTTCCGCCTAATCGCTCTCCGTGGTACGCCTCGAGGGCCCCTCGTCGCGCCCCTCCGGGCCGCGGACTGAACCCCTCTTGCCTCTGGGCGAAGGCTCCCAGGCGGGGCACGCAGCATTCCTCGCCTGGTCGGATGCCGCTTCAAGCAGCGACGGGAAGCGGGGCGAGGGGCCCTCGAGGCGTACCGTGGTGACAGCCAGACCGCCAGTGCCGCCTCAGCCGAGCGCGGCCCCGCGACACGCTTCCCGTCGCTGCGCTTTCGGGGTGGCTGAGCGGCGGAAGGGGGATGGCGCGCGGTTGACCGCGGGGGCGACGACCGCTATAAGGCGCTGGTGCAGGACGCCGATTTGGTGCAGCGGGCCGCCGAGGGAGACCTCGAGGCCTTCACCTTGCTGGTCGAGAGCCGGCGCGAGCGCGTCTTCTGGATCGCCTGCCACGTGGTCGGAGACTTCGAGCTGGCGCGCGACGTGGCGCAGGAGGTCTTTCTCCGGCTGTTCCGGGTCATCCGCCGGTTCCGGAAGGGAGGGCGGTTCGACGCCTGGCTCTACCGCATCACCCTCCACCTGGCGATCGACGCGGCGCGCCGCGAGCGGCCGCACCGGCAGGCGGCCCCCCTGGCCGATCTGGCCGAGGGGTCGGAGCCAAGGGCGCCGGCGGCCGCCGAGGGGCTGCGCGAGCGCGAGGTGCGCCGGATCTTCGCCGACCTGGCGGCGCGGCTGGGGCCGAAGCAGCGAGCCGCCTTCGTCCTGCGCGAGATCGAAGGAATGTCCACGGGCGAGGTCGCGGCGGTCCTCGGCACCACCGAGTCGACCGTGAGAAACCATATCCTCCAGGCCCGGCGCCTCCTGAAGGAGGGGCTGAGCGCCCGGTTCCCGGAATACGCCCCGAAAACCCGGCCGCGCTAGACGGACGCCCGCCCCCCTTCGTAGATCAGTCGACGGCCGGAGCGGGAGGTCCCGCCCCGGCGGCTCCGGGAAGGGAACGGGGGTGTTCCGATGAACGGCGATCGAATCGACGACGGCTGTCTCGAGCTGCGGGCCCTTCTCCCGGCCTGGATCCGGGACGAGCTCGATGAGACCAGGCGGCAGGAGGTGCGCCGGCACCTCGCCGGCTGCGCCGCCTGCCGCGAGCAGGCGGCCGAGACCGATCCTTCGGTCCTCTTCCTGGGGCTCGAGGGCCGTCCACTCCGGCCGGAGTTCTGGCAGGGGTTCGACGCCGCCCTCCGCGCCCGGATTCAGGGCGAGCAGGCCACTATGGCGGGCCGGCTGGCGGGCTGGGCCGAGCGCTTCCGGATTCCGCGTCTGGCCTATGTCACCATACCGGCGGCCATGCTGCTGGTGGTCGCCGGCACCTTGATCCTGAGCCGCCCCGGCTTCCGCGGGCCGGGCCATCCCCCGGTCGCGAGCGGCATTCCGTCCCCCTACGAGCGTCCGATCGTCCCCCGCGCCGGCTCGCCCGCGGCGCGCCCCGAGGTCCAGGGGACCCTTCCGGCCGCCTGGCCGATCGCCGGCCAGGCCTCCGACCCGCCCGCTTTGGAAGAGGTCGGTTCGGCGGCGGCGCGCGTCTATCGGTTCGACGGCGCGGGTGAAGACCCGACCACGATCTATTTCGTCGTCGACGAGACGATCAACTTCTGAGGCCGCCATGCGCACCCATCTCATCGCCGTCCTGATCATCGTCGCGCTGGCCGCACCGGCGCTTCTGGGCGCCTCCGACCCGGCGGCCTCCGGTCTGGTGTCGCGGGCCTTCACGCTGCGCTACAAGAGCGTCGACGAAGCCTACATCCTGGTCAGTCCCTGGCTCACGCCGCGCGGCTCGATCCAGTCGCAGCCGCACCAGAGGGTGCTGACGGTCGTCGACACCCCCGAGGCGCTCAAGCACATCGCCGACCTGGTGGCCGGCTTCGACCTGCCGCCCCGCACCGTCGAGGTCGCGGTGCAGCTGATCCTGGCGTCCTCGGAAAAGGGCTCGCCCGACCCGACGCCGCCGCCGATCCGCGGCGTCATCGAGAAGCTCAACGCCCTCAACACCCGCTGGAGCGACTACCGGCTGGTGGGCGACGCGCGCGTCCTCGGCACCGAGGGGGAGCGCAGCACGCTGCGGGTCGGCGACGACTATCGCGTCGAATTCCGCATCGATCAGATCGCCGACGAGAGTCGCGTCATCCGCTTCAAGCCGTTCGAGCTGGCGCACCGCGACCTGACGGTCGAGGGGAACGAGCGCTTCGCCCCGGTCCTCGACACGGTGCTCAACCTGCGCGACTCGCAGCTGTTCATCGTCGGGGCTTCGAAGATGGAGCGGAGCAACCGCGCGCTGTTCATGACCATCACGGCCTCTCTGCCGCGGCCGTAGGGAATCGGGACCCGCCGCCATGCCCGAGTTCATCGCCCGCCTCGGCACGTCCGACGGCGCCATCTTCGAGCGGACCTTCAACTCCGACTCCGAGCGATCGCTGCGGGCGGAGCTGCAGCAGCAGTACCTCATCCTGGCGATCAAGAAGAAGAGCACGATCACGGGGCTCTTCCCCGGCTTCGGCGCGCGGCGCGGCGTGAAGATGAAGGAGTTCCTGCTGTTCAACCAGGAGCTCGCGTCGCTGCTCAAGGCCGGCCTGCCGATCCTCAGCAGCCTCGACATCCTGACCGAGCGCCGCAAGAACGTGGTCTTCAAGCGGGCGCTGCTCGAGGTGCGCGACAAGGTGCGCGGCGGGATGTCGCTCTCCGAGGCGTTCGAGGACCAGGGCGATCTGTTCCCGAAGATCTACTGTTCGACCCTGGCGTCGGGCGAGCGGTCGGGCGAGGTCTCCGCCGTCCTGCAGCGCTACATCGGCTATCAGAAGACGCTGATGGCGACGCGGCGCAAGGTGCTCGCGGCGCTCATCTATCCGGCCTGCCTGTTCATGATGTCGATCGCGGTCATCGTCATCCTGATCACCATGGTGGTGCCGAAGTTCGTCGACTTCTACGGCGATCTCGGCGCCGACCTGCCGCTCATCACGCGCCTGCTGATCGGCCTGTCGACGCTGGTCACGCACTACATCCTGCTGCTCCTGGCGGGGATCGTCGGGCTGGTCATGGCGTTCCGGGCCTGGCAGCGGACCGACGCGGGGAAGCTCTCCCTCGACCGGTTCATGATGCGTCTCCCGCTGCTCGGCACGATCCTGCAGAAGGTCGCGGCCAGCCGGTTCGTGCGCACCCTCGGCACGCTCCTCGCCGGCGGCATCCCGGTGGTCTCGGCGCTGGGCATCGCCGGACGCGCGGTGGGCAACCTGGAGTTCGAGCGCCAGCTGATCGAGGTGGAGCGCAAGGTGCGCGAGGGCAGCTCCCTCTGGCAGGCGCTCGACGCGACCGGTCTGTTCTCCGATCTGGCGATCGAGATGACCAAGGTCGGCGAGTCGACCGGCGCCCTGAGCGACATGCTGATCAACGTATCGGAGTTCTACGACGAGGAGATCGACACCAGCCTGGGAACCATCATGGCGCTCCTCGAGCCCGGCATGCTCGTCTTCATGGGGCTCATCGTCGCGATGATGCTCCTGGCGATCTACCTGCCGCTCCTGCAGTCCTACTCGAAGTCGGGAGCCTAGAGGAGAGACCATGGCCGCAGCCCAGGATCCCGCCGCCCGCGCGCCGCACGACCCGGAGGTGGTCCCGGTCACGACCGGCGCCGGCGACGAGGCCGAGGCGCAGCGCATGGCGGCGCGTCTCGGCATCCAGTACGTCGATCTCGCCGATTTCCCCATCAACCAGGACCTCTTCCGGCCCATCCCGGTCGACCTGATGTTCCGCTACAACTTCGTCCCCTGGAAGGAGGAGAACGGCCGGCTGGTGGTCGTCATGTCCGACCCGTCGGACGTCCTCATGGTCGACGAGCTTGAGACGCTCCTGGGTCGGCCGCTCCAGGTCTGCGTCGGCACGCGGCAGGCGATCGCCGAGGTCCTCAAGAAGTCGGAATCCGGGCAGCGGGTGCTCGAGGCGGCGACCGAGGAGTTCCGCATCCAGGTCATCCGCGACGAGGAGGACGAGAAGGGCGACGAGGCGCTGTCGATCGACAAGCTGACCTCGGCCGACTCGCCGATCATCAAGCTGGTCG
>Ga0134121_10002002_pt1 | contig 18188 bp, 12 predicted proteins | sample KB301_FD_96463 | JGI IMG/M metagenome (GOLD analysis project Ga0134121, IMG submission 96463) | Terrestrial soil microbial communities without Nitrogen fertilizer from Kellogg Biological Station, Michigan, USA - KB3-0-1 | ecosystem: Environmental > Terrestrial > Soil > Unclassified ... | reverse complement strand
GATACCAAGCGCATCCATTGCCATATCGAAATATTCGCGCTTCTGAATGCGGCTGTTGACGGCGCGAATGTAGGGAAGAACTTCTTCGACGGCTTCAGCCTTTTCCGCGGGCCGGTGAAGATTTCGGTCGCGTAAAGCGCTTTCGATTACGAATTGGATGTGTGGTTGTGCCTGCGCTCTTTGTCGCTGATATTCACTTACTCCAAACTTGCGGATGTATTCATCGGGATCCGCGTTGTCGGGAAGCACCAGCACCTTCACATCGAAATCATCGGCGAGGAGAATCTCGATTGCTTTCTTTGCTGCGTTGATGCCGGCTCGGTCGCCATCATAGTTGACTACAACTTTACGCGCAAACCTACTTAGAAGCTTTACCTGTTCCGGCGTCAATGCCGTTCCCAAACTCGCGGCGACATTTCGCACACCGAACTGATAAGGCACGATCAGATCGAGAAAACCTTCAACTAAGATCGCGAAACCCTGGCGCCGAATCTCGTCGCGCGTGAGATTCAGTCCAAACAGATTTCGGCCTTTTACGTATGCGCTGGTCTCAGGTGAGTTGATGTATTTCGCGTCTTCGCCTTTGAGCGTGCGGCCGCCGAAAGCGATGGGCCGGCCTTGCGCGTCGAGCACGGGAAACATCAGTCGGCCACGAAAGCGATCCCAGGATCGAGTATTGTCTTCATTCCTGGCAACGAGCCCGCTTTTATCTATATGGTCCTGAGTGGCGCCTTTGTTTCTTAAATAGATCGAAAGTGCGTCCCAACTATCGGGCGCGTAGCCGAGGCGAAACGTTTTTACAGTCTCTTCGGTGATGCCGCGGTCTTTCAGATAGTCGCGCGCGATACGGCCTTCGTTGCTGGATTCGAGCTGCTGTTGCCACCATTCCATTGCCCAGCCGTTGAGCTGAATGACGAGATCCGACTCTTGTCGACGCGCTTCGAAGCGGCCGTCGTCAACCATTTTCGGCAACGGCATTCCAACTTTGTCGGCGACGATCTTGATTGCTTCGGGAAACGGAACACGCTCGACCTCCATCACGAAGTTGAACACCGAGCCACCTTTGTGACAGCCGAAGCAGTAGAAAATTTCCTTGGCGGGACTGACGGAGAACGAAGGCGTCTTTTCCTTGTGGAACGGGCAGCACGCCATCCAGTTCGCGCCCTTCTTCTTGAGCTGCACGTAATCCTGTATGACCCGGACGATGTCTGCCTGTCGTTTTAGATCGTCGATGAATGTCTGGGGGTAACGCATCTATCCGTGTTTTTATCTGTGTAATCTGTGGCTGAGACTTATTGTCTCAACTCAACGAGTGTTGCACCAGCACCGCCCTGGTCGGGTGGGGCGGGCAGGAAACGTGAAACGTGAGGATGGCCGTCGAGCAAGGCGCCGATTGCGCGGCGGAGGGCGCCCGTGCCGTGGCCGTGAATGATTCTTACTTTGCTCAAGCTCGCCAGCGATGCCTCATCCAGGAATTTATCGACAGCGTCAACGGCTTCGTCGGTCGTTTGTCCGATGACGTTCAACTCCGATTGCGCTTTGTCGTCAGCAGGAGCGAGACGAGCTTCGGTGGCTGCGGTACGTCGCAGTTTTTCGAGTTTGCCTGCTTGCGGTTTTGGCGTCGTGGCTTCTACTAAATCAAGGTTTTCGAGCTTCTCACGGAGCCTCAGTGATTTCACTCTCACTTCAGCAACACCATTCTTGATCTGGTCCACAATGCCGACCGATCCGAACGAGCGCAGCTTAACGCGATCGCCGACGACGATCTCGCGTGGTGCTGCCGTCACGTATTCCAGAGCTTCTTCGACTGAAACTTCGGGTTCAATACGCTCCGGTTGAACCGGCTGGCCTTCACGCACGACACGAACTTCCCTCTGCGCCGTGCGCTTCATCTCCGCAATCCGACGTTGCGCATCGCGCTCGACACGAACACGTTCTGTACGATCCTCGATCTTTGCAACGAGCTCGCGCGCATGCTTCTCAAGCTCGCTAATCACGCGCTGCATCGTTTGATCAAACGTCGACTGGCGTTCGCGTTCCTGTTTCGCGGCTTCCTTATCGAGCGACGCAAACTTCTCAGCGACCGCCTGTCGTTCCTCTTCCAGCGCGATGCGCAACGCTTCGGCTTCTTCGGACTCGCGCTTGATTCGTCGCAAATACTCCGACGCTTGCAACGACGAGTCTGCCACCGATCGCATCGCGTTTTCCACGATTAGCGTGGGAACTCCGAAACGTCGCGCGATCTCCAAACCAGAAGAAGCCCCAGCGACGCCTACGAGCAAGCGGTAAGTCGGGCGCAGCGTCTTTTCATCAAACTCAACACTCGCGTTCACCACGCCCTCTTCGTTCGCGGCATACATCTTCAACCCGCTGTAATGCGTCGTCGCTATCACATGCGCACTGCAAACGCGTCTGAAATGATCTACGACAGCGACGCCGAGCGCCGAGCCCTCTTCGGGATCAGTTCCAGTTCCGACTTCATCGAGCAGCACGAGCGCCGGAGCTTCGCACAACTCGATCATCCGCGCGATGTTGGCCGCGTGTGACGTGAACGTCGAGAGATTTGCGGCAAGGGATTGATGATCGCCGATGTCAGCAAGCACTGACGCGTAAAACGGAAAACGTGCGGAGCGCGCCGGCACGGAAATTCCGGAGATCGCCATCAACGCAAGCAAGCCCGTCGTCTTCAACACCACCGTCTTGCCGCCGGCGTTCGCGCCGGAGATCACCATCGCATTCTTTTCGTTGTCGAGCGCAAACGAAACTGGCACAACCGCGCCACCCGTCGCGCGCAGGTTTTCCTCGAGAAGCGGATGACGAGCCTCGATCAACTCGAGCTCGCCGCTACCGTTTGTTTCCGTTTGAATCTCAGGAATTACGCAGTCGAAACTCTGATGAAAAACCGCGCGCGCGTTGATGAAATCGAGCTCGGCGACAGCCTCTGCCGCCATCTCGATCGCAGGCAGTTGCGCGCGCAATTCTTCTGATAGTCCGAAGAGAATCTTTGCGATCTCGCGCGCCTCACTCTCGTGCAGGTTCTGCAATTCATTGTTCGCATCGATCGTCTCGAGCGGCTCGATGAAAGCCGTCGCCCCGGAAGATGAATAACCATGCGCGACGCCCTGAACACGCCCGCGATGATCGGCCTTCACCGGAATGACGAAACGATCGTTGCGGATCGTTACGAGCTCATCCTGAATCGCTTCCGCCGAACGTCGCATCAATCCTTCTAGCGACCGCGTGATGCGGGAACGGAGAACGTTGATCTCGTGACGAATGTTGGCGAGTTCCGGGCTGGCGCGATCGTCGATCTCTCCGCTCGGCAGGATTTTATTCGTGACGCGCGCCACGAGCGTGTTGAGCTCGCGCGGCAGATCCTGGACCAGTTGCCAAAGCACTGGCGTTTCATCACGCTCGGCAAGAATCGCGGCACGCGCCGACATCGCCTGATCGCAAAGTCGCGCGGTTTGCAAGATCGCAAGCGGATCGAGGCTCGCACCTTCAACACGCAATCGTCCAATCGATTCAGACGGCTCGGTCAATCCGTTGAAATACCATTTGACTCCACGCGCGCGCAGCCGCACGCATTCAGCAAGCGCGGCGAGCACATGGCGCAGCTCAGACGCGTCGTCGATCGGCGACAGTGTTTCAACGCGACGCTGCCCGGCCTCGGTCTGCGCGTTTCGTTTGATCAGCTCCAGCAGATGCTGGTATTCGAGAGTTGTAAACGCCTGCTTGTTCACGAGGCGTAAAGGTTAAAATATTAGCCGCGGATTTGCACGGATGCAGGCGGATCGTACAATGGTCATCTGATGAAATCCGTTAAATCTGTCGCCGCAATTTTCGTTCTGATTTTAATTGCTCAGGGTGTACATATGTCTGCACAGGAAAGACCAAGAGTTCGCGCTCCGGAAATCACCGGCGGCCAGGGCTGGCTCAACACCGATAAGCCGCTCTCGCTCGCTGCTTTGAAAGGCAAGATCGTTCTACTGGATTTCTGGACCTACGGCTGCATCAACTGTATCCACATCATTCCCGATCTGAAGAAGCTTGAAGCGAAATATGCCAATCAACTCGTAGTGATCGGCGTTCACTCCGCCAAGTTTCAGAATGAAAAGGAAACCGAGAACATTAGGCGCATTATTTTGCGCTACGAGATTGAGCATCCGGTTTATAACGATTCGGAATACGCGGTCTGGCAGAGTTACGGCGTGCGCGCCTGGCCCACGCAGGTGCTGATCGATCCCGCGGGTTACATCGTCGGCGGCGTTTCAGGCGAAGGCAATTACGATGTCATCGATCAAACGATCGCGAAGCTCGTCACAGACTTTCGCAGCAAAGGCGGGCTAAACGAAGAACCTTTGAAACTCGTTCTGGAACGGGCCAAAGTCGGTGAGTTGCCGCTGGCATTTCCCGGCAAGATTCTCGCGGACGCGAAGACTGATCGACTCTTCATCGCTGACTCAAATCACAACCGCATCGTCGTCACGAAACTCGACGGTACGCTCGTCGATACGATCGGCACAGGGGATGCCGGCGCTGCTGATGGCGCGTTCGACAAAGCGACTTTCTATCGACCGCAAGGCATGGCTCTCTCCGGCGATAGTCTTTACGTCGCGGACACTGAAAACCATTTGATCCGCCGCGTCGATCTGAAATCACGCAACGTCGAAACGATCGCCGGCACGGGTCAGCAATCGCGCGAGTATTTCAAAACGGGCCCGGCACGGGCAGTCGCACTGAGCTCACCATGGGATCTGCAACTCGTCGATCGCGTGCTCTACATCGCGATGGCTGGTCCACACCAGATCTGGATGCTCGATCTCGACAAGAACGAGGTTTCGACATTCGCCGGCTCTGGTCGCGAAGCACGCATTGATGGTCCGGTTCGTGAGGCAGGTTTCGCCCAACCTTCCGGTATGGCGACTGACGGCAAAAAACTTTACATCGCTGACAGCGAGTCGAACATCATCCGCGCTATCGATCTTGCTGGTGGTACAGTGAAGACTCTCGTCGGTGGCGATCTGTTCGAGTTTGGTGATGTTGACGGTAAGGGTGACGATGTTCGACTACAACATCCGCTCGGCCTTCTAACCTACGGCGACAAACTCCTGATCGCCGACACTTACAATCACAAGATCAAAGAGCTCGATCCGAAAGCGGAGAAAGTCACGAGCCTACTCGGTACCGGAAAGCCCGGACAGTCAGATGGATCAACGCCTTCGTTTTACGAGCCCGCCGGACTGGCGCTCGCGAATGGAAATCTCTACGTCGCCGATACAAACAATCACGCGATTCGCGTTGTCGATCTAAAAACAAAACGCACAAGCACATTGAAGCTCAACGGTCTCACGCCGCCAATGAAAAACCTGCAGGCGCTGGAAACGGCGTCTGGTCCGAATGCCGAAGAGATCAAAGTCGCGGGGCAGAAGCTTCGCGCTGGAGCTGATGCCGCGCTTCAGATCGATGTGGAGCTGCCTGAAGGCTACCACCTGAATCCCCTCGCGCCGCAGCGTTACAAAGTTTCTGTTGACGGGAACAATTTGGCCGTCGATGAAAAGACTGCGGCACGAGCCAGTAAAGATCTAAAGCTTCCGGTGCGTGTACCGCTAAATGCGACTGCTAACGGCCGGGCGACTGTTCGCGCGCAAGTCACGTTGTTTTACTGTCGTGAAGACAACACCGGCACGTGCAGAATCAAAACGCTCGTGTGGCAAGTTCCGGTCGAGGTGACGAGTGATGCGAATGCGCCAACAGAGTTGAAAGTACGGGGCAAACTTTCCGCCACGGATTAGGTCAAATTAAGAATTCTCACGCAACGGCGCAACGGCGCAACGAAAAAGCAACGCTGCGCCGTTGCGCCGCTGCGAGAATTCTTAGTTTGACCCTTCGTCACCGTCGAGCTAAGATTCAGGCTCCCCTAAATTCATATTGCAGAGGAGTGAGCTCGTGGCTGATCAACCATTTCTCACTGATATCAAAACTTTGCGCGAACGCGCCCGACAACACATCGAGAATGGTGCTGTCACATCAGGTTATAGCGCGGACCGCGAAACCGTAATCAAACTTTTGAACGAAGCGCTCGCCACCGAGATCGTTTGTGTGCTCCGGTACCGGCGTCATTATTTCATGGCCTCCGGCATAAATGCGGAAAGCGTTGCCGCAGAGTTTCTGCAGCACGCAAACGAAGAACAGGGACACGCTGACCAGATTGCGCATCGGATCGTGCAGTTACAAGGCGAGCCGGACTTCAACCCTGAAGGACTCCTGACGCGTAGTCATGCGGAGTACGTCGAAGGAACGACGCTCATCGACATGATCAAGGAGGATCTCGTCGCCGAGCGTATCGCGATCGACAGCTATCGCGAGATGATTACTTACTTCGGCAACCAGGATCCGACGTCGAGACGGTTGATGGAAGAGATTCTCGCCGTTGAAGAGGAACACGCGGACGACCTTGTGAACATGCTTCAGAAGATGGGCTGAGTTGTAGCCACGGATTACACGGATTTACACTGGATCTGATCCGTGTTCTCCGTGGCTAATTTCAATTGTCCGAAAGTCAATCCAACCAAACTAACCCCGGCCGGCCAACAATGTGCCGTAGTTGCGGGGCAATCGTCGGCGCCGGTGAAACTCAATGCGCCGTCTGCGGTGCATCAACCGCAACACAACCCACCGCTCATGCTGGTCCACGCCCGCCCGATCGGGAAACAATCCGCTTCGCTCGCGCCGTTCTGAATCGGCCGTACAAGTTTACGATCGCGTTTTTCGTCGCCAACCTGTTCGTGTTTTTACTGATGTGGGAGTCGAGCGGGCTCACGTTCAGCGCTCTGCAACACGTTTTTCCTGAAGCGGTGCTGGTCACATACGGCGCGAAGCTGAATTACCTGATCAATTCGCCCAATAATCAGTGGTGGCGCTTCATTACGCCGATGTTTGTTCACATCGACATACTGCACCTCGTGATGAACATGTTCAGCTTGTTGATCCTTGGGCCATTTGTCGAGAAGCTTTATGGGTCGGCGAAGTTTGTCGTGTTCTACGTGGTGACGGGTATTGCGGGCACCGTGGGGAGTTATCTCGCGCTGCGGCCGTCGCTCGCGCGCGGACTGTTCGGCAGTTTCATTTTCAAAAGTTTTGACGCGCCTGCGGCAGGGGCTTCCGGAGCGCTGTTTGGACTTGTCGGCGTTTTGTTTGTGTTCGGCATTAAGTACCGGCGCGAGCTTCCCGAAGGATTCAAGCGTGTGTTTGGCACGGGCCTGTTGCCGATCATCTTCATAAACTTGTTCATTGGTTTTATAGGGCGCAGCTTTATCAGCAATGCCGCACACCTGGCTGGACTTTTCGCAGGCGCTTTACTGGCGTTGTTTATCGACTATCGCAGACCCAACTCTCATCGCGCACGTGCGAGTCTCACGACGGCGTGGCGAGCGTTGCAGGTCGTGTGTTTGATCGTGATCGCGTTTGGAGCGTACAAAGTCGTAAGAAATTTTAGTCGTCCGCTACCGGTGCTCGCCCAGGCCACGCCGAATGCGAACAGGCTGATCTTTCAGAACTATGTGAATGCGATGAACCAGGTTCAGGAAAAAGTTTCGGCTGTGATTCATGCTAACGACTTGTCTAACCTCGAGCAGGTGACTCAAAGTGCAATGCAGGCGCCGGTTCCGGACGCGCGTGCCGCCGAATTGAGATTCCGATTGCTCGACATTCTTTCGAGAGTGGCTGCCGCCGCAGCCGAGGCCAGCCCGCCGCCGGACAACGTGCCGGGGCGACCGCCGGTGTTGGACCAAAAGCTGGTTGACGAGTATACGAATTGGAAAAAGGAATACGATGTGTGGTTGAAAGTCGCTGCAAAAACGTACACGGGAACGCCGTGATCAAAACTTTTATAGGAGAGCGAAATGGAGATCAGGAAAGTCGGAGTTTTAGGATGCGGACTCATGGGATCAGGTATTGCGCAGGTGTCGGCCACGGCTGGATTCGACACGGTCGTGAAAGAAGTTTCTGAGGATCTGATTGCGAAAGGGTTTGGCGGTATCGAGAAGTCGCTCGCGAAGTTTGCTGAAAAGGGAACGATCACGTCCGATCAGCAGACGGAAATTCGCGGTCGTTTGTCGGGCACAACTTCGTTCAACGATCTTGCAGACTGCGACATCATTATCGAAGCGATCATCGAGAACCTCGACGAGAAGCGCAGCACATATAAACAGTTGGACGAGATCTGCAAGCCGGAGACGATCTTTGCGTCGAATACGTCGTCGCTGTCGATCACGGAGATGATGACGGCGACGTCAGCAGAGCGTCAGCGTCGTTTTATCGGGATGCACTTTTTTAATCCAGTGCCGTTGATGAAGCTGGTCGAGGTGGTGAAGACGATTTTGACGGATACAGACGTTTATGAGCAGGCGGTGGAGTTTGGGAAGAAGCTCGGCAAGGTTCCGGTGCGTGCGGGTGATAAGACGGGTTTCATCGTGAATCGTCTGTTGGTGCCATACATGCTCGACGCGATTCGCGCGTTGGAAGAGGGTGTGGGTTCGATTGTTGATATTGATAACGCGATGAAGCTCGGGTGTGGATATCCGATGGGCCCGTTTACGCTCGGTGATTTCGTTGGGCTCGATACGACGTACTACATCGCGGAGATCATGTTCAATGAGTTTCGCGAGAAGCGATTCGCGCCGCCACCATTGTTGAAGCGCATGGTGCTGGCGGGATTGTACGGGCGAAAAACAGGCCGCGGCTTCTACGACTATACGAAGGACGCCAAAAATCCTACGCCGATGAACCTCGTTTAGGTTCGTCGGCGTAAGAATAGCCGTTTTCGACAACAAATAGCCGTTTTCGCGTCTATCCTAATGAGAATCGAGATGGTAGGATGCTCTCAGAGGGGAGAAATAAATGAGCGAAGACTTCACACAGAAACTACCAAAGAACGAAAGCGACGAAATTCTCACAGCAATCAAAGATCTGGATACAAAAGTCACAACGATTGATGATCGACTTCAGAGCCTTGAGAAAAAAGTCGACGCGAGACTTCACGACACGCGTCCAATCTGGCACAAGGTTGTAGCAGATATTGCTGAGTTACAGTCGGGCCAAAAACGTCTTGAAGAAAGCCAAAACCGACTTGAAGAAGGCCAAAGGCGTGTTGAAGAAGGTCAACAGGCAATACACTTGGAGATGACCAATGTCAACAACACCGTGAACGAGGTCAAGGGTGATCAGCGCGTAATCAACGACTCCGTTCGCCGAATGCAGCTAGACTTTTTCACCGTCAACGAGTGGCTTAGCAAGCTTATAGCAGATCGCAATCAGCAGAATCCATCAACTTGATGCGTCTGGAAGCATCTCCTATACTGCGAAACGTAGTAACTATTCAGCTCGCGGAGTCGGATCGGTTGCAGCCAACGGTGTACGAAGGACGTCTCAATGCTGAAGCGTTTCGCTTCGCTGTGGTGGCCAGTCGCTGGAACGAGTTGATCTCGGCTCGACTCGTCGAAGGCGCACTTGATAGTTTGAAGCGACTCGGCGCGAACGACGCGAACGTCAGCGTCTATCGCGTGCCGGGCGCTTTCGAGATTCCGCTGCTGGCGTTGCGACTCGCACAGTCACGGAAGTTTGACGCAGTAATCTGTCTCGGCACGATCATTCGTGGTCAAACGCCGCATTTCGATTACATCGCGAGCGAAGTCGCGCGTGGCATTTCACATGCAGGTTTGACGAGCGGGTTGCCGGTCGTATTCGGAATCGTTACAGCCGACACCGTCGATCAGGCGCTCGATCGGGCGGGTGTGAAACTCGGGAACAAAGGGTTTGAAGCCGCCATGACGGCGGTGGAGTTGGTAAATCTTTATAAGGAAGCTTTTGAATGAGGCCGCAAAGAGGCACAAAAGGCACAGAAGTAGAATTAAATGCATTCATAATTGAGAGATAAATCGCTTCCGTTTGTTTTGTGCCTTTTGTGCCTTTTTGTGGCTTAAACAGTTTTTGGTAATACTTTATGGGTTCGCGACGTAAGGCGCGTGAATGTGCCTTGCAAATGCTCTTTGCGGCTGATGTTGCCGAAATGCCTGCGGACGAGGTCGTCCGAAGCTACTGGGCTGAGCTTGGAGAAACTGACCTCGACGCCACAGCGCGGGAATTTGCCACGCGCCTCGCCGCGCGTACGCTCTCAAATCTCGAGCTACTCGACGAGCGCATCCGCTCGCGCGCCGAACACTGGCGCATCTCACGCATGGCGGTCGTCGATCGGAATATCCTGCGTCTCGCCGTCTACGAATTTCTGTACGAACCGACGCCGCGCACCGTCGCAATCAACGAAGCCCTCGAGATCGCGCGCCGGTTCTCGACTTACGAAGCAACACAGTTCATCAACGGCATCCTCGACGCCATAAAACGCGACCTCGACGAACAGCAGCCGCAAAAGAACGTCCAACCCGAGGCGGAAGACGGTGATACAGAATCGAGTGCGCCCGGCGAAGATGAAGAAAATCTGGGATGAGTAGAAAACTTGTCGGACCTCGAAGACAAGCTCGAACAAATCAAAACCGCCCTTGCAGAACTACGCGCTTCGACCGCCGATGGCTCCGCCACACGCAAACAACTCGACGCACTCTTTCGCCAGGTACACAACGTCAAGGCAGTCGCGGCCGCGGATGGCATGACTGACCTGAGCCGCGCTGCTCACGAGCTCGAAAACGTGCTCCATTCTTTACGCACGGGGGAATCGACACTCGACAATCACGTACTACAACAACTCGGGGAGGCGCTTGTAGAAACTCTCCCTCTTCCAAGCGAAATATCTGGCTCCCTCAAGACAGAAGAAAAACACGCCCTCAAACAGTCTCTGAAAGAAGGCGCAAAACTCTTTCTCGTCCAGACGAGCTTCGACCAGTCAGACTTCGACGGGCAGTTTCAGAATTTGAAAGCGAGACTGAGCCGCGATGGTGAGGTGATATCCGTCGCCCCAAAGGTGGAAAACAACAAGATCAACTTCCGAATTCTTTACGCAACCCGATCTGAAAACCTCGAGCTCGCACCGAACATCAGCGTCGAACCAATCTTTAAACCGGAAAGTAACTTGTGGAACCGGATCGTGCGCGCCGGAAAATCGACCGCAGCATCACTCGGCAAAGACATCAACTTCAACCTGCGCGGCGCCGAGATTTCATTAGACGACGCAATCGCCGATTGTTTGATCCATCTCGTACGCAACGCAGTTCATCACGGCATTGAATCACGCGGAACGATCACCATCGCTGCCACAAAAGACGATGATCAAATCAAAATCAGCGTGACTGACGACGGACGCGGTATCGATCCACAAATAATCGCCTCCGGTATGCTATTTCAGCCCGGCTTTTCCACCGCCTCCGAACTCTCCGAGATCTCCGGCCGTGGCGTCGGCCTCGACGTCGTCAAAACAACGGTGGAACAACTCTCCGGATCCGTGGAAATCCAAAGCGAACCTGGGAAGGGCTCAACCTTCACGATCACAATCCCCTCAAAATCCGTCTAATCCGTGGCTTCCATCTTCGGATGCATCGTGTGCCACTTCGTCGCGCGCTCGAACGCCAGCGCCACTCGCAACGGCGACACCTCGTCATAAACGCCTCCGGTAAACATGATCGCGATCGGCAGATTGTTCACAAAGCCACACGGCAGCACGACCGCGGGATTCCCGGTCAGATTTGTCACCAACAAACTCGCACTGCCCGGTGCAGGACTGACAAAAACGTCCCACTGCGACATCAGCTTCTCCATCTCGCGAATGAGCAACGTACGCGCCCGCTGCGCACGCAAATACTCAACAGCCGGAATGAATCGCGACGTGCGGAACGTGTTGGGCCAATCGTTAGGCGATTGCCCTGATAACTGGTTGACACATCCGTCGCGCGTGATGTCGTCGAATGCCGCCGCCGCTTCCGCTGACAGGATGAACCGCAACGAACCCGCAGCGATCTTCGGCAACTCGATCGGCGTCAATTTCGCGCCGGCTTTTTCAAGCACTGCGAGCGCATCTTTGTACAGCGCGCGACGCTGTTCGATCTGAGCCGGTGGTGCCCCCGTACCGCCAATGTTCGGCTCGAATTCCGTCTTGAGATAACCAATCCGCAACGTACTGATGTTTGTATCGGGGTTCCAGTTGAACGGCGCGTCGCCCACCGTAATGTCTTTCCCGTCAGGACCATAGATCGCGTGCAACGCCGCGGCACAATCCTCCACGCCGCGACACATCGGGCCGATCTTGTCCATGGTCCAACTCAAACCCATCGCTCCATACCGACTGACGCGGCCGTACGTCGGACGCAGCCCGGTGACCCCACAACGCGATGAAGGCGAAACGATCGAGCCGAGCGTCTCCGTGCCGATCGAGAACCCGACCAGACCAGCCGCAGTCGCTGAGGCAGGTCCAGCCGACGATCCGCTCGATCCGATTTGAGCTTCTTCAGGCTGCCAGGGATTTCGCGTCACACCGGCAAACCAGCGCCCGCCTTGCGCGAGCGCGCCCATCGACAACTTCGCGACAAGCACCGCACCGGCTTCGTTCAGTCGCTCGACGACAGTCGAGTCGTAATCGATTACCTGATCGCGATATGGCTCAGCGCCCCACGTCGTCTTGATGCCTTTGGTCGCAAAAAGATCCTTCGCGCCCCACGGTATTCCGTGCAGCGGCCCACGATACTTTCCACGCTTGATCTCCGCGTCGGCGGCGGCAGCTTGTTTGAGTGCGAGATCTTCCGTCAGCGTCACGACGCAAAGCAGTTTTGTCCCGTAGTTCTTCAACCGCGCGAGGTACATCTTTGTGAGCTCAGTCGAACTGATCCGGCGCGTACGAATCAACTCGGCGAGCTGAGGAACAGTCGCGAAGGCAAGGTCTTCGATGTTGTTGAACTGCGGTAGCTCGACCTTGCCGAAACGAAACTTCGTTTTCGGCGCGTACAATTCCTTTTTGGCGCGCGCCGGATGAAAGGCGATCGCGGGCTCGGTATCGAGCGGCACATCGATCTTCCGGTTCGCCTCGTATGCGTCGAGATTGCGATTGACGCCGCTGAGCGCCATCGCCTCCTGCGCGTCAGTGAGCTCAATGCCGATCAGCTTCTCGGCCTGGTGCATCATTTCCTGAGTGATGCGCAGTGGTGGTGTCGGCGATGGGCTGGGCGAAGGAACGGGTGTCGGCGAGGGTGTTTGCGCAAGTGCGTCGAGCGGCAGGTTTGTGGCAGCCAAACCGGCGGCGCCAAGGGCCGGCAGTAGTTTTACAAAATTGCGGCGGTCGACGTTCGTTTTGCGTGTGCGAGGCTTTTTGTTTTTTTTCATGGTAGTTATTTATTCATTGGGACCATCGTTCCTGAACCAACGCCCTGTGTGCTCGATTTTCCGTATTTCAGCTTGATCACTTTTGCTTTTCCAAAACGGTAGATCGTCACGATATAAAGATTGTCGTATTCACTTTCGGGGATGACGGGGTAAGTTTGACCGCTTAGCTCTGACACCATCGCGGGAACTGTGTTGTTGTGACCGGCGATGAAAACCGTCTGGCCGCGATGAGTGGTTTGAATTTGCCGCAGTAGCTCGTTCGTCTGGGTTGACTCGAGCACCGTCACCGCCACGCCCGTTCGATCCGAAAGCGGTTTGACGGTTTGCTGTGTGCGCTTGTACTGCGTGGCGTAGATCGCGTTGATTCCGGCATCGCCAAAAACACGCGCAATCTCCTGGGCGCGCTCAACGCCTTCGGGCGCCAGATCGGGATCGGGATTAGTCGGTTCGATCTTTTTCTCGGCATGGCGCACGAGTATCACAGTCGTGACCGGACGCGAGAAAGTCGAGAAGTAAGCGAAGAGGACAACTGCGCCGAAGACGGCGAACAGCATCGCAAAAACTACAATTGTCCTGAGTTTAGTGCGTGGCTCGTTTGGTTGTTCCATTATGTTTATGCGGGTAATGCGTAGCGTACGATACCAAATAAGAAATTTCTCCCGCAAAGGCGCAACGGCGCAACGCAGTAATGGAGACCTCGATTTTCCGTTGCGCCGTTGCGCCGCTGCGTGAGAAATTTCCTTATGTCACCGGCCACCCCACGCACCGAAGGCATCAAGTACGCCGGCTCGAAGCTGAAACTCTTGCCGCATATCCTCGAGCTGGCAGCCCGAGTTGAACCCGGAACTGTGTTCGACGGCTTCTCAGGCACGACGCGCGTCTCACAGGCGTTCGCGCAATGCGGGGTTAGAGTGATCGCAAACGATATCGCCGTGTGGTCCAAGGTGTTTGGTGATTGTTATCTGTTGAGCCCTCATCCGGCTGAGCACTACCAGGATTTGATCGATCACCTCAACGCGCTCCCCGGCAAAGACGGATGGTTCACCGAGCACTACAGCGGTGATGTAAATGATCTAAAGAAACCATGGCAACGACACAACACTCTCAAGCTCGACGCGATCCGCGAGGAGATTGAGCAATTAAGTCCTGATGAAAAGGCAGTCGCATTAACCAGTCTCATCCTCGCGATGGACGAAGTTGACAGCACGATCGGACATTACGCTTCGTACCTGAGCGACTGGTCACCGCGCTCGTATCGCGAGATGAAGTTGCGCGTGCCGCGATTGATTCCTAAAACACGCGAACACGAAGTTCATCACGCGGATATTTTCGATCTCGTCGGATCGATAGAGGCGGATCTGGCTTACTACGATCCGCCTTACGGCTCGAACAACGACAAGATGCCGCCGTCGCGCGTCCGCTACGCTGCCTACTATCACCTTTGGACGTCGATCTGTCTCTTCGATAGCCCTACCTTATTCGGCAAAGCAAATAGACGCGCAGACACGAGCGACATGTTGAGTGCGTCGGTGTTTGAAGAGTATCGGAAGAATGAAGCTGGACGATTCGTCGTCGTCGAAGCCATTGAGCGACTACTACAACAGACAAAGGCGAGACACGTCATTCTGTCTTACAGCTCAGGTGGACGCGCAACAGCGGAAGAGTTGAACGACGTGATCAGCCGTTCGGGAAAGCTGATCGACGCTATCGAAGTGGATTACAAGCGGAACGTGATGGGCGGCATGCGCTGGACGCACGAGTGGATACGCGACGCGGAACAGACAAATCGAGAGTTCCTGTTTCTGATCGAGAAATAAGCCACGGATTTCACGGATTGGGAGGGATTTGTTAGTCTATCTAGTTCCCGAGGTAACAAGATTGAGTCAGCAAAATACACCCGATTTGTCCCAGGTCATCGCTGAGGAATTCGGCGCGAACGCCACCTACGTCGAAGGTCTGCTGGAGCGCTTCCGCAACAACCCCGAGCTCGTCGACGACTCCTGGCGCGCGTATTTCAGTGAACTAACCAGCAATGGCGGAGATGGAGCCGCTGCGCCACCAAAGGCCAGTGCGGCACCGGCTGCAGCGCCCGCTCCAGCCCCGGCAAAAGCTCCCGCACCGCCGCAACCGCAGCCCGCAGGCGAAGTGCTTCCCATTCGCGGTCCGGCGCTCAAGATCGTCGAAAACATGGAGCGCAGTCTCTCCGTTCCGACTGCGACCTCCGAACGCCGCATCCCGGTGAAGCTGCTGGATGAAAACCGTCGCATCATTAACCAGCACCTTGCCGAAAACGATCGCGGCAAAGCTTCATACACGCACTTAATCGCATGGGCGGTGCTGCGCGCGCTCGACGCGTACCCGCAACTCAACGACGGCTACGCTGAAGTTGACGGCACTCATTCACGCGTCAAGCGCCACAGTGTCAATCTTGGTGTCGCTGTCGATCTGACGAAGAAAGACGGCACGCGCACGCTTCTCGTTCCAAACATCAAAAACGCAAACGCGCTGAGCTTCTCTGAATTTTTGACCGCCTACGACGACGTCATCACACGTGCGCGCGAAGGCAAGCTGCAAGTTCCAGACTTTCAGGAAACAACCGTTTCGTTAACTAATCCCGGAACGATCGGCACAGTCGCTTCGATTCCGCGACTGATGGAAGGCCAGTCTGTAATCATCGCCACGGGCGCGATCGAGTATCCGGCGGAATACCAGGCGATGGCGCCGGAAGCTCTGTCGCAGCTCGGCATCAGCAAAGCGATCTCGATCAGCAGCACTTACGATCATCGCATCATTCAGGGCGCTGAGTCGGGTGCGTTTCTCGCGCGCGTGCACGAGTTCATCATCGGCAAGCACGACTTCTACAAAAACATCTTTCTTAACCTCGGCATTCCGCACGCGCCTTTTGGCTGGAGCCTCGATCGCAATCCGTTCTTCCTGCAGGGCGATCAGGTGCGCGAGCAGACGCTCAAGGAAGCGAAAGTGATCGAGCTGATCAACGCGTATCGCGTGCGTGGTCATTTGATCGCCGACACAGATCCGCTGCACGCCCTCCCGATTCTCTATCACCCGGAGCTCGACATCGAGAATTACGGCCTGACGATCTGGGATCTCGATCGAACTTTCATCACTGACGGACTCGCCAATCGCGAGAGCATGACGCTTCGCGAGATTCTCGACGTGCTGCAACGTGCTTACTGCGGCAAGGTCGGCATCGAGTATCGTCACATTCAGAGTAAAGAAGAGAAGCAGTGGATTCGCGATCAGATCAGACGCGAGTTTGTGCAACCTGAACCGATCCCGGTTGACGTGAAGAAACGTCTGCTGTGGAAGCTGATCTCGGCGGAACAGTTCGAGCGTTTTCTGCACACGAAATATCTTGGACAGAAACGTTTCTCACTCGAAGGCTGCGAAACGATCATTCCGCTTCTCGATCGACTGATCGATGGCGCGGCGGCGCGCGGCGTCGAGTCCATCACGTTCGGAATGGCCCATCGCGGCCGCTTGAACGTGCTCGCGAACGTGATCGGAAACCTGTGCGAAAGGATCTTCGCGGCGTTTGAAGGCTCGGTCCATCCAGAGTTTCCGGCCGATGAAGGTGACGTGAAGTATCACCAGGGCGCGACGGGCGAGCGTGTTCTTGCTGACGGTCGCAAAGTGCAACTCTCTTTGTCGCCGAATCCGAGCCATCTCGAAGCCGTGGATCCGGTTGTCGAGGGAATGGTTCGCGCGACGCAGGACACGATGCTGGGCCAGCGCGGCGCCACGCGCGAGCAGGTGATCGATCTCGCGCTTCCCGTCCTGCTGCACGGCGACGCGGCTTTCGCCGGTCAGGGCGTCGTGATGGAGACGCTGAATCTCGCCGGTCTGAAAGGCTATCGCACCGGCGGCACGATCCACATCATCATCAACAACCAGATCGGATTCACGACGTCGCCCGAAGCCGGACGCTCGACGATTTACTCAACTGACGTCGCGCGCATGACGCAGTTGCCGATTTTCCACATCAATGGCGACGATCCGGAAGCCGCGTATCGCGTGCTGCAAATCGCGCTCGACTACCGCCAGGAGTTCAACAAAGACGTCGTACTCGATCTGATCGGTTTCCGCAGGCTCGGTCACAACGAGACTGACGAGCCGAGCTACACGCAGCCGCTGATGTACGCGCGCGTCAAAGCGCATCCGGGCGTGCGCACGGTCTACGCGAAGCGCTTGATCAAGGAAGGCGTCGTCACTGAGGAAGAAGTAAACAACCTGATCGCCGAGCGTGTGCGGCGTTACGAAGATGCGCTCGCGAATGCAAAGCGAAAGGTGACTGAAGAGCCGTCACATTCGCAGCCACGCGTCGAAGAACTTGACGGTTCGGCAGTGGTTCCGACGGGCGTCGCGGCGGAAACGATCAGAAGCATCGCGCACAAGATCGCTGTCGTGCCCGAGGGATTTCATGTGAATCCGAAGATGGTGGGCCAACTCGCGCGCCGCGCGAAGATGGGCGACGGCAGCACGGCCGTAGACTGGGCGTTTGCCGAAGCCGTCGCGTTTGGATCGCTCGTGATCGAGGGCACGCGCGTGCGTCTGAGTGGGCAGGATTCAGGACGCGGAACGTTCAGCCAGCGTCATGCTGTGCTTTTTGACACGCAAACCGGACAATCGTGGGCGCCACTCTCTGAATTGCGATCTGAGTCGAATCCTGATGCGCGCTTCGATGTGTTTGACAGTTCGTTGTCAGAAGAAGGCGTGCTGGGATTCGAGTATGGCTATACGGTCGTTGATAAGGATGCGCTCGTTTTGTGGGAAGCGCAGTTTGGTGATTTTGGAAACGGCGCGCAGACGATCATCGACCAGTACATCGCTGCTTCGGAAGACAAGTG
>Ga0134121_10002001_pt1 | contig 18194 bp, 14 predicted proteins | sample KB301_FD_96463 | JGI IMG/M metagenome (GOLD analysis project Ga0134121, IMG submission 96463) | Terrestrial soil microbial communities without Nitrogen fertilizer from Kellogg Biological Station, Michigan, USA - KB3-0-1 | ecosystem: Environmental > Terrestrial > Soil > Unclassified ... | reverse complement strand
CGATTACGCGTCGGAGTTTGGAACTTCGCTACTGGCAAGATAGTTCGTTTTACAGAAGGACCACCGGAAGATGTGAGAGCATTGGCCTTCACCGAAAACAGCACTGCAGTGATCTTCGTGGATGGGGGGGGCGTGGTTCGATGGTGGGATGTGACCAAAGGTCAGCTGGGTCGGGACTGGAACCCGTTGAAAGAGCTCAAATGGACTAACCCTGGAATAAACCCACCAACAAGGCTCAGTGCCGCCGCTTTTTCGCCCGATGCGAGCATACTGGTCGCTCACCTTTGTCAGCCAATTAGTAGATACTCGGCCCCTGTTGAAGGTGGCAATATTACCGTGGCCTGGGATGTCAAAACAGGAGGTGAGATTTGGCGTTTAAGTCACAAATCCGGACCGCGTCACTTTGCGTTCACTCCTGATGGCAAACGACTGGCATGCGATTTTGGTTGGTCTGAGATCGGCGTTGTGGACGCTTCGACCGGAACAATACAGTGTCGCATTGCCAGCGGCGATACGAGGTTGGAATCGTTCAAATCCTTCATATTTGCTCCAGACGGAAAGTCGCTTTTCATTGGCGGCAGCGGTCCTGCAGTGATCAGGTGGAGTATTGATGCAAAGCGGCCGCTGCAGCCAATCCACTTTTCTCCGCTTGAGTTAACGACGACCATTGATGCGCTGGCAATATCGCCGGATGGAAAATCAATGTTCGCGTCAGTGAATGGTTGCCTTCAACTAATCGAACTGGCCAGCGGCAAGGCGCGCCTGGCCTTCGACGGCCATCATCGAGACGTAGTTCACATGGCCTTTACCTCGGATGGCGCCGAATTAATCACTGGCAGCTGGAACGGCTCGTCGACTTTCGAAATTGACGAATCGCTGCGTTGGGACCTGGCGACGGGAAAACTCAAAGCTCGCTCCCATTTAACGACCGTATGGAGCCGCCATGGCATGCGAACTGCCTCGGCGGATCATTCCATCGGCCTCTTGGTTGAATCGGACCGCCATAGTTTCATTGACATTGCCGACAAACGAGTTCTTGGAACTGTTCGTGACGCGCGCGGCATCAGCGATCCATCACTGGGGTTCTTTTCACCGACAAATCGTTATTTCCTGGCATGCACCGTTCAAGGCAAAGACCTGATTGCGTATGACGTGCAAACGGGCGAGAAGTTGTGCAATTTGCCCGTGCATTATTACGACTGCCGGACATTCTCCCCGGACGACCGATTGATCGCCTTGCAGAAAGACAATCTGATTCTTGTATTCGAGATTGACACTGGCAAGACATTGGCCACTGTGAGTGCGGGGCAAAAGCCGCATACGGGCATTCGGGAAACGCTGGCTTTTTCTCCGGATAGCAAACTCCTTGCCGCATGGGACGAGTGCAACAACGATGTAGTGATATGGGATATCCAATCGGAGAAGCAGGTTCGCCGCCTGCCGTCGAATGGCAAGGATCGTGTCCATAACCTCCGTTTTGCCTGGTCGCCTGACGGCCGGCTGTTCGTGGATGCCGGGGCGACGGACGAAAATCGTATTCGATTGTGGGATGTGGCCACAGGCAAATTGCTCCGTGAGTTCCCTGGCCATGGAGATCCAATTTGCGCACTCGCTTTTTCACCCGATAGCCGGCTGCTTGCGTCCGGCAGCACGGACACTACTGTGTTGATCTGGGATCTCAAGGGCCATTAGCCCGGTTTCAGAAACGTTCCTTCCTGCAACTCCGCATACGCCTTTTGAAGCTGCTCCTGCGTGTTCATTACAATGGGCCCGTACCACGCCACGGGTTCCCGCAGCGGTTTGCCCGATACCAACAGGAAACGAATGCCGTCGTCGCCGGCTTGCACTGCAACTTCGTCGCCGCTGTCGAACAACACCAGCGAGCGATTGTCCGCGTCCTTGGGCAACGTGGTGTCGGCCCAGCCAACGCCTTCCGTAGGAACGGCCAAGGGCCTTGAAGCATTGCAGAATTTGCCGCTGCCCGCGAACACATAAGCAAAAGCGTGTCGTGTCGTTTCGACCGGCAAGGATTTCCGCTTACCGGGCGGCACGGTCACATCCAGGTAAATCGGGTCGGCGGCGATTCCATCAATGGGGCCTTTCTTGCCCCAGAAGGAGCCACACACGACGCGAGCAGTCGTGCCGTCGTCATCGGTAATCACGGGGATCTCGGCCGCCTTGACTTCTTGATAACGCGGCGGCGTCATCTTGAGCGACGCCGGAAGGTTGGCCCACAATTGAAAGCCGTGCATGCGGCCGGCTTGATCAGGCTTGGGCATTTCCTGATGGATGATGCCGCGGCCCGCCGTCATCCACTGGATGTCGCCCGTGGTGATCGCGCCCTTGTTGCCCATGCTGTCGCCATGCTCCACGGTGCCGGCGAGGACATAGGTGATGGTCTCAATGCCGCGGTGAGGGTGCCATGGAAAACCGGCCAGATAATCCTCCGGAATGTCATTGCGAAAATCGTCCAGGAGCAGGAACGGATCGAAGTCCGAGGTGTTGCCGAAGCCGAAGGCCCGCCGCAGATGCACACCAGCGCCTTCGAGTGTTGGTTTTGATTTGGCGATGCGCTTGACGGGTCGAATGGACATGGTGATCTCCCATCGCTGGTGTCAATCTCCCAAGTTGATGTTCAATTCTCGCAGCGTCGGCGTCAACTGGCAACCTTAACCCGCCAACCCCTCGAACCAGCCGTGCATGTGCATCCATTCGCCTAAACCAAACGACGCCAGGTTGGCCAGGACAATAGCGAGGCAATCTTGGCTCACCGCGAGCCAGTTGCGATCCTTCAAGCCAAAGGCCGCCAAAAAAACTGAACACTCCGCCACGGCAACGAGGGTTTCGCCGACCGCCAGATACAGATTTCGCTCGGGTATCAATTCGGGCAGGGCGAGGATGAAGACAGGATAGGTGCAAGCGGTCAGCCACAACCCCGACAGAAAACGCCGCATGAGTGGATGATCGCGCGACAGGCCCACCATTAATACCGGCGTTTCGATGGCGACGCTGATACAGTAGCCGACCAAAAGCCAGCGCATTGACGCCACCTCACATGGCCCGCAACAGAAACGGCACTTCCGCCAAAACATGCAACATGGCGACCGTGAAGTAAATGTCGCGCGTCACCGGGTAATCGGCCAGGAAACCGCACCAAAGCACGATGACCGCGGCCGCGCCAATCGCCAGCACACCGGCAACCGCCATGCCCCACTTGTGGGAACGCCGAGCTAACGGCACAGTGCCAATCCGCCAAGGCGCTGCCCCCAAGGTCACCAGCGGAATTGCAACCAACCAGACGCTGTAATGGAGCATCTCCAGAAAGGTATGCGTCGCCACCAGCAAATGCGAAGAGACCCCCGGCAACAAATCTGCGCCTGCGTGCCGCGTGATTCGCACCGTGAACGCATCGATCCCCGGCAGTGAGGGAGCGTCGGCCAGTCGCCACCATAGCAATCCCAGCAATAGCGGCACCATCAACAAACAACAACGATAAGTCTTTAGCCACTCCGGCCGGCTGCGGCGCAATTCGCGGTCGAGGATCCAGAAGGCCATTAGGGGATGCAGAAAAACCAGACCCAGTGCCCAGCCTTCGGGCTGGAGCCAGGCCAGGGCAATGACGAGAAAACCGACCGGCAATGTCCACGACCAATCCCGCCGCGGATTCTGCCGGCTGCGCATGTGTACAAGCACGACGATCCATCCGACGAGCAAAGTGTTCCAGGTCGCCAGAGCAATGCGCCAGTTTGTCTCATTCCAGCCCAATTCGATCCAAGCAAAGGCCGCATAGTAGATGGTCAAGCCAAAGATGCCGGCAAATGCCAAGCCAAAGAAGCCACGCAACTTTCCCCAGCGCGCGGGCAAACGGCTCAGGAAATAGCGGGCCTCGATCCAGTTGTGAGGGCCGGCGAACAGAAAGACGGTGACGATGGAAAAACCGAGCGGCGCCCAACCGGCGAGCAGCGCGGCCGCAGCTGCCAGCGCCACGCAGGCAAGGCCGAAAAGCCAGGCCGCACTCCCAGCTGCGGACATTTGTTTTTGCTGGGGCGCGTCCAGGCAGTCAGGTTGGACTGAGAGACCCGCAGACACGTTAGGTCCTTGATTGTGTCGCCGCGGCGCCGCGGCGTGCGGCCCAGATGCCGAGCCATGCGATGGACAGAGAGCTTACGAGGCCAAAAGCCCACATCGGCAGCAAGCCGGCCTGCTGTCCTTCGCTGCTCTTTTTGTCCTCGATTTTCTGGGCGCTTAATTTGCCATCCTTGAGAGTAACGCGATAAGTCGTCACCGGAGGATCCTTGAGGTTAGCTGGCGCCGTGGTGGCCGGCGGTGTGAGCTTGGCCGAAAAAACGCCCTGCGCCGATTCTTCTAGCCATTCGAGCGAGGAATCTTCCTTGGATCGCCGATTGAATTGATCGCGATCCATTGCCAGCAGGAAAAGGTTATTAATTTGTGGGTTAACTGTTGGTCGGTCGACGTCTTTAATTGCGAGCTTGAGGGCTTTCGGGGCCTTGACCTCCTCTAGGATTCGGCCTCCGACAAAGCTGCATCGAACGTAAAAGACATAGTCTTTGTGGTCGTCGATACCCTCGAAACACAAATGCGGGTCGATGATCTTGTGGCCTTCGGGCACCGGCGGCGGGGGTGGGGGTGCCGGATTCGCCCATGTGGCCGCCACCATTAATAAACTGCCGACAACAGTTAACCCAAATGAACGATTCATTGCTGACCTCCTTGGCTTTGGCCTCGCGTAGTTCCACGGCGCGCGAACCATATGCCCAGCCACGCGATGGATAGCGAACTCACGATACCGAACGCCCACGTCGGCAACAAGCTGGCCTGTGGCCCTTCACCGCTCTTCTTACCTTCCACTTTCTCCGCAGTGAGCTTGCCGTCTTTGAGCGTGACCCGGTAGGTCGTTACGGGAACATCCTTTACCGTGATCGGCATGGTGGGAGCCGGCGGGTCGAGCTTGGCCGCCATGAAGCCGCCAACCTCTTGGTGTACCCATTTGAGCGACGGGTCAGAACTCGCCCGCTTTTCAATTTCCTTGCGGTCAAAAAGCCATTTGGGCTTGGGGTCATCCTTCGCCCGCTTTTCAAAGTCCTTACGGTCCATCGCCAAAAGCACCATGGTGCTTATGACTGGGGCGCCGCTTTTGGCTCCCTTGCTGAAATCCAAAACGCCAGCATTTGAATCCTTAACCTCGACGGAAACCGGACTTAAGTAGTATCCTCCTGCAATCAAATAAAAGACATAGTCCGCGTGTTTTTCGACGCCCTCGAATCGCACCGGCGGATCAATGCGTTTTTGGTCCTCGGGCAGCTTCGGCGGCCCGGAGTTCGCCGACACCACGCCAACGAGCAAAAGGCTGCCCGTAACTGCTAAGGCAAATCTCCGGGCCATGATTGGTTCCTTGTGCTGGCGGATCATTCCGGAAACAACGGCGTCGACAAGTAGCGCTCGCCCAGATCAGGCAGCACGACCACAATCAGCTTGCCCGCGCTGTCGGGCCGCTTGGCAACTTCGACCGCAACGTGAGCCGCCGCTCCACCGCTAATGCCGCACAGCATGCCCTCTTCGCGGGCCAGGCGGCGAGCCATGTCGAAAGCGTCATCATCCTTTACCTGGACCACTTCGTCAATGATCTTGAGATTGAGCACTCCAGGCACGAAACCGGCGCCGATGCCCTGGATGCGATGCCGGCCCGGTTGCACGGGTTGGCCCTGCATAGTCTGCGTGATGACCGGGCTAGTCACCGGCTCGACGGCGATGGCTTTGAAACTCGGTTTGCGTTTCTTGATGACCTCACTGACGCCGGTGATGGTGCCGCCGGTGCCGACGCCGCTGACCAGAATGTCCACCTTGCCGTCGGTGTCGGTCCAGATCTCTTCGGCGGTGGTCTTGCGGTGAATCTCGGGATTGGCGGGGTTCTTAAACTGTTGCGGCATAAACGAATTGGGCGTGGTTTTGAGCAGCTCCTCCGCCTTGGCGATGGCGCCATTCATGCCTTTTTCGCCGGGTGTAAGCACGACTTCGGCCCCGAACGCCTTGAGCAGCCGGCGGCGTTCCAGGCTCATTGTCTCGGGCATGGTGACGACCAGCTTGAACCCACGGGCAGCGCAGCAAAACGCCAAACCAATGCCGGTGTTGCCGCTGGTCGGCTCGATGATGGTGGTTTGTTTGTTGATCTTGCCCTCGCGCTCGCCGGCGTCGATCATCGAGACGCCGATGCGGTCCTTGACCGACCAAAGGGGGTTAAAGTTTTCGAGTTTGCCGACAACGGTCGCCTTGGCGTCGCCGACGACCTTGCGAAGGCGGATCAACGGCGTGTTGCCGATGGTTTGGGTGATGTCGTCATAGATGCGGCCGCGGAAAGTGTTGGACATAGGTGTGTGCTCCTTCGTGGAATTGTTGACGCGATTACGCTAGGGAGAACCTGCGAGGCTGACAAGATCTGGACAGGTAGCCCATGATGGCATTAACTCTTGGGGCAAAAAACGAAGCACTCGTTTTTTTGCCCCAGAATTTTCAGTAAGAAGTGACCCTTAAATCACATAGGACCACGTCTCCTCACTCGGCACCGCATCACGGCCCACACCGCCGGCAGCCCCTTTGACGTAAAACGCCTCCAATGTCGGCCGCAGCGGACGATTCATCCATAATGGCCGCCTCAAGCCGCCTGGCCCAGGCCCGCCTCGCGTCTTCGTCAACCAGCGTTTGTAGACCTCATGGGAACGGTCGGTGTCCACGAACACATCGCCATAGCGGTCGCCAGCCTCGGCTTTTTGAATGGTCACTTTCTGATGCCAACAATGCATGCCGCTAATCGGATCGGGTTGCACGGGGAACGTCAAGTTCTGCGGCACGCCGCCTTCGCGCCACCAAATACGCTGGGAATCGGGATCGGCGCTGGCGAAAGGCGCCGGACCTTCGATCTGACGCACTAACCATTTACCTGGCCCCGGTTGCGACACGTCGACCATGTTGGAACTGTACCGATTGCTCGGCACGTCCGCTTTGCGGCGCCAGCGGCCCAGATGATGGGAACAAGCAACCACACCGGGGCGAATGCCCTCCGTCATCCATACGCGATCCACGAAGTAACCGATTTCCGTCTTCACGCGCACCAGGTCGCCATCCGTCAAACCGAGGCGACGGCCATCGGTGGGATGCAACCATAACGGATTGCACTGGGAGATTTCATTGAGCCATGTGGCCGCCCCGCTGCGTGTGTGAATGAGCGTCGGCAAACGGAATGTCGGCAGCAAACAAAACTCTCCCGCCTTCGCGTCGAGGTCTCGCCAATCGACCTGGCTGTGAATGTAACCGGGAATTGCATGCTCGGGCCAACCCCAATCGATGAGCGTCTGCGAGCAGAACTCCTGTTTGCGCGACGGCGTCGGGAACCCTTCGAAACAGGTGCCGTCCAATTGGACGCCGAGCGCTTTACCGCCTTTCAAAACGACATTGGTTTGGGCGTCCACCTCAATGCCCGCCAACTCATCGCCGGCAAGCTTACGTTCATGGCGGGCGTATGTGGATTTGAGAACTTCGAAGGCGCCGAACTTGCGCATGTAGGCGAGAGGATCGAGGCCTTTTGCTTTTGCGGCTTCCGGCAACCCCGGCACACGCTCGAAAATGAACCGATAGTATTCATCGATGTTGATCTTCTCGCCAGGCCGATACGGGCTTTCAAAGTGCTTGCGAATGCCGAGCTGGCCCTTGGCGTCGATCTGCCAGCTCAATTCGATCCAGAATTCGTCCTCTTCCCAGACGCGGCCGGGGTTGGCTTCATAGGTGAATTCGACCTTTTTGCCGTTGTGTTCATTGGCAACGCGCAGGACTGGCTGCCGAAATGCGATCCAGGTGCCGCTATGGGTTTCGTAACTGTTGAGATCGTGCCGTTCCGGGCCTTGGCCCATCGGCAGGACGAGATCCGCAAAGTAAGCAGTCTCGTTCCAGGTCGGCGTCAGGGCGACGTGCAGGCCGATTTTCGACTCATCACGCAACATTTCCACCCAGGTGAAACCGTCGGGATAGGTCCACACCGGATTGAAGACGCGAGTGAAATAAACGTCGATCTTGGCCCGATTTTCCTTGAGAAAATGCGGCAACAGAAAGCTCATCTCGTAATGGCCGAGCGGAAACTCGCGCGGAAAGTGCAGTTCATTCCAGGCATTTTGGGCCGGCGGTTGGGCAAAGAGACTGGGCCGGAATTTGCTCCAGGCATTGGGACCCGTGCCACCTTCGGTGCCCACCGCGCCGACCAACACGCTCAATAGATGCAAGCAGCGGGCCACCTGCCAGCCACCGAGATGCCCGCTCGCCGGCCCGCGCCAGTTGTGACAGGCAAACCGGTGTCCCGCCCGGCCGATCCTGCGCGCTACCTCGACAACGGTCGCCGCCGGAATACCGCATTCGGCCTCGGCATATTGCGGCGTAAACTTGGCATAATCTGTTTTGGCACAGGCTATGAATTGCTCAAAAGTGCGCGGCACGTCGGGGTGTTGCAAGCGCAAATATTCTTCCCAATTCACCCAGCGCCGCAAGAATTCGGCGTCGAACAAATTCTCTTCCAGAATGACGCGAGCCATTGCCAACAGGGCAGCCGCTTCGGTGCCGGGCCGGGTCGGCATCCAGTAATCGGCCATTGATGCCGTGTTGGAAAGCCGCGGGTCCATCACCGCCAGTTTGGCGCCAGATAGTTTGCCCTCAATGATCCGCTGTGCGTGCGGGTTGAAGTAATGCCCCGATTCCAGATGGGCGGAGATCAGCAGAATAAACTCAGCATTGGCGTGGTCCGGGCTTGGGCGATCATACGCTTGCCAGATGGCATAACCGAAACGAGCCCCGGAAGAGCAGATATTGGTATGGCTATTGTGCCCGTCCACGCCCCAGGCCTGCAGGACGCGCTCGACATACCCTTCATTGCCCGGGCGGCCGACGTGATAGACGACCTCATTACGCCGATCCTCTTCCAGGGCTTTGCGAATGCGAGCGGCGATCATTTCGACCGCTTCTTTCCAACCGATCTTCTCCCATTTGCCGTCGCCGCGTTTGCCGACGCGCCGCAAAGGATGCAGGATGCGGTCGGGGTCGTTGATTTGATTGATCGTGGCTGGCCCCTTGGCACAGAGCCGGCCGCGGCTGGCGGGGTGCAGCGGATTGCCCTCGAATTTGCGGATAGTATGCGTTTCTTTGTCCACAAACGCTAATAAGCCGCAGGCGGATTCGCAATTGAAACAGGTGGTGGGCACGAGTTGATAATGCTTTTCGACGCGGCGAGCGGGCCAGCCGTGGGGTTCGATTTCGACCCAATCATCCCATTGCTCGGGTGGAGCGACGGCTGTAAGGATGGTAGGCGATTCGCCGTCTTGGCGGGGCGGGTTGGGGGCGAGCAGGCCCAAGCCTATGGCGCAGCGTTCGATGAAGCTCACTTGGTTGATCGGCATCTGGCATGCTCCCTGGCTTTGGTTCAGTTTTGTTGTTGGGGCAGGAGGTTCCCCAGTCGCTACCCGCTGCCGTCAAGCTGTCTACTATTTGTCGTATCAGAGCGTTACAATAACCTAATTAATACGTCCGAGGCAAAACCAATGGCCGCTCCAAGCACCATTCAAAACGGTACGATTCAGCACTGGGTCGTTGGCCGCACTGCTCCATCGGGCCAGTTCACTGCCCAGGTTGTCGGCGTGCCCGAATTGAGTGCAACCGCAGCCACACGCGCGGAAGCCCTTGAGCAAATCCGCGCCATGCTCAGCGATTGGATCGCCTCCGGGCAATTGATTCCGGTGGAAGTCCCGCCCGTCAATCCGCTGCTCCACTTCAAGGGGCACGGCGATCCGAATGATCCCCTGGAACAAGAGTTTGTGGCCGAACTGGCTCGGCTTCGTCGACAAGACTACGAACAAGCGATCCGGGAGGCCGATGAGAAATGCTCCAGTTCCTCTTCGACACCGATCACTTGACATTTTATTACCTCAAGCATCCGCCTTTGATGCAACGCCTTGCCATCCACCCTGCCGACGCCGTGGGGATTTGCCCGATCAATATCGAGGAAACCATGCGTGGCCGTCTCGCCACCTTGGCGCATGTGCTCACCGGCAAACGCCACGTTGACGCGTACCGCCATCTGGCTGCTGCCGCGGAGATGTTTCGGCAGTTTCCCCTCGTGCCGTTTGACGCAGGGTGCGAAGGCCAATTCCAACAACTACGGGCCGCCCGGTTGCACGTGGGAACGCTGGACCTGAAAATCGCGGCCATTGCTTTGACGCATGGGTTGACGGTTTTGACACGGAACCGCGCCGACTTCGGCCGAATTCCCGGCTTGGCGGTGGAGGATTGGTCCGCGTGAGCAGATCGTTTGAATTTGACTGTGTCTCAACTCAACGGCACCGTTTGCGGCGCCTGCACCCACAGCCATTCAACGACATACAACCCCGCCAAAGCCGCGAAGGCGGCAAGAGCCCCCAATACGCCGACACCCGTGGCCAACAATGCCAATGGCAACACATGCCCCACGGCAATGCCGACTCCCCAAAACCAACGGCCCATCGGTTTGTGGATGATCCAGTCCAGCGCCATCCTGGCGTCCGTCGTCGGCGGCATGGTAAATATCTCCGCGGTAAGCGCAATCAAACTGAAGATCAACGTGCCTGCCAATGCCAATGACGCCGCGCTGGACACCTCGCCGCCCCAAAAAACCTCGGCCAATAGCCAGACGGCACTGCCAGCCAGAAGGGCATGGGCCAACAAATGCAAACTTAGCAGCGGATTCTGCCAGAAATCTCGGCCCTTAGCTTGAGCGAACAGAAAGGCAGTGTAGACCGCGGAAAAGACGGCCAGCACAGCTCCTGGCCAAAGAAGAATGTCCCTTATCGCATCGGCGCCCGCCAAGTGGCAAATAAGCCAGAGTGTCAAAAGCCCGCCGAACGCTGTCAGGCCATAGGCGCCTCGGACAAGCCAGGATCGCCATTGCGGCCGCAGCAACACATAAAGAAAGCGTCGCGGTTGTTTCAAATCGGCCACGAGTAACCCGGCCGTCAGCGTCAAAAAAATCAAGGCGATGATGCCCAACGGTAGTGCCAGGGCTGACGCCAGAGAGGTGCCCACCAAGAACTTCGCCGCCACGACAGCCAGAAAAGCGCCTGTGGCAATCGACTTGGTCCACGTATACGCGGCGACCTCCCAACCCCAAGCGGGAGCGCGTGGTCGCACATCGTAGGCCCGTCTCGGTGCCGACTCCGCCCCGACCACCGGCAAAGCCAGTTTGCCGTCTGTCGATACATAATTGCCGCGGCTCCACATGGTCCGCCCGTCCGCTGCCGCTCGCGTCGGGACCAGGGAAGCTTCATCGGCGTCGATGTAAAACAGATTCGGCCGCGTCTCCTTCTCGGGCTTGCGGACCGTCACAGGATGCCGATCCAGCAGTTGCGAAATCTCCGTGTTCGGATCGTCCATATCGCCAGCAATAATCGCCTGCTCGGGGCAGACCACCACGCAACTGGGTTGCAAGCCGATCTCGATGCGATGCGTGCAATAGTTGCATTTCGCCGCCGTGTTGGTGTCCGGGTCGATGTAGAGCGCGTCGTAAGGGCAAGCCTGCATGCATCCCTTGCAGCCGATGCAGCGGTCGGAGTTGAAGTCCACGATGCCATCATCGCGTTTGTGCAGAGCGGTGACGGGGCAAATCGTGACACACGGGGCCCACTCGCAATGGTTGCAACGCATCACCGTGAACAACCGGCGATTGTGGGGAAAGGTGCCCTTTTCGATGTATTTGACCCAGGTGCGGTCCACGCCAACCGGGACTTGATGTTCGCTTTTGCAGGCTACCGTGCAAGCATGGCAGCCGATGCACTTGCGGTTGTCGATGACGAAGCCGAACTTTGGCATGAGGGGCTGCTTTCAATCCGAAGGGGGTTGCGCGTTTGCCTCATGAAGTTGTTTACGAGCGCTGTGCCATAATTCAAAGGCATCTTTTTCAAACAAAAGGCATGGCGAATCCACACAAAATCAATCAATAAAGTCGTCTTTCAATCAAATCCCCGCCGCATCGCAGAACTCCACCAACATCGGCTCCTGCCCACGCGTCGTGTCCATCAGCGAATAGGTCCCCATCCACAACAGCGGCGGCGAATAGACGTGCAGCGTCACCAAATCCGCGTCGCCCGCTTGCAGATTAGACACCTGGTGCATGTCCTCATCCTGGCTGCCGCAAACCTGACCAACCTCTAAATCGCGAGATCGGATTGCCTTGACGTGGCCATTCGGAGCAAATCCAAAGGTCGTTTCGGTCATGGTGCCTCGCAGCACACGCACGCCACAACTGGAGCCGGCGTGATCATGAATTGGACTGCGCTGGCCATTCTTCCAACACAGCACCAGCAAATGATACCAATCGCTTTTGCGCACCAGATTGCGCGCGTATTGGCGATTGGAGAAAATCATGTGCTCTCGCAGTTCGGCGCAGTCCACGTCTAGCTCCGCCAATTCACTCACCAGGCGCGGCAACTCCACGCGGCTTTCCAGGCTGTCGAGATAATCAAACAACGCATCAAGGGTTTTCGCCATGTCGATCTCCCTACGTTCCCTTCTCGCGAACCAAGTAGGGTGGGTGAAACCCACCGCGCGATTTGGTGGGTTCCGAAGATTACACCCACCCTACGCTCTCTTACGGTCTCGGCTCGCCATAGGTGTATGTTTACAGTAAAAAAAAGGGCGCTGTGGTTCAACAGAGAAGACACCGCCACTGCCCGCACCTCAACCGTCCCATTCGGGGATGACGCCATGCTCGCCGGCAAAACTATTGGGCCGTTCACCATCGACAAGGAAATCGGCGCCGGCGCCATGGGCAGCGTCTACCGCGCCAAGCATAACGAGTCGGGCAAATGGGTCGCCATCAAGATTGTCGCTACCGGCCTGGCGGCCAACGAAGTGGTCAAACAGCGCTTCGAGCGTGAGTTTGAAATCCTCAAGCAACTCAAACACCCCAATATTGTGCGTCTTTACGCCGCCGGCAACTTCAGCGGCACGCCGTTTTATGCCATGGAGTATGTCGAAGGCGAGTCGCTCGACAAGGTCATGGCCCGGCGCGGCCGCATTAGCTGGGAGGAGGTGGTCCAACTCGGCCGTCAGCTTTGCGCCGCTCTCCAGCATGCCCACGACAAGGGCATCGTTCACCGCGATCTCAAGCCGTCTAACATCATGATCCTCAAGGATGCCACTGTCAAGCTGACCGATTTCGGCATTGCCAAGGATCTTGACCGCACCGCCATCACCGAGGCCAATTGCACCGTCGGCACCGCGGCCTACATGTCGCCCGAGCAGTGCAAGGGCGAGCGCAACATGACCTCCAGGTCGGACCTGTATTCGATGGGCGTCATGTTTTACGAGCTGATCACCGGTAAGAAGCCGTTCGAGGCCGACAGCGCCATGGAAATGTTCATGCAGCACGTCAAAGGCAAGTTTGAACGGCCGTCACGGCTGGTGCTGGATGTCCCCGTTTTTCTCGACACGCTGGTGTGTCAACTGATGGAGAAAGACCCCGAGCGGCGGCCCTACAATGCTGCGATGGTCGCGGACGCCTTGGGACGTGTTGAAGAAAAAGTGGCAGCGCAACAAGCCGCGGGACTGGACGCGGCCAGGACGCGCAACAAAGACAAACCGCCCGAAGCGGCCATGGTCGATGCGGATGACAAGGAGGCCGTGCGGGCGTTGCTGGGTAAGAAAAAAAAGAAGCGGCGCAGCGAGGGATTGGCGTTTTACCAGCGGATTTGGTTTAAAGCAGCCATATTGGGGATTGTTTTGTTGGGCGTGATCGGTGGCCTGTTGGCGTTTTTGCTGGTGCCGCCCAGCCCGGATGCACTTTTCAAAAGCATCGAGCAATTGATGGCAACCGGCGATCTCGAGCGCAAAGCGGCGGCCCGCCAAAACGGTGCGATCTCGAAATATTTGACCCTGTTCGGCGGTCAGGACGACGAGCCAACCCGCAACGTCCGCAAGTGGGCGGATGACATCGACGCCGACGAATACGAACGGCGACTGTTAAAACGGATCGATTTCAAAATCCCGCTCGACGAAGATGAGACGCAATGCCGCAGGGCGATGGATGCGGAGGACAGCGGAGAGTTGTCAGCGGCGCGTGAGACCTGGGCAAAATTGGCGAAATACAAGGACGGACCACCGCGGCCGACGCCGTCGGATAAGCGCTCGTGCGGCTTATTCGCGCTGGCCCATCTTGCCATTCTGGATGGCGTGGACAAACGCGAAAAAAACTTGCAAAAAGTGGTGACCAAAAACGGCCTGACCGCGGGGTTTGAACCCGCTGACGACATCGAAAAAAAGGCCGCTCACGCCATGCTAGTGCAATTGCAAGACCCGCCGAAAGCCGTCAAGGCGTGGGAAGAGTTTCAGAAAAACCTCGATCGCGACTTGCCGGCGCATCGGGCGTGGTGGTTATTGGCAGCCAAGCGATCGCGCGAATTGAAAGAGACGACTAAAACCGAGAAGTAATTGGAGCCAGCACATGAAGACTCTCCCCATTTGTTTTGGCAGTTTCCTCATTAGTTTGACGATGGCGCCGCGTTGTGACGCCCAAGAGCAAAAGCCCGCCGTCCTTCTCGATGGCCTTGGCGCCATCCATCATCCTGTCTCGACCAAAAATGCCGAAGCCCAAAAGTTTTTTGACCAGGGCCTGCGACTGATTTATGGCTTCAATCACGACGAAGCCCACCGAGCGTTTCAGCGAGCCGCTGAGTTGGACCCGCAACTGGGCATGGCCTTCTGGGGTATGGCACTTGTTTTGGGACCAAATTATAACCGCGATGCCGATGAGGCTCATCTCAAAGATGCTTATGCCAAGGTTCAGAAAGCTGTTGTGCTGGCCAAGCATGCGCCGGAGCATGAGCGGCGTTACATCGAGGCATTGACCAAGCGCTATGCCGCCGATCCCGCCAAGGCGGACAAGAAAAAGTTGCTCCAAAATTACAAACAGGCGATGGGTGAATTGTGCAAGCAGTATCCCGATGATCTGGACGCGGCTACACTTTACGCTGAAAGCGCCATGAACTTGCGGCCATGGGATTTGTGGGCCAAGAACGGCAAGCCGCATGAAGGAACAGAAGAGATCGTCGCGGTCCTGGAATCGGTCATTAGGCGCGATCCCAATCACACCGGGGCCAACCACTACCTCATCCATGCTTTGGAAGCGTCGCCCCATCCTGAGCACGCCTTGGCCTCCGCCGATCGGTTGGCAAAGCTCGCGCCCAAGGCGGGCCATCTGGTGCACATGCCGGCCCACATCTACATCCGCGTCGGCGATTATGACGCTGCGGCAGCAGCCTGCGAAAAAGCAGCCGCCGTGGATCACGCCTATTTCACCCGGTTCAACATCACGGGCGTTTATCCGATGCAGTATTACAGTCACAATCTGCACTTCGGCGCGGCTGCGCACGCCATGCAAGGCCGCTACACCGATGCCATGATCTGCGCCGAAAAGCTGGTTGGCCACGCAATGCCACATGTGGAAAAAATGCCCATGCTCGACGCCATGATGGCCATGCCCACCATTATACAGGTGCGCTTCCAGCGGTGGGACGACATTCTGAAGAGCCCGGCTCCCGATGCAAAGTTGATCCTCAGCAAGGCGATTTGGCACCATGCGCGTGGCATGGCATTCGTCGCCAAAAGTCAACTTAAAGAAGCCGAAGTCGAGATTTCGGCCTTTGAGGAAACATACAAAACCATCCCGGAGGATCGGCGTTTTCGCCGCCGCAACATGGCGAAATCCGTACTGGACATCCCAAGATACGTTCTCAAAGCCAAATTCAACAGCATCGCCAAAACAAATGAAAGCAACGCCGCTGTGCGGCGCTATTTGGTAGAAGCGGTCGCAATACAGGATGAACTTCATTATGCGGAACCGCCTGATTGGCCCATACCAGTGCGCGAGGCGCTAGGCGCTGCTTTGCTGCGCATGGAACTTGCAGAGGATGCGGAAAAGGTTTTTCGCAAGGATTTGGAGATCAATCGCCGCAATCCGCGTTCACTGTTTGGGTTGATGGAAAGCCTCAAGGCTCAGGGCAAAACGCATGCGGCAGAAGCGGTTCAGCAGCAATTCGAGGCTGCCTGGCGGAATGCGGAAGGATTGAAGCTGAATCTTGCTGATTGGTGAGAGTTGATATTGTCCGTGTGTTGCGATATAAGTGAGCCATGCAATTCTGTACAAAATGACCGGGTCAGCTTCTCGGAGTGAATTGGCAGGAGGCTTCCATTGCCGGCCCGGCATTTGCGCATGTGCGTTGGGTCAAGGCTCAACGAGGGGCCGAATCATGAAACGTAGCCGATTTCAGCTTTGGCTTTCTCTCCCAGCGGTTCTCTTGCTGATTGCCCAGCCGCGACCCAGTCAAGCGGGTATGATTCTCGACCAAGGCTTTGACCCAACCGGCCAGATTACGCTGAGTGCGGGATTTGGCGGCATTAATTCCAACCAATACCGTGCCCAAACGTTTCAGGTCGGGATGAGCGGAACCCTCGTTGAGATCGACGTGTTCGTGCGGCGTTTTGAAGCTACGCCTGTCGGCGGCAATCTCGTCTTTGAGCTGCGCCGTCTTACGTCGACAGGAGCGCCGTCCAATTTAGCCGAGGATTCGCTCCTTCAGGTGCATATCCCGTCCACCGATGTCGGAACATCCCTGGTCTTTCTACCCATCAATGTCTCGCCAGCCAATTTGCACGTCAATGCGGGCGACAGTTTTGCCATCGTGTTGCACGCGTCTGCCGACACTCCGTCCGGCTTGACCTATCAATGGAACGGCCAGAACACCAACGTCTACGGCAATGGTGGGTCGTTCGAACAAGTCGTGGGCAACCACAGCTGGGGCGGTGGATCCCCCAGCCTGGATCTTGGCTTCGAAACTTTCGTCAGCACTGTTCCCGAACCTGGTGCGTTGATGCTAAGCGCCATGGGAGCGCTCTTCTTGGCGGGGTATTGGTGTCATTGGCGAAGGGCTTGAAAGGGGGCTGTTGAAATGGAAGTCGTTGCAATGTGCCCGTGAGTCGCCATAAGGCAAGCGGTTTAAACTTTGGCCCTTCGGCCCTTTTGGCAGGCCGTTTCCATGTCCGCTTCTTATCCGGCCAACGCCGTTTGCCGTGTTGGTGCGAGTCCAAACGGCTTCGCTTGTGGGCGTCTCTTCACCTTCATTGCCGGTTCCTGGCAGCACAGCGTATAAGACCCGCACTGGGGGCAGGGGCAGGATTCAATGGCTTGACGGCGATAAACAGAATACGTGCTAGCCGCTTTCCAAACGCGGCGGCAGCCCCCACATGAAATGGTCCAGTCGATCACGGTACACCTATGAAATGGATTCGGCGTTGACGCCAAGAAGCAGCGCCGGGCAATTTGGGCAGCGGTCAACGCAAGACAATAAAACTATATCGTCCGTTGACGACAGAAACTTGACCAAGGCATCGAATCATGTCGCTTTTTTGTCTGGCGGTGACGCTACCAGCCGCAGGCAGCGCTGGGTTTGCCTAGATTTTCCAGGTTTACAAAATCCCCATGATTTTGGACTAAAGCCTGCCTTTGCAGTCGTCATTGCCGGTGCTGTGCGCACTGCTGGCCTGAACGTCACAGGCCGTGCAGATTCCGCCCAAGTTGCCACATTCTTGGAGGGCATTGCCGGCCGCGTTTGCCTACGTTGGGCATATTAGGTGTGAGGTAGTTTCCCAACAGTGCGATCCCCCCAACGGCGTGGTAACCCGTGGACGGGCGGATCGGCAAGTACCGCAACAAAGGAGAAGGCATGGTAAGGCAATCCGTCCGTATCGCAATGCTGGTCGGCATCGTTGCCGTGGTGGCTGCTGCCGCCCCGGCCCGTGCGTCGGCCCAGCCGCCTGCGGCCGCTCAACCGGCGCCCGCAGTGCAAACTGCCCCTGGCAGTTGTTGCCCGACTACACGCACCATCTGCGTAACCGAGTGCGTCCCCGAAACCTATCAGGTGAAAAAGATCACCTGCAAGACCGAACAACGCGTCGAGAAATACACCGCCTACAAATGTGAGACGGTGCAAGAAGTTCGCGAACGCACGGTCTGCTGCAACAGGATCGTCACCGAATGGCAAGAGCAGATCCGCAAGGTCTGCGTCAACATCCCGGTGTGCGAGGAGCGCACGGTCATGAAGCCGTGCTACAAGAAT
>Ga0134121_10002000_pt1 | contig 18197 bp, 16 predicted proteins | sample KB301_FD_96463 | JGI IMG/M metagenome (GOLD analysis project Ga0134121, IMG submission 96463) | Terrestrial soil microbial communities without Nitrogen fertilizer from Kellogg Biological Station, Michigan, USA - KB3-0-1 | ecosystem: Environmental > Terrestrial > Soil > Unclassified ... | reverse complement strand
CCGCTTTCCTTGACATGCGCTTATACAGGCGTGTACATTGCCGCCCTACCCGGTAAAAAGGCGGCGGGTGTTTGTCGGACCAAGCGGGGTAACTACGGCAGGGCGGTAATCGAAACAAATTAACATTTCAAATCCAAACGGCTCGCTTCCTCGCCAGCCTTCAACTCCCGACAACGCCAAGGTCAATCAAGCTAAAGGCCGCTGCACGCTGTCACGCAGTCAGCGAAGTCCTGCGCTGATTGTTTCCAGCCAGCGAGGCGCGATAAGATCTGCCACGCGCTGAAAAGGTACCGGGCCGACAGGAGTGTCAATGTCTAGTGAACAACCCAAGCTGAACAACAGCGAGGTCAACAATTCAACATCCGGCGAGTCGGAGGCGACTACGCCGCAACAAAACGCTATGGCTTCTCAACCAGCACCATCAACCCACACCCCCGAAACAGACGAAACAGACGAGCAACGCGCAGGCGGCGACGTCGATTTTGGTCAACTCCTCGATCAGTTCGAGCAGGAACAGGCGACGCTCGAAGAAGGCGAAGTAGTTCGCGGCACCGTCGTTGGCTTGAGCGAACGCGGAGTGGTCATCGACTTTGGATACAAGTCTGAAGGCATTGTTAACCCGGCCGAGTTTACCGAGAACGGTCAGCTTACAGTCAAAGCCGGCGACGAGGTTGAAGTGCTCGTGAAGAGCATGGAGACAGCCGACGGGCTTCCGGTCCTTTCGCGCGCCGACGCTGTGCGCATGAAAGCCTGGGACGATCTCGAGAAGGCTTATCGCGACGGCTCGAGCGTAAAGGGTCGCGTGATCGATCGCATCAAGGGCGGCCTCCGGGTTGATATCGATGGTATCGCGGCGTTCCTGCCCGGGTCGCAGGTTGATGTTCGTCCGGTGCGCAATCTCGACAGCCTGCGCAACCAGATCATTGAAGCCAAAGTGATCAAGCTGAACCGCAAGCGGTCCAATGTGGTGTTGTCGCGCAAAGCAGTCATCGAGCAGGAGAACACTGGCAGAAAAGATCAAACGCTGCAGCAGATCGAAGAAGACATCGTGGTCGAGGGCCAGATCAAGAACCTTACCGACTACGGCGCTTTCGTCGATCTCGGCGGTGTTGATGGACTGTTGCACGTGACTGACATGTCGTGGGGACGGCTACAGAACCCGAATGAGCTGTTCAAAGTTGGCGACACGATCCAGGTTAAAGTCCTGAAGTTTGATCGCGACCGCGAGCGCGTGTCGCTGGGTTACAAGCAACTGCTGCCGGATCCGTGGTCCAGTGTTGAGGAGCGTTTCCCGGTCGGTACGCGTGTGAGCGGGCGGGTGGCGAGCGTTGCTGACTACGGCGCGTTCGTCGAGCTCGAGCCGGGCGTCGAAGGTCTGGTCCATGTGTCGGAGATGAGCTGGTCCAAGCGCGTGAAGCACCCGAGCAAGGTTGTTAATCCGGGTGACCTGGTCGAGGTCGAAGTGCTGAGTGTCGATCCGAGAGCGCGTCGCATCAGTCTCGGCATGAAGCAGGTGCAGGAGAATCCGTGGCAGACGCTGCATGAGCGTTATCAGGTTGGCACGCGTGTTCATGGACGCGTCAGAAACCTGACGGACTTCGGTGCATTCATCGAGATCGAAGACGGTGTTGACGGTCTTGTTCACGTGTCAGACATTTCGTGGTCGCGGCGTATCAAGCATCCCAGCGAAGTGCTGAAGAAAGGCCAGGAGATTGATGCGGTGATTACGAGCATCGACACCGAGAATCGACGCCTGTCGCTTTCTATTAAAGACCTCGAACCGAACGCCTGGGAGAAGTTCACCAACGAGCACAAACCGGGTGATGTGGTTCACGGGAAGGTGGCGCGCTTTGCCAACTTCGGTGCGTTTATCGAGCTGGACGACAATCTCGAAGGTCTCTGTCACATCTCGGAGCTATCGGAAGAGCGTGTGGCGAAGCCTGAAGACGTGGTGCAGCTCGGCCAGGAGATGGATTTCAAGATCCTGCGCATCGATCCCGAGACCAAGAAGATCGGTCTGTCGGCACGCGCAGTCGGTAAGGACGAGCCAATCATCGATACGAAGATCTACTCGTCAGAAGCTGGCGGCGGCATGGCCTCGCTCGGCGAGCTGGCCGACTTCGGCCTGAGCAAACCCGACAACAACGAATAATTCCACTTTTTTAGCCACGGATTACACGGATTGCGTTCGGACAATCCGTGGCTAAAAGTCTTGCCCCACCTGTCGCTTTTCTGGTAGTGTACGGATCACATAACCTCGCCATTATCAAGACGTTATATTTCAAACACTCGAGGTAATGCATGACTAAAGCGGAACTCGTCGAAGACGTAGCTCGAGCGGCTGAGCTTACGAAGAAAGACGCCGAGCGTTTAGTAGAGATCGTATTTGAAAGCATCATTGAGACCCTGAATCAGGGCGAGAAGATTGAGTTGCGCGGCTTCGGCAGTTTTCGCGTGCGAGAGCGTGGGGCGCGGCGCGGTAGAAATCCCAAAACGGGCGATCCCGTGAGCATCCCGGCCAAGCGAGTTCCGTATTTCAAACCCGGCAAAGAACTGAAAGAACTCATCAACGACGATAACGGCTCACATGCATCGGCGGCAAACTCTGCTCTCCCGATCAGTGATGACACCCATCGCCCGCCCATCCTTTAAACCCCAGCCAAGTCGAGGTGCCTGAAATTGGAGAGATTGTGGAGTCCCTGGCGCGCCAGGTACATCGCATCAGGTGTTGATGCGCAGAAAGACCGTTGTGTGTTCTGCGCCATTGCAAACGATCCCGAACACGACGAAGAGAACTTTGTGCTTCATCGCGCCCAGCATTGTTTTGTATTGCTGAATCTCTACCCGTACATCAGTGGACACCTGATGATCGTTCCGTACTTGCACACGAGCGAGTTTGACTCGACGGCGAAAGAGATCACGGACGACTTGATGGACCAAACGAAGCGTGCGCAGACTGCGTTGCGCGAGGTTTACAAACCAGCGGGGTTCAATATGGGAATGAATCTCGGTTTGGCGGCGGGCGCCGGTATCGCCGACCACCTGCACATTCATCTGCTACCGCGCTGGAGTGGCGACACAAACTTTATGACGACTGTTGGGGAAACACGTGTGCTCCCCGAAGACCTTCCTACGACGTATTCGAAACTCCGGCCAAAATTTTAACGCGGATTACACGGATCAAAGCCCGGATTTTATTTTTGTGTTTGTGTGCCTTTTTGTGGCTATCTTTTGCTGACTCTTCGTGGCACGGCTTCGTCTTCAACTTCGCCGCCGCGGCTGATAGGAACTTCGGAGGGTTTGCTGTAGGAGATGCCGCGCTCTTCGCTGTCGAGGTTGCCGGCGGGTAGCGGTGGCAGTGGTCCAGTCATCGCTGGAGGGTTATATCCGGGATAGTCAATCCGCGCGTGATAGATCGCCGTCAACGCGCTGATCATCGCCTCACGTATCGTCGTCAACTCCTGCAACGTGATATCACACTCGTCGAGCTGTCCGTCGCTGATGATCGCATCGACGATCTTCAGCACGATCGCGCGAATGTTTTCCGGATCGGGCCGCGCTAAAGATCTGGCTGCCGCTTCACACGAGTCAGCCAGCATCATGATCGCGGCTTCCTTGAATTGCGGCTTTGGACCAGGATAACGAAAGTCACCTTCGTCAACATTCTCGCCGGATTTTGCTTGCGCCTGTGCTTTGCGCAGGAAGTAGTGAAGCGTGCGAGTGCCGTGGTGTTGCGGGATGAAGTCGGCGATCTTTTGCGGCAGACCAATCTCTTTCGCGAGTCGCGAACCGTAGGTCACATGGCTCGTGATGATCTTGGCGCTCTGGTACGGACGAAGTCGATCGTGTGGGTTGTCGCCCTGCTGGTTCTCGACAAAGTACTCGGGCGCGGCGAGTTTGCCGATGTCGTGATAAAGCGCGCCAATGCGCGCGAGCAGTGGATTCGCGCCGACCGCGCGACACGCATCTTCCGCAAGCTGCCCGACCGCATGCGAGTGTTGGTTCGTGCCCGGCGCGCGCATCGCGAGCTGGCCGAGCACCGGAAGATCGGCATTTGAAAGCTCCAGCAGTTTGACGTCGGTCAGTATTCCAAAGAGCGATTCGTTGATCGGCAATCCGCCTGCGGTAAACACGGCGGTCAACAGCCCGCCCGTGATACCCGCAGCCGCGGCCATGAGAATCGTGCGCAGCGTGAGTGGCTGTTCGGAATAGGCAATCAACGCGATAGCCATCACCGCGTTCACACCGCCGACGAGCAGACCGGCGAGCGTCACTGACTGTCGCTCGCGGTAACGACCGATGCCGTAGATCGCTGACGAACACGACACCATCGCGAAGAGTGCTTTCTGCATTCCGGTCGGCGCCAGCATTCCGGCAAAGAGCGCGGTGATGATTCCGGTGAGAAAAGCGAGTTGTGTGTCGACCAGCATCGCGACGAGCAGCGCCGCGGCGGCGTAAGGTATGGCGAAGTTCCAGATGACTGGATCGTTGAACGGCGCCTGCATTCGCGCCGCCATACTGTCGCCGAAAGCGAAGCCCACTTTCATGAGCGCGGTCTGGACCAGAATTGCCGAGCCGACGAGCGCAAACGCCTTGTGTTTACTCAAACTCAAGCTGCTGCCGCTTCTGTGTTCGGCAAACTTCCAGGCGACCCAGTAGACCGCAATCACCACGAGCAACAATCCGACGAGGTTGTTCCACGGCCGGCCTGAATTGCCCGAGCTCTTGATGGCATTGATCTGCGCGAGAATACCGGGCGTCACCGTGTCGCCTTCGCGCGCGACCACCTGATTGCGTTTCAAAGAGATCACGACCGGCTCGACGTTACTGGCCTCAGTCTCACGCGCGGTTGCAGTCGCGGAGGGATCGAGGACAACGTTCGGACGAATCAGCGGCGCCAAAGCAGCATTGAGCGCGTTTTTTTGCACGGCCGACCAGGCGGGTAAATTGACGATTCGCTGTTCGAGGTTCCGGCGCGCGGTCGAGAGCGCCTTCATTCCCGTTCGTGGCGCCGGCACGATCACAGGCGAGCTTGAATTGCGAACGTCAATCAGCACGATTTCGCGTTGCAAACGATCGGCCTCGACGTCGTCGTAAATGTACCCGGCACTGCTGTCGCGGAGGATCGAGGCGATACGATCGAGATCTGCTTCGTTGAACTTGTGTGCGGCGAGCGCCTGGGCGACTGCGGGACCACCCTCACCGCTCCACACGAGCGACTTGCTTCCTTCGTCTGATTGAACCTTGAGATCGTTCCAGTCCTGGCGAAAGCTTTGTACCGAAGTTTCCGCGCGGCTCGAGTCGAAATTGAAAACGGGGCGAGAGGTTTCTCTCGCGATGTTTTTACGTCGTTCAGTTTCGGCCTGGTCTACCGCAGTCAGATCGGTAGGTGCGACGATCGAGCGACCGATGACTTCACCGAGCTGGTAGTTTTCGTTGAAACTGGAGCCGCGATTGGTGAGGAGTAGAAGAGTGGTAAGGAGAACCAGGGCGCTGCAGGCGATCAGAAAGCGCGTGCGCGGCTTGAACACCATCAGCGGCCGCATTGCGTAAGCGATCAGCTTATCGCGCGCCTGACTGAATGGAGTCTTGAATCGTGGACGAAGTCCCATAAGCAAACGTTAGCCGCAAAAAGGTACAAAAAGCACAAAAGATTTATTCTGAATTCCAGGTGTCTTGCTTGGGTAATCCATTTTGTGCTTTTTGTGCCTTTTGCGGCTATTTCTTATGCAGCGGCCAGGTTGCGGGCCAGGACTGCGCCCGCCTTTTCCAGTAATGCATCGAGCGTCGACGGCTTGATCGCGGAGATGACTACGGTCTCGCCGCTATCGAGCTGTCGCGCCTGCCGAACGGCCGCTTCCACAGTCTCTGCGTCGACCAGGTCAGCCTTGTTGAGTGCCAGTATCGACGGAATCTCGGCCAGTTTCAGATCCGCGAGGATTCGCTTCACTGACTGAACCTGCTGCACCCAGCGCGGATTCGAAATGTCTACCGCGTGAATCAACAAGGTGCTGTCGCTAATCTCTTCGAGCGTCGCGCGGAAGGCCGACAGTAGATCCGGTGGCAGCGCGCGAATAAATCCGACCGTATCGTTGATGATCACTTCCTGCTCGCGCGGCAAACGGAGTCTGCGTGACGTCGGATCGAGCGTGGCAAACATGCGCTGCTCCGCGTGTACTTCGCTCTTCGTCAGTGCGTTCAGCAGCGTGGATTTGCCGGCGTTGGTGTAACCGACGATCGAGATGACCGGCAGCCCGTGTCTCGTTCGACCTTTGCGACGCTCCTGGCGCCGCTGTTGCAGCGCTTCAATCTCTCGCTCGAGACGATTGATGCGATCGCGCACGCGACGGCGATCGGTTTCGAGTTTCGTTTCACCGGGACCTCTGCCGCCGATGCCGCCCGCCAAACGCGAGAACGCCGAATCCTGACCGGCGATCAAACGTGGCAGCAGGTATTTCAACTGCGCGAGCTCGACCTGGATCTTTCCTTCTTTCGACTGTGCGCGTTGCGCGAAGATGTCGAGTATCAACTGCGATCGATCGATCACTTTGAGATCCGTCGCTTCCGATAACGCTCGCACTTGCGCGGGTGACAGCTCACTGTCGAACACGAGCATGTCCGCGCCGAGTTGTAGCGCGCGAATGATCAACTCGTCGAGTTTGCCACGACCGAGAACGGTGCGCGGATCGATTGCCTGACGGCGTTGAATGATCCGATCCTGGACCACGACGCCTGCGGACGTGGCGAGCTCGGCGAGTTCGGCCATCGACTCTTCCGCGTCAGCAAGTGAACCGGTGGCTACGCCGACGAGGATCGTACGGTCGCGTACTTCCGCACGACGCGCTGTGCGACGGTTACGCGCCATCTCTTCTTCGAGCGAGTTGATCAGCTCCCGAAAGTCGTGGTCGAGCTGCGACGGGATCTTCGGTTCGAGAAACGCGTAAAGCTCGGGTGTGGTGGCGTTGTCGAGATCGCCTGCGTGCAAAGGTAACAAGTGTGCGGCACGGACGAGACCGGGCAGTCCTGACTCGGCGTCGACATCGATCGCCGCCATCAGGTCGAGACGCAGCAGTGCAAGGTCGGTTAAGTCGTCCTGCGTAAGTGGCTCGCCGCGCAGGTGCGTGTGTACGCAACGCAGACCGCGAAACCGTCCCGAAGCGACGCGCACGCGTTTGAAGTCAGGCAGCTCGATGCGACGGTTGTCGCCCACCATCACGTATTGAATGTGACCCTGGCGGTCAATTAGAGCGCCGATTTGCCGTCGTGTTTCGTGGGACAATTCGCCCAGTTGGCGTGCAAACTCAGGTGTGACGATTTGATCTGGAGGTATGCGCCGAGTGTACAGCTTTTCGATGCGCCGCAGTTGATTTGGTTTAAGCCCTAGAGTGTTGCCTAGAACGGTTGTAATAGCCTTTTCCTTCCTATGCGGGGGCGAATTATAACATACGAGAACGGCCACAAAGAGGCACAAAGGGCACAAATATGGCTATCAAAAATCATTCCTCTTTATGCGTTTTTGTGGCCTGTAGATTATGATGAACAACTTTTATGAGTAGCGCAGGGAAAATTGTGGCTGTAGATCCGCCGTATGCGATTGCGGGCGGGGAGATCGTGATTGATTGCGCGGGCTTTGACACGCGCGAGCCATTGAAGTGTGCTGTGCTGATCGGTGATACGCCGGCGCAGATTGTCGCGCTTGGGCCGCGGCGTGTGTTGGCGATCGTGCCTGAGACGAAGGGTGGACGATTGCCGGTCACATTGTGGAGCGGTGATGAGGCGAGTGAGCCTGCATACATCACCGTCGCGCGAAAACTCGCGGGCGATCTTCATCCCGTCTCGAATCCTGCGTTTGATCCTGACGACGGGGCACTTTTCGTCACGCGCTCCGGTTCGCGTGGTGAAGAGTTGCCGGTGACATTGTTTCGCATCGACATTAGTGGCGACGTTTCCGAGTATTCAGGCGATATCGCAAATCCGACCGGTATCGCGTTCAGTTCTGACGGTCAGATGTTTGTGACCATCAGACTCGAAGGAACTGTTTACAAGATCACTCCGTTTAAAGAGGCAGTTTCGTTTTCGCGCAATCTCGGAGTGGCTACAGGCATCGCGTTCAATAGTGACGGCCTGATGCACATCGGCGATCGCACGGGAACGATCTTCAAAGTTAACGGTATCGGTGAAGAGCGAGCGTGGACGCAACTAGAGCCGTCAGTCTCGGCATTTCATCTGGCGTTTGGTCCTGACGACTCGCTGTACGTCGCTGGACCAACAGTCACGAGCTTCGATTCGATCTGGCGGATCAATCCTGACGGCGATATCGACCAGTTTTATAAAGGTCTCGGGCGTCCTCAGGGTCTTGCATTCGATCGCGACGGGAACTTGTACGTTGCGGCGGCGTTGCGCGGGCGGCGTGGCATCGTTCGCATCGCACCTGACGGCGTTGACGCGAAACTGGTAGTGGCCGGCGTGAATCTCATCGGCCTCGCGTTCAGTGCCGCGGGAGAGATGGCAGTTGTATCGATCGACTCGGTTTACAGTTTACCGACGCAGATCAAGGGAACGCTTTTGGTTTAGTTGCACATTGAAAGACTGGAATGCTAAGTTCATCCTTCATTTAAGCCGCAGATGAACGCGGATGAACGCTGATCTGCGTTAATCCGCGTTCATCCGCGGCCAATTAACCTGAATGAGTCCCGAACAACTTATTCCACAACTCGTGATCTACATGGTGGTGCTGCTGCTCGCAATCTCGGCACACGAAGCGGCGCACGCCTGGATGTCTTACAAGTTTGGGGACGACACGGCACGACTGCTGGGCAGGGTCACGCTCAATCCTGTCGCTCACACCGATCCGATTGGCACGCTCCTGATTCCGATCGCCGGATTCATTTTTGGCGCAATGGGTGGCGGACGATTCCCGCTAATTGGCTGGGGCAAACCCACGCCCGTGAATCCGCTGCGCTGGCGTAACAAAGACGTTGCCAACGTCATGGTTTCGATCGCGGGAATTCTGGCGAACCTGCTGATCGCGCTCGTCGCCTTTATCATTTTCAAGTTTCTTCTGATGAGCGGGCTGATCATGGCGATGTCGGATTCGACACAGGAGCCGGTGATACTGTTTCTCGACAATTTGCTGATCATGAACATCTCGCTGGCAGTCTTCAATCTGTTGCCGTTTCCGCCGCTTGATGGAAGCAAAGTGCTCGAAACATTTCTACCGGCCAGCATGCAGCCGGTGCTGGAGTTCCTCGAACAGTACGGCTACTGGCTTTTGATTCTTTTGATCTACATGGGGGTCTTTAGAGCAATCATTTCCCCGATCATAGATTTCGTTCATTATCTTCTCCTTCTTGGGGTACGCTGAGCCAACCGCGCTCATAGTTTTAAACTCATGCCGAAACGAATCTTTAGTGGCGCGCAACCAACAGGCAACGTCCATCTCGGAAACTATCTGGGCGCGTTGCGCAACTGGGTTGCGCTGCAACACGAGTACGAAAGCTTCTTTTGTATCGTGAACCTGCACGCGATCACTCTGCCGCAGAACCCGGCCCAGCTCGCAGAAAAAACAAGAGACCTCGCGCGGATCTATCTGGCGGTCGGAATCGATCCACAAGTGTCGACAGTCTTCATTCAGTCGCACGTCAAAGAGCACGCGGAGCTGACGTGGGTATTGAACTGCGTCGCGCGTATGTCAGAGCTCGAGCGCATGACGCAGTACAAAGACAAGGCGCGCAAACAGCAGGAGAACATCTCTGTCGGTTTGTTTGACTATCCGGTGTTGATGGCTTCCGACATATTGCTCTATCACACGGATCTCGTTCCTGTTGGTGACGATCAGCGACAGCACCTCGAGCTGACGCGCGATCTCGCGATCAGGTTCAATCGTGATTACGGCGAGACGTTCAAAGTGCCCGACGCGTACATTCCGAAAGTCGGCGCGCGCATCATGTCGTTATCTGATCCGTCGAAGAAGATGTCGAAGTCAGACGACGATCCGAATGGTTGTGTTTTGTTGATGGACGATGCTGACACGGTGCAAAAGAAGTTCAAGCGCGCTGTGACTGACTCGGGAACAGAGATCCGGTTCGATGCGTCGCGACCTGCGATCAATAACCTGCTCGAGATTTATCACCTGATCACGGGCAAGCCTGCGCAGGCAGTTGAAGATCATTTTGCGGGTAAAGGTTACGCGCAGTTGAAAGGCGATCTGGCGGAGGCGACGATCGAGTTTCTGCGACCGTTCCAGCAACGTGTCAGGGAGATCAGCGACGAACAGCTCGACGCGATCCTGGACCAGGGACGTGAAAAGGCGGAGCAGATTGCGAGTGTGACTCTGAAAGAGGTATTCGCGCGGACGGGCTTAGGCCACAGATAACACGGATTTGATGAACGATAACATTCCTGAAGCCGTTGAGACTGCCGAGGAGCGTACGTCACTGAACGTGGCCGGCGCGGTGCCGCAAATCGTCTCTGACGACACCACTGATGATTTAAAAATCCTCCTCGGCGAGTTTGAAGGTCCACTCGATCTGCTGCTACACCTCATTCGTCAGGAGCACGTCAGCATCTACGATATTCCGGTCGCGCGCATTACTGACGAATATCTTCGTTATCTCCGCGTCATGCAGGAGATGGACATCGCGGTCGCGGGTGATTTTCTGGTGATGGCGGCGACGCTGATCGAGTTGAAGACGAAGATGCTGCTGCCGCGCGATCCCACAGCGCCGCCGGAGGAAGAAGAGGATCCGCGCGCTGAGCTGGTGAACCAGTTGCTCGAGTATCAGAAGTACAAAGCCGCCGCGCAGATGCTCTGGTCGCGTGCGACTGTCGAGCAGGCTGTGTTCAAACGCGCAGAGCTCGAGACTGATAAGAACAATCCGGAAGTCGCGGTCGGTTTGTTTGATCTGCTGAAAGTTTTTCAGGATATTCTCGCGCGACACAAGGAAGAGAAGTTACTCGAGATCGAGCGTGAAGAGATCTCGATGGCGGAGATGCTCGAACGTTTGCGCAACATGGTGATGTCGTCGGGCGAGCTCAACCTGCGTGTGTTTTTTGAGCGCGCGCGATCGCGGCGTGAGCTGGTGTTAGCATTTTTGTCAGTGTTGGAGCTAGTGAGAACAACTGAAGTCAAACTATTTCAGCGCGAGACTTTTGGCGACATCATCGCGCGCACAGCTTAATAAATGAGCAACGAAGAAACTGTAAACCAAGAGCCACTCGACGAAGCGGCGTTGAACGAAGAGGCTAGTCGCGAGCTTGCGGCGATGGTGGCCGAAGTGGAGCAAACGTCGGGCGCTGCCGAAGAAGAGGGCGACGACGATGCGCCGTTGTCGGCGCCGCAGAGCGGTGCTGAGCGCGCGGCCGTGATCGAAGCGCTCATCTTTGTTTCGGATGAACCGCTGAGTGTGAAGACGATCGCCGATGTCCTCAAGGATGACAAGCAGGTGATCGGCGAAGCGATCGCGGTGCTGGCGCAGGAGTTCAATGCGCGCAATAGTGGTTTGCAGTTGCGCGAAGTCGCGGGTGGTTGGCAGTTCGCGACGCGGCCCGAGTATCACGAACACGTGCGTGCGTTTCTTAAGACGCGCCCGAGTGCGAAACTCAGCATCGCCTCACTCGAGACGCTCGCCGTGATCGCGTATCGACAACCGGTGACTGTACCGGAGATTCTGGAGATACGTGGTGTGCAGTCGCCGTCATCGATCAAGACGTTGCTCGACAAGAAGCTGATCGTCGCCAAGGGACGCAAGGAGACTGTCGGGCGACCGATGATGTATGGAACGTCGAAGGAATTCTTAATGCAATTTGGGTTGAAGGACTTATCGGAGTTGCCGAGCGTCGAGGACTTCCATGATCTAAGTGGTGGATCGTAAAGTGAGTTTCTCACGCAGCGTCGCAACGGCGCAGCGCAATATCAAAAGCCGCGAGTTCTCGTTGCGCCGCTGCGCCGCTGCGTGAGAAATTCTGTTTATGGAGCAGCGACTGCAAAAATTGATCGCCGCGGCTGGAATCGCCTCACGCAGGCATGCGGAAGAGCTGATTGCTGCGGGTCGTGTCACGGTTAACGGGGAAGTAATTAAAGAGCTCGGTACGAAGGCTGATCCGGAGAAGGATCACATCAAGGTCAACGGCAAGCTCATCAATCCTCAGTTACAGTCCCGCGAAAAAGTCTACGTACTTCTCAACAAGCCGAAGGGATATCTGTCGAGTGTTTCCGATCCCGAAGGGCGGCCGCTCGTCACCGAGCTGTTACCGCCTGCGCTCGGCAAAGTCCATCCGGTCGGACGTCTCGACTTCAACACCGAAGGTCTGCTGTTTCTCACAAACGACGGCGACTTCACTAACTACGTAACTGCGGCGCGTAACCGCGTCCAGAAAGTTTACGAAGTCAAAGTTAAGGGCGTGCCAACGGAGAGTGGCATCGAACGATTACGTCGCGGAATCACGCTCGAAGACGGCACGCGCACGGCGCCTGCAAAGATCACGAAGCTGCACGAGACTCAAACCAACGCCTGGTACGAAGTGCTGCTGCACCAGGGACGCAATCAGCAAGTGAGAAAGATGTTTGAGTTGATTGGGCATTCAGTGTTGAAGCTCCGGCGCACGCGCATCGGCTTTCTCAAAGACGAGCATCTCAAGCCGGGGCACTGGCGACTCTTATCGCCGGCAGAAGTCGGAAGAATAATGAAGAAGAAAAAGGCTAGCCACGGATTACACGGATAAACACAGTTTATGTTAAAACACAAAGCACTATGCATTTTGAGTTAACCGAAGAGCAACAACAGATCAAGATGAGCGTGCGCGAGTTCGCTGAATCGGAGATCGCGCCTCATGTCATGGAGTGGGATGAATCGCAGCACTTTCCTATCGAGCTGAAACCGAAACTCGCCGAGCTCGGTTTGATGGGTGTGCTTTTTCCGGAAGAGTATGGCGGCGCGGGAATGGGCTATGTGGAGTACGCCACGATCATCGAAGAGCTCTCGCGCGTCGATGGCTCGGTTGGCATCTCCGTGGCCGCGCACAATTCGCTTTGTTCGAATCACATTTACCAGTACGGCACGGAAGAGCAGAAGAAGAAGTATCTCGCGCCGTTAGCGAGTGGCGAGCATCTCGGAGCGTGGGGACTCACTGAGCCCAGCGCCGGCTCGGACGCGTCGGGAACGAAGTCGACAGCCGTGCGGACCGATGGCGGGTGGATCGTCAACGGCTCGAAGAACTTCATCACGCACGCGATCCACGCTGACACTTGCGTCGCGATGGCGGTGACTGAGAAGGCGGAGAGAAGCAAAGGCATCTCGGCTTTCATTTTCGAGAAAGGCCAAAAGGGGTTCTCGCCGTCGAAGAAAGAGAACAAGCTGGGGCTGCGCGCGTCAGAAACCGCGAGCGTCGTTTTTGAAGACTGCTTCGTGCCGCAAGATCAGATGCTCGGCGAAGAAGGTCAGGGCTTTGTGAATTCGATGCAAATACTCGACGGTGGTCGTATCTCGATCGCCGCGTTGGCAGTCGGCATCGCGCAGGGCGCGTACGAGTCGGCAGTGCGTTATGCGAAAGAGCGGCAGCAGTTTGGAAAACCGATCGCGGAGTTTCAGGGGATTCAGTTCAAGCTTGCGGACATGGCGACGCAGATCGACGCGGCGCGCTTGTTAATGTACCGCGCGGCGTGGATGAAGGATGCAGGCAAGAAGACGACGAAAGAGTCGTCGATGGCGAAGCTGTATGCGTCTGAAGTGAGTGTGAAAGTTTGCGAGGAAGCGATCCAGATACACGGCGGCTATGGTTACACGAAAGATTACCCGCCTGAGAAATACTGGCGCGACTCGAAGCTCTGCACGATCGGAGAAGGAACTTCGGAGATCCAGCGGATCATCATCGCGCGCGAGCTGCTGCGACAAATTTGAAAGGCATTTCTCACGCAGCGGCGCAACGGCGCAGCGGAAAATACGATTTAACTGTCTTTCGCTCCGCCGTTGCGCCGCTGCGTGAGAAATCCGTTTTTGATTCTTAATGCCTACGGTGACCAACAATCTTGGCGAGCGCGTGAGTCGAGGTGAGGCGGCGGCGGTGGCGCGTGCCATCTCGAAGATTGAAGATGGCGCGGATGGCGCGGCCGAGTTGATGAAGGAGATCTATCAACGCTCGCGCGGCGCTCTCGTGATCGGAATCACTGGCGCGCCTGGCGCCGGTAAATCCTCACTCGTCGACAAGCTCGCGATGTTTTATCGGAAGAACGGCGAGCGCGTCGGTATCGTCGCAGTCGATCCGTCGAGCCCGTTTTCCGGCGGAGCGATTCTCGGCGATCGCATACGAATGCAGGCGCTGGGATTGGACGATGGCGTTTTCATCCGCTCGATGGCGACGCGCGGCAATCTCGGCGGCCTCGCCCGAGCGACGGTCGATGCAGTCGCGATTCTCGATGCCGCAGGTTACGCGAAGATCATCGTCGAGACAGTCGGCGTCGGTCAGGACGAAGTCGAAGTCGTGAAAGCTGCTGATGTTTCGGTGGTCGTGTTAGTCCCCGGCATGGGCGACGATATTCAGGCGATCAAAGCCGGAATCATGGAGATTGGCGACATCTTCGTTATCAACAAAGCCGATAAAGAAGGTGTTTACGCAACCGAAAAGGAGCTCGAATCGCTCCTGTCGCTGGCTTCCCGCGATGACGGCTGGGACCCGCCGATCGTGAAAACTGTCGCTACTGAAAATCACGGCGTGTCCGATCTGGCACAGGCAATCGAGCGCTTTTCCACCGCGCAACTCGGTCCTCGCGTGAGCAGCGAACGACGCCGGGCTATCGCGCGCTGGCGAATTGTTGAGTTATTGAGGGAAAGTCTGCTCGCGCACGTTTTGGGAACTGATGGCTCGGTTGCTATGCTTAACAAGCTGGCCGACGAGGTTGCGACGCGCCAAAGAGACCCGTATTCTGCGGTTGAGGAGATTATTCAGGCTGCGAAAAGTTGATCATATCGGAATAGCCACTAACAGCATCGAAGAGGGTTTGGCAATGTGGCGCGATGTGCTCGGGTTGAAAGTCGACTCGACTGAGGAAGTCGCAGAACAGGGCGTAAAGGTGTGCATGCTCGCTGTGGGTGACACTCACGTCGAGTTGCTCGAGCCGCTCGCTCCTGATACGGCTGTCGGAAAGTTTCTCGCTAAACGCGGGCCGGGAATGCACCACATCGCAATCGAGGTTGCGGACATCCACGCCTCGCTCGCTGAACTGAAGAAAAAAGGAGCACGGCTCATCGACGAAACGCCGCGAGTGGGTGCGGGCGGTTGTCTGGTTGCTTTTGTGCATCCCTCATCGGTAAATGGAGTGCTGCTTGAGCTGGTGCAGCATCAATAGTCAGGAAAGGACAGTATTTTGACTTCAACAAAAAAAGCTCTCATCGCGGCCGCCGTGGCAGTGATCTTTGCGATGGGTTTGATCTTCTGGCAGGTCAAAGCTCGAAAATCAGGCCCGGTCGAACTCACACCTGAAGACATGACGATCATCGCCGAAGATCAGCCGCCGCAAATGCGCGCCCGCCTGGCCACTGATGAGACAGCACGCAAGGACTTCGCACTGCAGGTGCGACAACTGCTCGCTGTTGCGGAAGAGGCAGAGGCGAACGGCGTGGGCAACGCGCCCGAGATAAAGCGTCAGCTCGAGTTTCAGAAAACCAGCGTCATCGCCCAGAAGTATCTGGAGAAGCAGGGCGAAGCCGGTACAGGCGACATTACCGACGCCGAGGTCGACGAGTACTTTAAACAGCCAGGGAATCAGGCGAAGTTCGACCAGATCATCGCCGATGCTAAGAGTGAAGATCCGCGGTTGCAGTCACAGGAGATTCCACCCGAGCAGCTACAAATGTTCAAGCAGCGTCTCGGCCGGATCTACATCGCCGAGAAGAAGGCGCTTGATAAAGGGATCGACAAGGACCCCGCTGTTCGTTTGCAGATGGTGTTGCAACACGCGCGTGTGCTGGCGCAGAAGTACGCCATGGACAAGTTGCAGGAGAAGATGAAGGCGAGTGATCAGGAAGTAACAGATTACCTCGCGAGCCATCCTGAACTCGACACGGACAAGAAGAACCGCGCCAAGGCGGAAGAGGTTTTGAAGCGCGCGCGCGCCGGTGAAGATTTCGGCAAACTCGCGGCAGAGTTTTCAACTGACGGCAGCAAGGACAAAGGTGGCGATCTCGGCTGGTTTGGACGTGGCCAGATGGTTCAGGAGTTTGAGCAGGCCGCTTACGCACTGAAGCCCGGCGAGATTAGCGACGTGGTCCAGAGCAAGTTTGGTTTCCACATCATCAAGCTCGAAGAGAAAAAGAACGAAACCAAAGACGGCAAAACGGAAGAGAAGGTGCATGCGCGCCACATTCTGATCAGCGACGCGGGCGCCAATCCATTTGGACCACCGCAAAGCTCACGCGATCGGGCCAAGGCCGCGGTTGAATCGGAGAAGGCGAAGAAAGTGCTCGACGAGATCGTGAGCCGCTCGCACGTGAAAGTGCCGGACACTTATACGGTGAAGCCGCCCGAGCAGCAGCCGCAGCCGGCCTTGCCGCCGGGATTCGGTGTGCCGCCGCAGGAAGCTCCTGCACCCGCGCCATCACCGGCGAAACCGGCGGTGAAGAAACCGGCTGACGGGAAGCAGCACTAAGAAATTTCTCCCGCAACGGCGCAGCGGCGCAACGAAAACGTCTTCCGTTGCGCCGCTGCGCCGTTGCGGGAGAATGCTTTGTCATGAAGCTAGGCGATTATCGCGTTGAGATCGTTCAGGACACCGAATTCCGTCTCGACGGCGGTGCGATGTTCGGAGTCGTCCCGCGCAAGCTCTGGGCAAGGGAACACCCGCCCGACGATGAAAACCGCATTCGCATGAACATGAATTGTGTGTTCATCGACACGGGCGCTGAAAAGATCCTGATCGAAACCGGAATCGGCGACAAGTGGACCGCGAAACAGCAGTCGATGTACGGCATCGACCGCGTGCGACCGCTCAGTGAAACACTCTTCGCGCGCACCGGTGTTACTGCTGACGAGATCACGATCGTCGTCAACACGCACCTGCATTTCGATCACGCGGGTGGCAATACGAAGGTCGACACTGAAGACAAATTCGTCGCTTCGTTTCCAAACGCGCGCTACTTCGTTTCACGCGCTGAGTTGGAACATGCCGATCGTCCGACTGAGCGCGATCGTGCGAGTTACCTGCTCGAGAACTGGCGACCGCTCGCCGAGTCGGGCCAGCTCGAAGCGAAGGATTCAGATTACGAAGTCGTGCCTGGCCTGACGATGGAAACAGTCGCGGGCCACAATCGCTCGATGCAGTGCTGGCGTCTGGAGCGAGATGGAAAGACGATGTTTGGCTTTGCCGATCTGGTTCCGATGCGCGCGCACGTTCGTCTGCCGTGGATCATGGGTTACGATCTTTATCCCGTCGAGACGTTGGACGCGAAGAAGCGCCTCATACCACAGGCAGCGCGTGAGAACTGGATTTGCATGTTCTACCACGATCCTGATGAGCCTTTGTGTCGGCTACAGCAGCACGAAAAGGAGTTCAGTCCGATCCCTTATCGAGGAGACGATTAAGAGCTTTCATGAGTACAACAGCAGGAGTTCGCGTCGGCATTATCGGTGGCAGTGGTTTGTACCAGATGCCGGAGCTGACTGCGATCGAAGAAGTCAAAGTTGACACTCCGTTTGGACCACCGTCCGATGCGTTCATCGTCGGCACACTCGAAGGCGAACGCGTTGCGTTCCTGCCGCGTCACGGGCGTGGTCATCGCCTGACGCCGACGGAAGTTCCATTCCGCGCGAATATCTATGCGATGAAGCTGCTTGGGGTGGAGAGTATTCTCTCGGCTTCCGCAGTGGGATCGTTGCAGGAGCAGTATGCGCCCCTCGACATGGTGATTCCCGATCAGTTTTTCGATCGAACACGCGCGCGCGTGAGGGAGTCGACGTTCTTTGGTGAAGGGATTGTCGCGCACGTTTCGTTTGCACATCCGGTTTGTGGGCGTTTGGGTGATGTGTTGCAGGAGGCGTGTGGAGCTGCGGACGTGAAGGCCCATCGTGGCGGGACTTATCTGTGCATGGAAGGGCCGGCGTTCTCCACAGTGGCGGAGTCGAATGTCTATCGGTCGTGGGGTATGGACATCATCGGCATGACGAATTTGCAGGAGGCGAAGCTCGCGCGCGAGGCGGAGATTTGT
>Ga0134121_10001999_pt1 | contig 18200 bp, 18 predicted proteins | sample KB301_FD_96463 | JGI IMG/M metagenome (GOLD analysis project Ga0134121, IMG submission 96463) | Terrestrial soil microbial communities without Nitrogen fertilizer from Kellogg Biological Station, Michigan, USA - KB3-0-1 | ecosystem: Environmental > Terrestrial > Soil > Unclassified ... | reverse complement strand
GCGTCGACGATCTCGATCTCGTTGTCGCCGAACATCGACATCACGTCGTCGATCTGGTCGGACGAGACGATGTCCGCGGGCAGCGCGTCGTTGACCTCGTCGTAGGTCAGGTAGCCCTTCGCACGGCCCGCCTCCAGGAGGTCCTTGACCTCCTTGCGGTCCGCGATGGGCTCTTCCTCCTCGGCCTCCTCGACTGCGTCCGGGTCCACCTCGACGGCCGCGGCGAGCTCCTCGGCCTGCTCCTCCGGATCCACCTCGTCGTGTGCCGCGACCGGCTTCTTCGCGCGCCGGGCGTCGGCGGCCGCCTTGCCAGCCGCGGGCTTCTTCTTGGACTCCTTGTCCTTCTCCTTGGAGGGAGCCTTCAGCCGGGTCGACCGGGCGGAGGTGGAGGACTTGGTGGACTTCTTGGTGGGCATCGGCGAACGGCTCCGGAGGACTGGGAATCTAGGAAAATGAGGTGCGAACGCGCGGCTTTATCACCGGAGCGCGCACGGTCACAAACTACCAGTGGGGGGTGGGGAAGGGGCGGCCTCGAGCTGGCGCTTCAGCCTGAGTAATTCTCCCCGTTCCTCCTGCAACCTTTTCGTCTCCTCGCCCAGCTCGTGCGACCCCACGAGAAGAGCGGTGCTGCGGGCGATGTGGTCCAGCCTTTCCTTGACCCGGGCCAGCTTCAGCCGTCGCGCGAGGGTCTCCAGGGCCTCGGGTAACTGTTCGGCATCACGCGGTAGGAGCCCCTGGGCGGCCTCGAGGCTCGTCCGCAGCCGGGGGCTCGTCCCCTCCACGGCATCCGCCGGCACGGTCCCCGCCTGGAGCTGGGCAAGCATCGCCCGGAGGCCCGGGTGGGTCACCTCGTCCAGCACCGCAGCGGCCGCCGCGCCCCGGATCAGCTCCGGACGGGTGAGGAACAGCGCCCCGAGGGCGGCCTCTGCCCGGTCCAGGGGGCGCTCCGTCCGCAGGGGCGCAGGCGCCGCGGGCTTCGGAACCGGGCGGAGGAGGGGGCCCTTGCCTCTCAGCCCGGCCTCCAGCTCCGTCGCCGGGAGCCCGGAATGCGCCGCCAGCCCGGAAAAGAACGCCGATCGGAGAAGTCCCACCGGCAGCTCGGCCACCACGGGTCGAAGCCGCCCCAGGGCCTCCATCTTCCGCTCGAAGCTGCCGGCACGCCCCTCGGGCAGGAACGTCCGGAAGAGATGCTCGGACAGCGGCACGGCCGCGGCCAGCAGCGCCCGGACCGCCTCGCCGCCCCGGCTCCGGGCGAAGGTGTCCGGATCCTCGCCGTCGGGAAGCAGCGCCACCCGGGTCGACGCTCCGCCCGCGAGCAGCGCCGGCGCGAGGCGCTCCACCGCTTTCCGCCCCGCCTCGTCGCCGTCGAGGAGCAGCACGAGCTCCCGCGCCTCCACTCGCTCGAGCTGCTGGAGGTGCCCGGGCGTGAGCGCGGTCGAGCACAGCGCCACCGCATGCGTCACCCCGGCCTGGTGCAGGCCGATGACGTCGAAGTAGCCCTCGACGAGCACGGCGCTCCGGCGCCGGCGTACCTCGTCCCGGGCGCGATCCAGCCCGTAGAGCGTCTCGCTCTTGTTGTAGAGCCGGGACTCCTTCGAGTTGAGGTACTTGGGCCCCTGGTCCCCGAGGAGCAGCCGGCCGCCGAACGCCATCACGCGCCCGTCCGGCGCGCGGATGGGAATCATCAGCCGCCCGCGGAACACGTCGTACGTGCCGTCACCCCGCGTGCGCCGCTGGACCAGCCCCGCCTGGATGCCGAACTCGAGCAGCCCGCGGGCCAGGAGCATGTCGGCGAGGCGGCTCCACGCTTCCGGCGCCCAGCCGAGCACGAAGCTCCGCGCGGTCTCCTCGCCCACGCCGCGGGCCGCGAGCGCCTCGCGCGCCACCTTCCCCTCGGTGGAGTGCCACAGCTGCGACTTGAAGTGCTCGAGCGCGAGCTCGGTGACCTCGCGCAGGTGCTGGCGGTCCCGGGCCGACGGGTCCTCCGCCGCGGACAGGTCCACCCCCACCTCGCGGGCGAGGTCCCGCACCGCGTCCACGAAGGTCTTCCCCAGGTAGCGCTGCACGAAGGCGATCGCGTCGCCGCCCACCTGGCATCCGAAGCACTTGAAGCGCTTCAGCTCCGGCGTCACGTAGAACGACGCGCTCTTCTCCTCGTGGAACGGGCAACGCCCCTTGAAGCTCTTCCCCGACTTCTTGAGCTCGACATGACGGCCCACCAGCGCGACCAGGTCGACGCGCTCCAGGATCTCGTCGATGGTGTGCTCGGGGATGGGCACGGGCGTGTGACCGTCCAGTCTAGTCCTCCGAGGTGACTCCGGCGCGGGCCCCGGCAGCGGCCCCACCCGTCACTTCGGCGCCAGCTCCGCCTTCACCGCGTCGGACACGGCCTTGCCCTCGGCGCGTCCCTGGACCCTGGGCATGAGCGCCTTCATCACCGCCCCCATGTCCTTGGGGCTCTTCGCACCCACCTGCGCGACGGCTGCCCGCACCTCCGCGCGCAGCTCGTCCGCGGACATCTGCGCCGGCAGGTACGTCTGGAGCCGGGCGATCTCCTTCTCCTCTTTGTCCGCCAGCTCGGGCCGGCCGCCGGCGCGGAACTGCTCCACCGACTCGCGCCGCTGCTTGATCAGGGTCTGGACCACCGCGAGGACGCCAGGGTCCTCGAGCGCGTGACCACCGGGCTCGACCTCCTTGTACTTCACCGCGCTCTTCAGCATCCGCAGCACGCTCGTCCCGAGCTCGTCCTTGCTGCGCATCGCGTCCTTCAGATCGGCGTCGATGCGTTCCTTCAGGCTAGGCATGGACACATCCTCTTCGGAACCCGCCGGCCGGGGAGGCCAGCGGGTCCCAGGGTCGGCTCTAGAACGACTTGCGCTGCTTCTTCACCGCGCGCTTCTTCGCGGCCAGCGCCTTCTTCTTCCGCTTCACGGAGGGCTTCTCGTAGTGCTCCCGCTTGCGGATCTCCGACAGGATGCCGGCCTTCTCGGTCGCCTTCTTGAAGCGCTTGAGAGCGCTCTCGATCGATTCGCCTTCCTTCACTCGGATACCAGGCATGCTCGGGGTCACCTCCCTCCGTCAGGATTGAACAGCGGTCCTCTCCATGGCCGATGCCGCCGCAGGATGCAAGACCCGAGGCCGGCGCCAACGCCGAGACCAGTGGTTCGGCGTTAGCTCCGCTCGCCCGCCACCACGCGCTCCATCGCGCGGCGGACGGCCGTCAGCGAGCGGTGCACGCCCAGCACGTGCATGAGCTTCGTCACCGCCGCCACCGAGGTCATGTCGCCCCCACCGATGGCGCCCTCCGCCAGCGCCGCGGACCCACCTTCGTAGAGCGACAGGTCCACTGCGTTCCGCGGCGCCTGGCTCACCACCACGACCGCCACTCCGCGGCGCCTGGCCTCGCGGAACACCGGGCGCAGGGACCGTCCGCCCACCTCGTCCACCGGCACGTTCCCCGCGCCATAGGCCTCCACCACCAGGCCACGCATCCGTCCCAGCAGCGCCAGGGGTAACCCCGGGTCCAGGCCGGGGAAGACCTTGAGCAGGAAGACCCGCGGGTCGAGCCGGTCCACCAGCTTCAGCCGCCGCGGCGGAAGGCCCTTCTCGAAGCGCGCGGTCACCCCCAGCGTCCCCAGCAGCGGGAAGTTGGGGCTCTCGAAGGCGTCGTAGTCGGCCACCGCCGCCTTGAGCGTGCGGTTGCCGCGGTAGAGCTTGCTGTCGAAGCACACCGTCACCTCGGGCGGCCCGCGGAGCGCCGAGGTCACCGCATCGATGAGGTTCAGCCGCGCGTCGGTCCGCACCTCCTTGAGCGGCCGCTGGCTCCCGGTCAGCACCACCGGCCGGTCCAGGCCGGGCAGCAGGAAGGAGAGGGCGCTCGCCGTGTAGGCCAGCGTGTCCGTTCCGTGCGTCACCACCGCCCCGTCGACCCCGGGCAGCCGCCGGGCGAGCGCCTGCGCCAGCCGCACCCAGGTCTCGGGCCGCATCTCGCTCGAGTCGACGTTGCTGAAGACCTCCAGCCGCACGTCGGCCAGCTCCGCCAGCTCCGGGATGCGCTCGCGGAGCGTCCGGGCGAACGGCGCCGGCCGAAGCGCCGACGGACGGCCCCCCGCCATCCCCAGGGTGCCGCCGGTGTGGAGCATCAGGACTCGGGGACGGGTGGTCACGGGGCGTGTCCCCCAGTTTCAGCAGCCTCACCGGGCGCCTTGCAACTGCTCCGGGCGGACGTGTAGCAAGGGCGGCCGTGGGCAACTCCCTCGTCTCCCGCTGGCTCTCCGCGGCGGCGCTCCTGGCCTGCACGGTCACCGCGCCCGCCCTCGCGCAGGACGTCCCCGACGCTGCGGCCCTCCCGCCCGCCGCGCGGGCCGAGTACGACCGGGTGCTCGAGGACGAGTTCTGCGGCTGCGGCTCGCCGCACTCCCTCGGCCAGTGCCTCAAGAGCCACCCCGAGTGCCGCCACAGCCGCCGGCTGGGGCAGATCGCTGCCCTCGAGGCTGCCCGCGGCGTCACCGCGGCCGAGATCGGCGTCGAGCTCGCCCGCTACGACCAGGGTTTCCGCGACGCCCGCTCCACCTTCAAGGTGGACGAGCGGCAGTGCCGCGGCAAGGGACCGGTCACGCTCGTCGAGTTCTCCGACTTCGAGTGCCCGCACTGCGCCCTGCTCCGCCCGGCGCTGGAGAAGTTCGCCTCCGACAACTCCACCCGGGTCAAGCTCTGCTGGATGAGCTTTCCCCTGAGCCAGTTCCCCAACTCCATGCCCGCCGCCCAGGCCGCGCTCCTCGCGCGCGACAAGGGCAAGCTCTGGCCGGTCCACGACGCCATCTTCGAGAACCAGCGGCGGCTGTCGCCCGACGTCCTTCAAGAAATTCTGGTCAAGGCGGGCATCCCCGCCGCCGAGTGGAAGAAGGCCCAGGCGGACCGGACCTACCAGGAACAGGCCGAGGCCCAGCGCTCGGCCGGCGTCGCCGCCGGCGTGAACGCCACCCCCACCGTCTTCGTCAACGGCCGGAAGCTGGACCTCGCCCCCTCACCGGAGATCCTCGCCATCACCGTCGACGACGAGCTCGACTGGCAGAAGACCCGCGGCACCTGGACCACGGCCAACCGGTGAGGCTCCCCAGCCGACCATGACCGCCCGCATCCGCGTGGAGTCCGGAGGGCGTGTTGCTGCCGATGGCGAGGCATCGGGCGAGCTGGATGCACGCCACGGCAGCTTCGTCCTCCTTCCCACCGCGCCGGACCTCCTCGCCGCCCTCCGCCAGCCTCCCGAGGGCGGACGGAGCAAGAGCCCGCGGGTCGTGCTCATCGGCGATGCCTCCGGCTTTCCCCTCTCGGACCTCATCGCCTTCCTCGGCCAGTCCCGCTGGACCGGGACCCTCCGCCTCCACGCGCCCGGCGGTGAGCGCTCCGTCGTCCTCAAGGACGGCGAGGTCCACGGCGCCAGCAGCGAGGACCCCGCCGATCGCCTGAGCGAGGTGCTGGTCCGCATCGGGCACGCGGCCCGCCACGACGTCGAGGACGCGCTCCGCGACAACCCGCCCAGCCGGGTCGGCCGGGCCCTGGTCGACCGCGGGCTGCTCCAGCCCCACGATCTGTGGGCCTGCGTCACGCAGCAGGTCTCTGACATCTTCCACGCCATCGTCCTGGCCCGCGAAGGGTCGTTCACGCTCGTGGACCAGGAGCCCGAGGAGAAGACCGGCACCGTCCAGCTCTCCACCCAGAGCCTTCTCATGGACGCGATCCGGAAGATCGACGAGCTCCAGCACTTCCGGCAGCGCATCCCCCACGGCCGCGTCTACGTCACCAAGAAGCGACCCAGCGACGGCAAGCTCCACCCGGACGAGGACCGGCTCCTCGCCCTCGGCAACGGCCAGCGCACGGTGCTCGAGCTCGCCCAGGCCTCGAAGCTCAGCGAGTTCGACGCCACCAAGATCATCTTCCGCCTGCTCGAGGGTGGCTACGCCACCGTCTCCGAGCTGAAGCATGGCGAGGTCGCCGCGCCCGCCCGTGGTCGCGCTGCCGGCCGCGGCGCCGAGTCCGAGCCCGCGGTGCGGGTGGTGGCCACCTTCGACGAGATCTTCGGCGAGATCGCCCACGAGGTTGGCTCGAAGGGGCTGTCCCGCGAGTTCCTCGAGGCGGCCAACACCGCGCTGAAGAGCCGGAGCCTCTCCGAGTCCCCGGTGCTCATCGGTCTGGAGCTCGGGGCCGACGGGCGCTTCGATGCGCGGAAGGTCCTCGAGGCCTACACCCGTGCACGACCGAAGCTGGGCAGCGAGCCGGTCGCCTCGCTCCGACAGGCGCTGTCCGAGGTGATGTTCTTCCTGCTCTTCCAGGCCGGCGAGCTGCTGGAGTCGCGCGCGGACGAGGACCTCGCGCGACGGGTCAAGGACCTGCTCGCCACCCTCGATTGACTCCGGGCGCGCTCCGCCTCACCGCGGCGCTGCCGGGCACCGGCGGCAGCATCCGGGCGAGCCCCGGCGACTTCGAGGTCGAGGAGATTCCGGCCTACGGACCCTCCGGGGAGGGCGAGCACCTCTTCCTGTGGATCGAGAAGGTTGGCATCGACACGCCCGAGGCCGCGTCCCGGGTCGCCTCCGCCCTCGGCCTCGAGCTCGGTGACGTCTCCTGGGCCGGGCTCAAGGACCGCGTCGCCCGCACGCGCCAGTGGCTCTCCGTCCCTGCCCGCGCCGAGGCCGCCCTCGGAGCGCTGGCACCCACCGCCGAGCTCCGGGTCCTGTCCCACGCCCGGCACGGGAACAAGCTGCGGGTGGGTCACCTCCGGGGGAATCGCTTCCGGATCCGCATCGTCGAGGCCGAGCGACCCGGGGCCGCCGCCCCGGTCATGGAGCGCCTCGTCGCCGAAGGCCTGCCCAACGCCTTCGGCGAGCAGCGCTTCGGCAGGGGAGACACGGCGCTCCGGGGCAACGCGCTGGTCCGCGGCGAGCGGCTGCCCCACCGTCCGAGCGCGTTCGAGCGCAAGCTCTACGTCTCGGCTTACCAGGCGCTGCTCTTCAACCGGATGCTCGAGAAACGGCTCCGCGACGCCGCGCTCCGCCGCGCGCTCGCCGGGGATCTCATGAAGAAGACGGACTCCGGCGGGCTCTTCGTCTGCCGCGAGCCCGAGGTCGATCAGCCGCGGGTGGAGCGCGGGGAGATCGTCCCCACCGGCCCCATCTTCGGCTGGAAGATGCAGCGGCCCGAGGGCGACGTCGACGCCGCCGAGCAGGCCATGCTCACCGCCGAGGGCCTCAGCCTGGACAGCTTCCGGCGCCTCGGCAGCATCGCCGAGGGGACACGGCGACCCCTTGCGGTGCCGGTGATGGACGCCACCTGGTCGTTCGACGGCAGCACGGTGGAGCTCGCCTTCACGCTCCCGGCAGGTTCCTACGCGACCGTGCTGCTCGACGACGTGATGAAGAGCGCCGGGTGACGCTCACCCCAGCGTGTCGAGGAACAGGGCGCCCTGGTGCGCGATGTACGAGAGCATCCCCACCTCGTACTCGTTGAACATCGGGGACTCGCGGCGGTTCACCAGCTCCAGGCAGCCGAAGGTGCGGCCGTGGGCGATGACCGGCGAGCAGAGGATGCTGCGTGTCTCGTAGTGCACCCGGTCCGAGACCCCGCGGTAGTAGCGCGTGTCCTTCTGCACGTCGGACAGCGCCAGCGAGACGCCCTCCACCGCGCAGAACCCCACGATGCCCGTCCCGGCCGGGATGACGATCTTCGCGTCGAGGATCTCCTGCGCCTTCGGTCCCCGTACCACGACGAACCGCAGATCTCCGGAGACCAGCTCGCTGGAGAACACGCTGCCCGCCTCGACCGGGATCTTCTCCATCGCCAGATCGAGCAGGTATCCGAGACCGTCCGCCGCGTCCTTCCGCTGGTAGACGCCCTGCACCCGCTCGAACACCTCGGCCAGCACGTCATCCATCTGCGCCGCCGGGGACCGGGCCGGCTTCCTCCGGCCGATGGGACCCTGCGGCGGCTTCGACGTCGAGACCAGCTCGTCGGTCCGTGGGAGAATGACCCTCGGCGTGCTCATCGGCGTCGGCCGCGTCGCGGTGGGCGCCGTCGGGCGGTCCGGGCCCCGCATCACCGTCGGGTCCATCCCGCCGGGCGGCACGTCCAGCCCGCTCGTCCGGTGAGGGTCCTTCACCTCCCGCGCCACGCCCACCAGCGGCGCGTCCGGACCCAGCGTCTGGGCGACCGGATCCACCATCGCCGGCGACGGCGGCGGCACCACCGGCTCGGGCGGCACCGGCGTCCCCAGCGGCGTGGGCCTTGGCTTCAGCTTGGCCGCCGCGATCTCCGCGTCGGACATCTCGCGGATACGGAAGACCCGCGCGCTGTTCGCGTCGGTCACGTGCACCGAGCCGTCGTCCTGCACGTCGACCATGACGTTGTGCGGGGACAGCCCCTGCTCGCCGAGCTTGTGGAAGCCCGTCTTCAGGGCCTGAATCCAGTTCGCTGCGTCCACGCGGAGCGTGACGTCGAAGCTTCCGGGCTCCGCGGCGGGAATGAAGACCTCGAAGCGCGCCATCGGTGCTTCGAAGGGCTAGCAGAGGGGCCCGCCGGCCTGCAACGGCAGAGGACGGGTGCCCCGGACGGAAGGGCTGGGGGGCCCAGCCCTCACCGGGAACCGGGGCTGGATCTCCGCGGCGGCTCGGCCCGCGTGGCCGCCGCGATCTCCTGGACCGGCACCCGGGCGTGGCTCCGGAACACCGCGAAGTCCTGCCCCGACTCGGTCGTCACGTCGGTCACCTGGTCGATGAAGGTCGTCCCGTCGCGCAGCTCGATCGCCACCGGCCGCTTCACCAGCACCGCCTCCTCGAGCACGTCCACGAAGCTGCAGCTGCCCACCTCGTCCTGTTCGAGCCGGCTCATGTCCCAGGGACTCCGTTCACGCCGAGGAGAGGAACATCGACCTCTCGGCCCCCCGCGGCAAGGTGTACCGTCCCTGGTGCGATGACACCCGACGAGTTCCGCGTACTTGGACACCAGCTCATCGAGTGGGTGGCGGCCTACCGCGAGCGCCTTCCCGAGCTACCGGTCATGAGCCCGGTCAAGCCGGGCGAGGTGCGGCGCCACTTCGCCCCGGCGGCACCCGACCAGGGCGTCCCCGTGGAGGGCCTGCTCCCCCTGCTCGACGCCGCCATTCTCCCCGGCGTCACTCACTGGAACCACCCGCGGTTCTTCGCCTACTTCCCGTCCAACTCGATGTTGCCCTCGGTGCTCGCCGACCTGGTCGCCGCCGGCCTCGGCGCCCAGGGGATGAGCTGGCAGACGAGCCCCGCCGCGACCGAGCTCGAGGAGGTGGCGATGGAGTGGCTGCGCCAGCTCGTCGGCCTGCCGCCCACCTTCTCCGGCGTCATCCAGGACACGGCCAGCACCGCCACCCTCGTCGCGCTGCTCTGCGCGCGCGAGCGCACCACCGGCCACGGACAGGCCCGGGGCGGCCTTCAGGCCGAGGCCACCCCGCTCGTCGTCTACGCCTCGGAGATGGCTCACAGCTCCATCGAGAAGGCTGCGCTGCTCGCCGGCTTCGGCCGGGAGAACCTCCGCCTGCTCCCCAGCGACGAGGCCCATGCGCTCCGTCCCGACGCGCTGGAGGAGGCGCTCCGGGCCGACGTCGCCCGTGGCCACCGGCCCTGCGCCATCGTCGCCACCGTGGGCAGCACCGGCACCACCGCCATCGACCCGGTGGCCCGCATCGGCGAGCTCGCCCGTGCCCACGGAGCCTGGCTCCACGTCGACGCGGCCATGGCCGGAACTGCGATGGCCTGCCCCGAGCTGCGCTGGATGTGGGAGGGGGTCGAGCACGCCGACTCGGTGGTGTGGAACCCGCACAAGTGGCTCGGCATCGGCTTCGACTGCACCGCCTACCACGTGCGTGACCCGGACCACCTGGTGCGGGTCATGGCCACCGACCCGAGCTACCTCCGCACCGCGCAGGACGGCGCGGTGAAGAACTTCCGCGACTGGGGGCATCGCCCTCGGCCGCCGCTTTCGCTCCTTGAAGGTCTGGTTCGTCCTCTCGGCCCTGGGCGTCGAGGGAGTGCGAGCCGAGGTCCGCCGGCACCTCGCGCTCGCCCGCTGGCTCGCGGACCAGGTCGACGGGACGCCGGGGTGGGAACGCCTCGCGCCGGTTCCCCTCCAGACCGTCTCCTTCCGTCACCGCCCACCCGGGCTCGAGGGCTCGGCGCTCGATGCCCACAACCTCGCGCTCGCCCGGGCGGTCAATGCCTCGGGGCGGGCCTACCTGACTCCCGCGGTGGTGAAGGGCGTGCAGCTCCTCCGCGTCTCGGTGGGCGCCACGGCCACCACCGCCGACGACCTCGCGGCGCTCTGGGCCCAGCTGCAGCAGACGGCAGCGGCGCGCTGAGTCGTCGCCACGCGCGGGCGCCTTTCTCCCACATTGGACAGGGCTGCCCGACCCGGGGACGATGCGGACGGTTCGCCTTCAGTGCTCCTCGCCGCCGCGCTCGGTCTCGTCCTCGTCGCCCCGCCTCCGCTCCCCGGAGCGGACGACGCGCGGCTCGAGGCGCTCCTGGCCTCGGTCAAGGGTCGCTCGCTCGATGCGCGGCTCCTCGGCATCGGCGAGCAGCTCGTTGGAACCCCCTACGCCCACTCGCCGCTCGGGGAAGGAGAGGGCCAGGACCCCGACCCGCGCCTGCGCCTCGACCGGGTGGACTGTCTCACCTTCGTCGAGACGGTGATGGCGCTCGCCTTCTCCAGCTCGGTGGAGGACGTCGTCCACGTGCTCGACTCCATCCGCTACCGGAGCCGTCCGGACTACGCCAGCCGCAACCACCTCATGGAGGCGGAGTGGCTGCCCTCCAACGCCGCCAAGGGCATGGTGCGCGACGTGACCGCGCAGCTGGGCGGAGAGGGCGTGATCCAGGACGCCAAGGTCATCGGCCCCGAGGCCTGGGCCTCCACCACCGCTCGAGCGCTCGCGCTCCCCGCCGGGGCGCGCCCCACCGGAAGGTTCCCGCTCTCGATGCTCCCGGTGAGCGAGGTGGCCGCCCGCGCCGCCCGCTGGCCCTCGGGCACGCTGCTCCTGGTGGTGCGGGAGGACGCACCCTGGCGCATCACCCGCGTGAGCCACCTCGGCTTCGTGGTCCAGCGCGGCGGCCGCACCTACCTCCGTCACGCGACGCGCGGCTGGAAGGACGGGGTGGTGGACGAGGAGCTCTCCCACCTGCTCGCCCGGCACGCTCGTTACCGGTGGAAGGTGGAGGGCGTGTCGCTCTGGGAGATCCGCGACCCCCGCCCGGCGGCGGACGCCGTCTCCAGCACCCGCCGCTAGCGGGCGGGCTTGGCGCCCTCGGACTCGCGCTCCTCGTCCTCGGCGGCGCGCTCGGCCTCGGGCGCTTCCTCCACCAGCCGCTTCCGCTCGGCCTCCACCAGCTCGCGCGCGCGTGCCACGTTGTCCTCGAGGACGCTCAGCTCGAACCAGGGGAGGGCCCAGCCCGTCCCCAGCGACTCCACGCCGGACGTCCCCGGGTGATCTGTGCGCAACACCGACATGCCCGCGCTCTTCAACACCGCCTCCAGCGCGTCGGCGGTGAAGGGATCCTCCGCCTGCGCCACCTGGACGAATCGCTCCGACTCGGGGTTGCCTTCCATGGCGGAGGCACCATAACAGGCAGCGAAGCTCCAAGGAGGCTGCTCCGATGCAACTGATCGTTCGAGGCGTTCACATCCAGGTCACCGATGCGCTGCGCGAGTACTGCGAGGTCCACCTGGGTCGCGCGCTGGATCGGGTGCTGGGAGGCGAACCCGCCGTCCAGGTCGAGGTGCACCTGGTCGACACCACCGGCGAGAACAAGGGTGGGATGGACAAGGAGGCGCGGATCACCGTCCACGTTCCGGGGCATCCGGCGCTCCACGTCACCGAGCAGTCCGACGAGATCCACCGCGCGATCTCCACGGCGGTCGATCGGGTGGAGCGCGCCGCGAAGAAGTACCTGGAGCGCCGACACGACCACTCCGGTCCCTCACTCGCAGATCTCCCCACCGAGGGAAACTGACCCACGCGACACCCTCCTGCTTCCCTTGCTGAGCTGCGCAGGGGCGGCCTATAAAGGGTTGTCCCGACTGGCCCCAAAGGAAGGGGATGTCCCGCATCAAGCTGCTTCTGTTCGCGCTGCCGGCGCTCGCGCTCTGGCTCGCGGACCTCTCCCTCACCGCGTCGTCCCTGAGCGACAAGGCGGTGGACCAGGCCGTGGTGTACGCCCAGCGCGGGGCGGACGCGGTGTCGGTCCGCCTCGCAGGTCGTCGCTCCGAGCTCCAGGGCCTCGCGCTTCGGCTGGGGAGCTCGCCGGGAGCCTTCGTCACCGCGGACGCGCTGCGCGTGGGCAAGTCCGAGCTCGCCGCCGAGCGGTTGAGCAACGTGCGGCGCAACGCGACCGACGCGGTCTCCACCGGACTCCGTCCCGGTCTGGTGCTCGGCGTCCGCACCGACAACGGGGCGGTCTTCGTGAAGGGCCCGGAGGAGGCCACGTCCGCGCTGAAGGGCCTCGAGCCGGACGCGGTCGCCGGCGCCGGGAGCGACGGGCAGACCCGTGACGCGTTCGGCACGCCCTACCTCTTCTTCTCCTTCCCGCTGCTCGGCTCGGACAAGGAGGCCCGGGCGGTGGGGATGCTCATCGTCGGCGGGCCGCTCCTCCCGGAGGGCACCGCGGATCAGGTGGCGCTCGAGACCGGGTTCTCGGCGCTGGGACTGATCCAGGGCGGGAAGCTGATCGCGAGCGGAGGCCAGGAGAAGTCCCGCCTCGCCGAGGCTCTCCGCGAGACGCCGGTCGGCAAGCCCGCCGTCGTGGTGCGCGGTCCTGCTGGCTCGTTCGGCCCCTTGCGCCTTCCGCTCTTCGCCAGTGGACCGGATCCGGCGCTCCGGGTCGCGCTCCGCCGCGGCGTCCCCGGGCAGCCGCTGGAGGTGCTCGCGGTGGTGAGCACCGACGCCGCGATGTCCGCCCTCGCCGACACCCAGCGCTTCAGCTTCGGAGCGATGGCGTTCCTCCTCGTCGGTCTTGCCGCGCTCTGGCTGTGGATGGGACAGGACGCTCCAGGCCTGCGCCCGCATCCGCAGGAGGACACCGAGCCCGGCACGCGCCGCCGGCGCGGCATCTTCGGCCTCTCGACCTCTGCGCCGCCGGTGTTCCGCGCGCCGGACGCCACGACCCGCCCGCCCGAGCGCGCCACTCCCGTCCCGGCGCGATCGCGCGCCCCCATCGAGCTCGACGAGCCCCCGGCCCGCGCCCCGGAGCCACCGCCCCCGCCGCCGGAGGCCGTGGCCCAGCAGGACGAGCCCACCGCGAAGGAGCCGTTCTTCGCGAACGACGGGCTGCCAGGCCCGCGTGGGGCCCGCGAGGCGCCGCGCGACGACCTGGCCGCGCTCCTGGACTCGATGCCCCCGCCGCCCCAGCCGGTGCGGCCGCCCTCCCAGCGCCTGTCGCCGTCTCCGGCCACGCCGCCTCGGCCGATGGCCCCGAAGCCGGTCCCGCCTCCCGAGCCCGCTCCGCTGGACTACGACCACCAGCCGACGACGGCGTACCCCATTCCCAACCTGCCGGACTTCAACCTCCCGCCGGCGTCCGCGCTCGGCCCCGCGGCCAACGCCATCCCCGAGGCCACGCGGGTGGCGGACCCGTCGCCGGACCTACTCGCCTCGGCGCGGGTGTCCGGTCCACGCCCGCAGCCGCTGCCCAAGCCGGTGGCGCCGGACGAGGTGCACTTCCAGGACGTCTTCCACGAGTTCGTCGCAGTGCGCGAGCGCTGCGGCGAGAGCGGCGATGGCCTCACCTTCGAGAAGTTCGCCGTCAAGCTCCGAAAGAACCGGGACCAGCTGGTGCAGAAGTACGGGTGCCGCACCGTCCGGTTCCAGGTCTACGTGAAGGACGGGCGCGCGGCGCTGAAGGCCACGCCGGTCCGGGAGTGACGTCGACTCAGCCCGCCGCGGCCTCGCGCGGGATCCGCAGCCGGAGCATCGCGCCCCCGCCGGCGCCCGTGTCCACCTCCAGGGTGCCTCCGTGCCCCTGGGCGATGCGGGCGCCGAGGGCGAGCCCCAGCCCCGTCCCGTCGGCCTTGGTCGTGACGCCCGGCTCGAGCACCCGGGCCCGCGCGTCGACGGGGATTCCCGGCCCGGTGTCCTCGACCTCGAGCACCGCGCGGCCGGACTCGTCGCGCGTCCGCACCGTCACCTGACCGCCCGAGGGCATGGCCTCCTCGGCGTTCCGGACGAGGTTGTGGAGCAGCTGCGCCAGCTGATCCCGGTCCGCCCGGACCGGCAGCGGCGGACCGGGCTCCCAGCGCACCGTCACCCCGGGACGCGCGGCCGCGAGGCCCAGTGTCTGCTCGGTCCAGCGGGTCAGGTCCAGCGGCTCGAGGCGCGCCGCCGGCAGCCGGGCGAAGCGGGCGAACGCGTCGATGGTGCGCCGGAGCCGCTCCACCTCCTCGAGCATCGCCGGCGCGCTCTCGACGAAGAGCGCCTCGAACCGAGGGTCGCGCGCCTTCCGGGCGGCGAGGAGCGTCTCGAGCGACATCTGCAGCGGGGTGAGCGGGTTGCGGAGCTCGTGCGCCAGGCTTCGCGCGACGCCCTCCCACGCCGCGGCCTGCTCCGCCGCCCGGAGCGCCCGCGTGGCGTGCCCCAGGTCCTCGGTCATCCGGTTGAAGGCGTCCATCAGCACCCGCACCTCGCCGCTCCCCGCGGCCGCGACACGGGTGTCGAGCGCGCCGCCGGCGACGGAGCGAACCCCCTCGGTGAGCGCCTCCACCGGCCGGGTGATGCCGCGGGCGAAGAGGAAGCCGGCCACGAGCGCGAGGAGCAGTCCCACCGCGCCGGCGGTGAGCAGCGCGCGGAGGAGGGTGGCCCGGGTCTCGTCCACCGCGGCGCTTCCGACGGCGAGCGTCAGCTCCGCGGGACCCAGCGGGAGCGCGCGGCGCACGGTGCTCCCCTCGGCGCTCCCGGCCGAGGCCGGTGCGAGCCCGGGACCCTGCAGCTCCACGCGTGCACCGGTGAGCCGCGCCAGGCGCGACACCCAGGCATCGTCGAGCACCTGGCCACCGACGAGGGTGGCCGCGCCGTGCGATGCCTCCACCGGCCGGGCCGCCACCAGGGCAGGCCGGAGCTGGACACCCTCCGCGTTCTGCACCTCCACCGGCACCACCACCGGGGGCTCGCCGGGGCTCACCGCGGACACCCCCGGCTCGATGTCTCCCACCCGTGCGGGGAGGAAGGCGCTGGAGCGGCTCACGCCCGAGGCGTCGCGCAGCGTGAGGACGGTCAGCGGACGACCCTCGGCGACTGCGCGCATCGCATCCGCGGAGGGAGGCAGGCCGGCCTCGAGCTGGAGGGCGATCGCCTCGGTGACCGGATCCGCGGCGCAGGCGCCGACCGACTCCTCCACGTCGGCGCGCAGCCGGTCCAGCTCGGCGGAGGCGAGGCTCGCCGCGGCGTCGGCGCGTGCCGCGAGCTCGCGGGCGAACGTGACCTCGATGCGCCGCGAGGCGAACGGCACCGTCACCGCCAGGGGCAAGAGCGCGAGCAGCGCGAAGGCGAGCAGCAGGAGCGTGCGGAGCCGCATCAGGGCCACCACGCATCATCCAGCATCCACAGCCCGAAGCCGTCCCGCCGCACGTCCACCAGAGCGGGGTCGAGCCTGGCCCGGAGCCCCTCCGCATAGAGCGGCAGGACGGGAAGGGTCGCGGACAGCTGCAGGGCCCGCTCGCGCGTCCTTGCCGCCCGCTCGCCCGCGTCCGCCAGCGCTCCGAGGGGCGCCAGCTCGCGGCGGCTGGCCGACGCATCGCCGGCGAGCTCCAGCACCACCGCCAGCGCCGCCGCCGGCGCAGGCGGGAGGAGGACCGAGCGGAGCGCGAGGTCTCCCTGTCCGGTGCGCCAGTCCCGGTCCAGGGCCTCGGGCGTGCGCGGAGCGAGCGTCAGCTGCACTCCGGCGTCGCGGAGGAGGATCTGCAGCCGCTGCGCCACCGCGCGCTGGGCGGGCCGGTCCGCGGCGTACATCAAGACCGCCGTTCCGGAGCCGCGCCCCGGGCTCCCGCTCGCCGCCCCGCGCTCGGGACCTCCGAGCGCCGGAGGGAGGAGGCCGGGCATGGCCGCGGCGGGGGCACCGACGAAGCTCCGGACGAGGGCCGCGCGATCGAGGCGCGGCTCCAGAAGAGCGACCAGCGGCCGCGAGCCGGGGCGGGACACGAGGTAGGTGGCGAGGAGCGCGGGCGCGGACGGCTCGCCGCCGTCGCCGAGCAAGACCTGGGCGGTCCGCGTCTCGAGCGCGCGCTGGGCGGCCCGGCGTGACAGCGCGGTGACCGCGAAGGCGTCGGGGTGGGGGCGCCCGTCGGGGAAGGACGGAACCGCGCGGCCCCGGTCGGCGCCGTCCGGCGCGTAGGGGCCGATGCCGCCGCCCGGGCCCTCGCCGGCGATCGGTGCCAGCGCCGGATGACAGAGGGTGGACTCGAGATCCGGCCAGGGGTGCGCGAGCGGAAGGACCAGCGTGCCGCCACGGCCGCGCGCCTGTTGCTCCAGCGTCGCGGCCGCGTCGCGCACCGGGGCCAGCGCGGCGCGGGCGACCGGGCTTCGCTCGATCGCTCGGGTCCAGGCGCGGGCCAGCTCGGCGGCCCCGAGCGGCGTCCCGGACGGAAAGCGCGCTCCCGTGCGGAGGACCACCGACACGGCGTCGGCGGAGCGCTGGGTGGATGCCAGCACCGCCTGCACCCGTCCTCCGGCCTCCAGGTGGCAGAGCGGCGCCGCGACGAGGCTGCGGAGCACGGCGCCCTCCGGGGTGTCTCCCCAGCGATCTGCCCGCACCTCGGGGAGCACCGCGAGGCGGAGCGTTCCTCCGTCGTGCGCACGCGCGGCCGCCGTCGCGTCCGAGGGCGCGGCGGTGACGAGGAGCAGGCCGAGAGCGATGCGCCTCACGGGGTCCCTCGCACCACCCGGAGCTCCGAGCCGCCGTCGGCCGTCCACACCCCGAGAACCAGCGCCGGCCCCGGCCCGGGTGCCCCGGCGCACACCTGGAGGATGCGCCCCGGCACCGCCACCGCGGGCTCCTCGGGCCCCGTCCCCACGAGGCGGAGCCTGTCCTCGGAGGGGGCGGCCGCAGCGCTGCTGGCCGCGACCCGCACCTCACCGCGCCAGGACACGAGGGCAGCGCCGGCGCCCACGTCACGGAGCAGGCGCACCTCGGCGCCGGGCTGGAGCCACCGCGCCGTCCCGTCGGGGAGCAGCAGGAGCCGGTGCCCCGGCCGCGCGTCCCCGCCCCAGAGCGGCTCGCGCTCCGGCCCGCGCGTCAGCTGGAGCCTGGCCACGCCCGGAACGAAGGTCGCCGCCTCGGAAGCCTCTCCGCACCCCAGCGTCGGTCCCGTCGCCCCCGCCCCGCGGACCAGCTGGCCACCCTGGAGGCGAAGCACCACCGGGCTCTCCGCGCGGGCCCAGGAAACGAGGAGCCTTCCGTCCGAGATGCAGAGGGTGCCGAAGGGTTCGCGCGCCGGCGCCGCGGCAGGTGGCAGGTCCTGAAGCCCGTGTCGCGCGAGCAGGGTGCCGGCGCCGTCCAGCACCCACACCTCGCCGCTGGCGAGCACCGCCACCTCCGGCCGCCCGTCGCCGTCGAGGTCGCCGGTGGCCAGCGCCGCCGTCCGCGTCGGGAGGCGGGCCAGCGGCACCGCGTCGAGCACCAGCCCCGTTCCCTGGGCGCTCCCCGCGGCGAGCAGCTGCGTCGCGCGGTCCACCGGCACCGCCGCCGAGAGCACCCGGGCCGGGCCGGTCTCCACCGGGGTGCGGCCCGCCCAGAAGTTCCGCCACACCGGGCGCAGCTCACCGGCCGCTGCGAGGTCCGCGCCCACCTCCAGGCGGAGGCGCACCAGGCTCCGCGCGCCTGCGGAGCGGGCTCGCGCCGGCGCGTCCTCCCCGGGGCCGATCACCACCGCCGGCAGGCCGGACTCTCCGAGGCGCGTCGCCAGCAGCGTCGCCGCCGTCTCGCCGAGGGGCACCGAGGGCGCGTCGGCGGCCACCGCGACCGGCGCCTCGGGATGAGCAGCGACCACCTGGCTGCGCAGCTGCTCGGCGAGCGCCTCCAGCGCGGGCGGCGGGGTGGGAGCGGCGGCGAGAAGCGCGGCGACGAGCGCCGGGCCAGGGCTCACAGGCGGTCCTTGCCGGGCTCCTCCATGAGGAAGCGGTCCGGGTTGGCCTG
>Ga0134121_10001996_pt1 | contig 18206 bp, 9 predicted proteins | sample KB301_FD_96463 | JGI IMG/M metagenome (GOLD analysis project Ga0134121, IMG submission 96463) | Terrestrial soil microbial communities without Nitrogen fertilizer from Kellogg Biological Station, Michigan, USA - KB3-0-1 | ecosystem: Environmental > Terrestrial > Soil > Unclassified ... | reverse complement strand
CGACGGTTCAAATCGTGACTGAGCGCTGTGATCGTACGGTGCAAGAAAGCCAGCGAAAACAGCGAACAACGCGAACAGCCCGACGATGAGCCAACCAAAGACCGCAACGGGATCGGTCCGCCGCCTGGTGACACCATCTCTCGGTAGATGTTCGCTCAAAAGCTGAGGTCGCGAATTCGCTTGTCGTTGACCGCCTGCAGCAACTCGCCAAGGGCATTTCCGAGCCAAACCGCTGTACTGGTAACCAGGACGATTCCCATTACCAGGGGTAGATCGCGCGCGCGCACGGCTGAAACCATTAATGTTCCCAGTCCCTGGCGTCCGAGCACGGACTCGACGATAACGGAACCACCGAGCACACCGCCAAGCGAGAGACCGGCGATCGTCAGAAGCGGATTGAGTGCAGGCCTGATCGCGTGGCGAACGATCACGGCACTCTCGCTTAAGCCTTTCGCTCGAGCAAGCTTAATGAAATCCTCCCGCATCGTCCGCTGTAAGTCGCCGTATAATTGCGCCAGAAAAGCCGAAATCAGCGGCGCCGACAGGGCCAACGCCGCCAGCCAGAACAGAACCGCCGAAGACGTTTCCATGGCGGAGGCAGTCAACCGGACGGATATCGCGAGGGCGACGAGTGCGAGGACGATCCGCGGCGTCGAGGCTGTCGCAAGGATTAACAAATCGATGAACGCAGCGATCATCCTTGAATTGTATCGCACGCCGGCTAAGCTCAGCGGCACGGCAAACGCGAGTGCGATTGCAAAGGCGGCGGTCCCGAGCAGAAATGTGCTGAGCGAACGTGCCCATACAAGTCCGCTTACCGGCACACGAAAGTATGTCGACTCGCCCAAGTCTCCTTTGACCGCACCGGAAAGCCATCGAAAGTACCTTATCGCAAGTGGTTGATCGAGGCCGTAGACACTGCGAAGGCGCTCGATAGTCTCCGCTGAGATCTGCGGGTTATCTCGCAACTGCGTCAGGGCGTCGCCGCCCGCAAAACCGAGTAATCCGAACGTCACTGCCGAAACGATCAGTATCATCATGAGCCCTTGCAAACATTTTCTCAGGAGCAACTTGATCATTCTCGCGGGTTGTGACGAACGCCGGGGTGGTCCAGGGCTGTTCCTCACTATTATTCTTTGATCTGCAAAACAAAACTTCTTACACTCGCAACAGTTTACCCTTCGGATTTCGGCTTTCCTAACCTGTTGCCGGAGAATACCGTCATGCGACTGCTCAGATACTCTCCACTCGTTATTTTTCTTCTGCTTCCCTTTCTGTTTTCGTGTCGACAACCGTCCCTGTCAAACACTACGACAGGAACGGCAAAGCCAGAAGAACGAAGAATCGGCACACGGGGCGGGAAGCTCGTCTACCGTGTTTCTTCACCGCCCAAAACATTCAACTATCTTCTCGCAAAAGACGAACCGTCGATTTTAACGGCGTTCTTCCTGCTCAACAGCCGGCTGGTGGAGTTTGATCATTCGACGCAAACTTATGTGCCTGGCCTCGCGGAAGTCTGGACCACGAGTCCCGATCATCGTTCGGTCGACATCAAGCTTCGCGACGGCCTGAAGTTTTCGGACGGGCAACCGCTGACGAGTAGTGACGTCGCGTTCACGCTGGAGGCTGCTTACGATGAGCGGAACAAGGCAGACGCGTTCCGCGACGCGCTCCTTATCAATGGCAAGCCTATATCTGTAAAGGTCATCGATGACCGAAATCTTCAGTTTGTCCTTCCTGAAACGACAGCGGCCCCTGAGAATTATCTCTATAACATCGCCGTGCTGCCCAGGAATGTTCTCGAAGCCGATCAAAAAGCGGGACGACTTTCCGAGGCGTGGAAGATAACGGCACCGCCGGCGTCAGTCGTCTCGACCGGTCCGTTCGTTGTCGAATCAGCAGCGTCCGCCGAGCAGATCGTGCTCAAACGCAATCCTTATTATTGGAAGCGCGACGCACAGGGAACGCAACTCCCGTATCTTGATGAACTGACTCTCAAGGTAGTACCCGACGCGAATCAGGCACGCGTCGGGTTGGACCAGGCCACAATAGATATCGTGGACCGTATACGCCCGACGGATTACGCTTCGCTGCTGAACGCCGGCGGAGCGGTGCGGGCCTTCGATCTCGGCCCGACTCTTGGGGTCGACTATATTTGGTTCAACCTCAATCCTGCCAAGCCGGACGGCACGCCGCTCAATCAGGTCAAGCTCGCATGGTTCTCGGATTCACGGTTTAGAAGAGCGGTTTCAATGGCGGTTGACCGCGACTCGATCGCGAAGTCGACCCTTCAGGGTTTGGCAACGCCGCTCTACGGGATCGTATCACCGGCGAACAGAGTCTGGGCCAATCCCGATGTACCGAAGATCGCGTACAACCTTTCTCAAGCAGGTTCGCTGCTGGAAGAAGCTGGTTTCACCAGGCGCGGCACCACCGATGCACCGGAACTGGTGGACGCGCACGGCAATCGCGTCGAGTTCTCGCTGCTGGTTCCCGCTGAGAGCGAACCCCGCAAGCTGATGGCCGCAGTGATCCAGGAAGACCTCGCCAGGCTCGGCATAAAAATGCAGGTCGTACCGGTCGAATTCGCCGCCATCACGAACGCCTGGACCAAGTCCTATGAATACGATGCGATACTGCTCGGTCTATCCGTAACGGACGTGGAGCCATCAACCTACGCCAACCTGCTGTTGAGCAACGGGGATGTGCATCAATGGAGGCCGAATCAGAAGTCGCCTGCGACCGAATGGGAAGCGAAGGTCGATCAGCTTTTCGCCGAGCAGGTCAGCGAGTCCGATCCTGGAAAACGAAAGTCGAAATTTTACGAGATCCAGCGAATCGTGGCTGACGCGTCGCCAGTCATTCCGATCGTTACGCGCCACGTTGTTTCGGCGGCGAACTCACGCGTAGGAAACTTTTCGCCGAGCCCGATGTTCCCTTACTCGATGTGGAATGCCGAGGAGCTCTTCATCAAACAATAAGCAGAGTTTTTAGCCACAAAGAAGCACAAAAAGCGAAAATAACTCCTGCTGTTTTTTGAGCTTTTTGTGCTTCTTTGTGGCAAAAAAGACTTTTGAGGTAAAGCTTCGACGTGCCTTTATCTCATAAGTTCTGCAAACAAGCGCTTCGTTTCTTCGGCTGGCTCGATGCCGAGTTCGGTGTGCAGTTTTTTCTTCATGCTTTCGAAGTGCTTCTTAACGGACGCGGGCTTGGCTTGCGCGGCGAAAGCTCTCATTGTCAGCCGGTGCATGTCCTCGCGAAACGGATCGCCTGCCAGGGCTTCGCCCGCATACTTCAAAGCGTCGGCCCAGCGTTTTTCGGAAAGGGAGAGTTTTGCGAGAGCGGCAACGACACGTGCGGACTGTTCTGAGTAGAACTGGCGTCTTTCCTCAGCCCAATCCTCATAAACGCCAGACATGAATTCCCCTCGATAGATCTTGTGAGCGGATTCGAGACTCGTACGTTGACGCGCCGCGTCTTGCTCGCGTTTTGCTTTTTCCGCTTCGGCGATGCAGCGCTCGAATTCTTCTGCGTCGATTGCATATGAAAGGTCAGGGTTGAGCTGATAAGCGCCATCGCGAAAGATGAGAAAGTTCTGCTTGAAGGGCTGACGACTATTGAGTGCTTTTCGGATATGCGAGATCGTCGGATGAAAATTCTTCTCAACAGCTTCAAGGTCCTCATCGGGCCAGAATGCCTCGATTAGCACCTCCTTCAGAACCCGCCGGTTTTTGCTGGTTGCGATGTAGCAGAAAATGTCTCGGGACCGCCGTGTGGTCCAGGCGTCGGCGGCAAAATGAACCGAAGGATCGCGGAAGATCTCCACTGGACCAAGCACCCGTATCGTCAGGTCCGTGATAGGGGCAGGTGGTTCTAACTGAGATTGGACGCGCGCCTGCCGCACCGAGTGTTCCGCATTTAGTTCCTGGCGAAGATCTACAGGCAGGCGCTCAGCGATGTCTTCATGTCCGAATATCGCCGGATTTCGCCGGATCTCCCGTCGCAGCCAGTACTCGTAATCGAACCGATTCGAAAGATCCAGGGCCCGCCGTACGGACTCGATCATCGCGTTTGTGTTTCCCTGAGCGAAGTACGTTTCGGCCAGGAGCATCGCTGTCAGTGCTTCGTCGTAGTAGTTATTATGGCGGTTGAAATAATCGAGCAGTTCACGGACGTGCACGTCGAGGCCTTCCGATTTGCCTTCCGTAAAATCAAGCTGGTAGAGACGCAGACGCGCTGTGCGGACCCCGTGTTCGTTTCCGTGCTGTTCACGTGCAGTGATCAAAGCCTCCAGTAACATGCGTGACTTCGGGAGTTCACCACGCAAGCGGAAGAAAGCCGCGCGTTCTTCGTTCAACTCCTTCGAGGTGATGTCTATCTCGGCCTCATCATATGCGTTCGTGGCCCGTTCGTAGAATTCCTCAGCGTGAGCGAAGTCGCCTTTCTCGCGGTAGAAATTCGCGTAGGCTTCGAATATTTCGCCGCGCAAAAACCGAAGGTTATAAAGCTGGCACAGCTCGAGCGAGCGGCTAAGGTGTTTTTCGGTGTCCTCGAATTCGCCACGGTAAAGATGCAGGCGTGCCACGTTCAAGTGGCCGATCGCTTCCTGCGGCAGTTGCTTGTCAGGCTGGCCCTCGCGAAAAATGCGTCTGAACCAGCGTAAGGCTTCGCCAAAATCTCCGCGAAAGCCCGGCGCCAGCGCAAGATTGTGTGTCACGAGGCGAACGTATTGATCGTTTCCAAGTCTTTCAGAGAGTTCAAGCGCGATCCTGAACTGCTGTTCCGCCTCCGTCCATTTGCCTTGCACGATCAGGCATAAGCCCCGCGTGTTCGCGCACTTCATAAATGTTTCCGAAGTACGCGACACGAGAGTTTCGGCACGCTCGATAAGTGAGAACGCCTCGACGTATCTACCGCGGCGACGCGCGAGACTGGCAAGAGAGTGGAGAGCTTCGGCTTCTCCGGTCGAATCTCCAGTTTTTTTTAGAAGTTCGACAGCGCGGTTCAGAAGTTTCGACGATTTTTCAATTTCACCGTGAAGCCGTGCGACCTCAGCCTTCTGCAGCAGCGAGCGAGGATGTTCCTCGAGGGCTCGATCCGGTATCTGTTCGGCAAATAACCCGAGTGAAGTGAACGCACCAGCGGCGATCCACTCGTTCCCCGTCTCCGCGATGACGGACGCTGCACGATCGAAGTTTTGCGCTTCGAGTAAATAGGGCAGGGCCACCTCCCACTTTTTGCTTTCGAGAAAGTGGTCGGCGATGCGGTTTCGTTCTTCGGCGACGCGCGCCTGGCCCACCTCGGATCGAAGACGACGGACTAGAAACTTGCGGAAGAGAGGATGGAATCTATATTCCTCGCCGGTCTGACGATCACCGGCAACAGTAAGAAAAACGTTCTTCTGCGCGAGCTCAGGGAGTGCCGCCGAGCAGTGCAGTTCCGGAAACAGCGCGCTGCAGAGATCGAGTTGCAGCGATTCGAGCAGCGAAAGATTCATGAGCAGCCTCTGCGTGTCGGCGGACTCCCGCGAAAAAACCTCTTCGGCGAAATAATCGAAGATGTCGCGTTCCGATTGCTGCAGAATGTCATGCAGGTCCAACGCCGCCGGCCTGTTTGCAGAATGCATCTCCTGCTCGGCAACCTGACGGACAAGCTGAAGCGCAGTTATCCATCCCTGAGTTCGCCCACGATACTCGGCTGTCTCTTCGTCTTTCAGCTCGACGTTGAGCGTTTGTTTGAACAGCTCTTTCACTTCTTCGTCGGTGAAAAGAAGATCGTCGCGCGTTATCACTAACGCAGCCGACTGCGTCTTTCGCCGCATGGTCGCGAGTGGCGGAAGATCGCGGGTCGTTATGATCAGGTGGACCAGATCTGACGAATATTGCAGAAGCCGATCGACCAGCTTGTGAACGATGGTATCGCGCCCGATATGGTGATAGTCATCCAAAACAAGAATGAACGGCTGCTCGACCGATTGAAGTATTTCGTTTATCAGCAGGTCGGCCGATCGTTCAGGAAAGCGAAGCACCTCTTCGTTAGCTTCACTCAAGTAAGGAAAGATAGCTTCGCCGAATGACGGATAGAGATTCTTGATGCCGTGCGCTATATAACCGAGAAAGACGACTGGATCCGCGTCAGTATGGTCGAGCTGGTACCAAACCGTTGGTCGTGTCTGGCTGCGAACAAAGTCGGCAATCAGCGTGGTCTTGCCGCATCCGGCATCCGCCGCAACCATTGTTATGGGAGAGCCCAGGTTGGCTTGCAGCTTTTTCGTAAGCCGCGGGCGCTGCAGTAATTCGGTAACCGCGCGCGGGGGGAGGAGCTTTGTCCGGAGAAAAAAGTTTCGGTCCTGCATTTCGTTTCATCCACAGATTACACTGATTGATTAATAAAATCTGTGTAATCTGTGGATGATGACTGCTTGCCGGTGATGAACGGAAGGAGTTTCGAAACTCGCCCAAACGTTTCGGCGTGAATGCGCGCGGCTTCGGCTTGCGAACGCCCGACCTGCTCAAGAAGCAACATCGTCTCATCGCGGTCAAAGGCAAGCGTTTTCTCATCGATAACGTCAAGCTGTTGTTTCGAACGCAAACGCCATAACGGGTTCGGCGGCTTACTGCGGCACAAAAGAAGCAGGTCCGCAGTTTCAGACAGAGACGGCTGCAGGATATTGAAGAACCGGCCGAACCAATCGGCGTCGAACAAATGGTGTATTCCGTCAAGAACAAGCAATGGCCGGTGATCCTTTTCGGCGGGTACCAACTCGGAAACTATGTTATGGAGAAATATTCCCATCGCGGCGGGCGAAGAATTGGTAACGCCGGGTAAGTCACCGACAGTCTTCTTGCTACCGGCTGCTTGAAGCACGCTCGCCGTCAAGTAAGTTGCGAAAACATTCCAATCGATGTCTGACGATTCCACCGTAAACCACGCGGTACTCTTTCGTGTTCGCGCATATGCCGCAGCGATCGACGTTTTACCGGTTCCCGCACGACCGCAAACCAGCGTCGCGGCGAAACGGTTAAGCGATCTTTCGAGTTTTTCAATGAGGCGTGGGCGTTCGATTAGTCCCTCACAGTTCGGAATTTCAAGCTTCTCCTTCAATATGTGAACGCCGTCGCGTTCGCCTTTCGCTGGCGTCGCTGAGGTAGTCTGGCTCACCGGCGAATATGTTTCCGTCGCATCGAAACGGTCTTGAAGGAGGAAGCTCATAGTCATCGAGTGGAGAATACAGTCCCCTCCTTGAGAAAAACTTGAACCCTACTCAAGTTTTTCTCAACCAGCCCGTAATAAGATCCGCGCAAAGTCCCAGTAACCGCGTCGAGCTCGACAACGTTAGACGTAATACAAAGGCAAAGATTGTACAACTGCATTCCAACACTGGACGCATATAATACGGTCGGCCTTGGAGACCAATATCAGTCTGAATTGCGCGCGGAAGCGCGGATCCCGACCAAATCAGATGAATAGATTCCTGGCACTCCTATTAATCTTACTCCTGACGGCACAAACCGCGTGGGCTGGCCTATCTGTCGTTAAGTCAAACGGGATCACACTGACCGGCGCGGACGGCATCAACTATGTTGGGATCAACGGCATCGCGCTCACCGGTGCAGACGGAATCTTCAACTACAATTCGAACGGAATTACGCTCACCGGCGCCGACGGTATCGCGCTGACGGGCGCCGACGGCATCACGTCAACAGGTCCCAACGGCGGGACGTATACAGGACCGAACGGGATTACATTGACTGGAGCTGACGGCATTACTCTTACCGGGGCCGACGGCATCACGTTGACTGGAGCCGACGGCATAACGCTTACGGGCGCCGATGGTAAGCAATACAGAGCTGACTCGATCATCCTGCGCCGGCCAAACGGCATAACTCTTACCGGGGCTGACGGCATCACGCTCACCGGAGCGGACGGTATCACTTTGACAGGAGCCGACGGCACGGCGCACGTAGGTCCGAACGGCATTACACTTACCGGCGCGGACGGGATTACGTTAATCAAAGCCGACGGCATAACACTCACGGGTGCTGATGGCATCGCTTTGACTGGCGCCGATTCGGCCACGGGCATCGGAACGACGGGCGTTCTTTTCGACCTCACCAATCCCACGGGCATAACCCTTACAGGCGCAGACGGCATTACGCTCACGGGTGCAGACGGCATTGCCCTCCTCGGTGCGCACGGCATTACGCTCACCGGTTTCGACGGCATCCCGCTCACTACTGCAGACGACACTACGGGACTGCAGAGTTTAGACCCTGAGCTTGCTATTACTCTCAATAACGCGACGGACGACAGCAATATAAACGCTGTGATCGTCTATCACTCATCTGTAACCGACGCTGACATCGCGCAGCTTCAGCAGCTTGGCATCACGGGCGGAACGCGTTTGCGCATGCTACCGGTAGTTTATGTCACAGCGACCAAAGCCCAGCTCCTCGCGGTTTCACAACTGCCGAGAGTCCGCTCGCTTTACGGTAACCGCACGCTGACGTTCAACTCCGATCCTTACTTCAACACAACCGGGGTACAGCGCGTTGCGCCAGACAACGATCTTCGTCAGACGAACGGTGCGCTGCCAGTAACCGGCCGCAATGTGACGGTCGCCGTGCTTGACACAGGCATCAACGGCCAGCACGCCGATCTGGCAGGCAAAGTAGTCCAGAATGTTCGATTAGCCGATGCGCAAAGCGTCCCCGGCACGTTTGCTTATCCGGCTCCCGTCGAGAATCTAACGAACACGGATCTCCTGGCTGGCCACGGAACCTTCGTCAGCGGTGTCATCGCCGCAAGCGGAGCAAACTCGTCTGGACGATTCGCCGGTGTTGCTCCGGGCGCGCGCCTGCTGGGGCTTAGTGCCGGCGACCTGAACCTGATGTATGTGCTTTCGGGATTCGATTATCTTCTGGAGAAGAGAGCCAGGTACAACGTGCGGGTAGTGAACTGCAGCTTCTCGGCGGACACGGTGTTCGATCTTAACGATCCGGTAAACGTGGCGACGAAGATGCTGACTGACGCAGGCGTTAACGTTGTATTTTCAGCCGGCAACACCGGTTCCGGGAACGGAACGATGAATCCGTATGCGATAGCGCCATGGGTGATCGGGGTCGGCGCGACCGATGCGGCAGGCAGGGTCGCGGACTATTCGTCACGCGGCAACTTCGGTGACGCTTTGCAGCACCCATCGCTCGTCGCTCCTGGAACGAATATCATCAGCCTTCGCAGTACGCCGACTATCACAGGGGTTTCCGGGCTCGCGGGTGCGGACACCCAGCGTCTGTCGCCAACCGAAATGCCGTACTACACCACTGCGACAGGCACCTCGTTCTCGGCCCCGCAAGTTGCCGGAGCCATCGCCCTGATGCTTGAAGTGAATCCGAACCTGACTCCGGCAGAAGTCAAGGACATCCTGAGCCGCACGGCAACGCCGATGCCTCGATACTTTTTCCACGAAGCCGGCGCCGGGACGCTCAACACGTACGCCGCAGTGCTCGAGGCCGCGTTTCCGGAACGCCGCATGGGCGGATTTCGCTCAACGCTCTCGAACAACGCCATCCGGTTCGTCACGCGCACCTCGCAGACGTTTGAGCAGACCGTGGTTCCGACTCTGACAAGCTCAGCCAATGTCGCTATCCCGCAAAACACAATTGAGGTCGGCGTCAATATCTATTGGAACCTCAGTACAAACGATTTTGGACTGAGAGTTTATGATCAGTCGGACTCACTACTGGGTGAATCGAACTATCTCAACCTGCCTGGCTTCACTGCACGCCGCGAGAAAGTCGTGCTCCGCAATCCGACGAGCCAAACGCTCCGTGCGTCGATATTCCATTCCGGGAATGTGGGAACAAGCCAGCAAGTCTTCGGCGCGGTCGAGGTAACGCAGGTTGAGTATCCCGTCATGCTCGATGAATCAACCCTCTCTACTGACCAGGCCACACAGGTCGAAAGGAGTTTGCTTGCAAATCTGATGTTGCCGGAAGGCAGAAAATTCCGTCCGAACGCGAACGTCAGCCGCTTTGAACTTGCTGAGGCACTGATCCGAGCGGGCCTCGTTCCGCAGTACATGGCGTCAACACCGATGTTCACTGACGTTCGTGACTCGTATTCGCGGAACGCTGTCGAGAGCACCCAGGCGTGCTCGTGTGGTCCATTGTTTTATGATGCGAGCCCCGGCAGGAACTTCTATCCTTACAACGGAGCCACGAAACTTGCGGCAGCGATCGCGTTCGTTAAAGCTGCCGGTCTCGGTTCTCAAGCCGCCTCCGCTTCGCTTCCGCTGACAGTCTTCGATGCCTCGTCGATTCCCGTCGCGTGGCGAGGCTACGTCGCCGTCGCTCTGCAGCGACGCTTTGTTTCGCTCGACGGTAACGCGTTCAATCCGTCGCGCAGTCTCACCCGGATCGAGCTCACAATGTCGCTCAATACGCTGGTCTCGCGATAACACGCTGATCCAGGATCCAATGTCTCGATGAGCAAATAACCAGCGCCGGAATGCTTCCTCGCTCAAGCTCTGCGTCTACCTCGCGAGCTTATGCGGGTTGGCTGTGCCTACTCGGCATAAGGGTGCTATCATACGGTCACCAACTCAGCCCAGTTTTGAAGTAATAAACCCTCCTCCCTTGTCCCGGCAAAAATTGAAGTAGCTCTCTGGGAAATACTATGTTGCAAATCAGACACATCGATTACGTGGAGTTTTATGTCGGCAACGCTTCACAAGCGGCGCACTTTTACCGTATGGCTTTCGGCTTTACACCGATCGCCTTTTCATCACTGGAAACAGGCAAGCGCGATTGCTCCTCTTTCGTGCTGCAACAAAACAACATCACTTTGATCTTTACCAGCGCGCTATCGCCCGATAGCCCCGTGGCGGAACACGTGCGCGTTCACGGCGACAGTGTTAAAGACATCGCCTTCAACGTTGACGACGTCCCGTACACTTTTGCGGAGACGGTGCGGCGCGGCGCGCGTCCGGTGATGGAGCCGGCGGTCTTCGATCAGGAGGAAGGTCGCTTCGAGAAGGCGACTGTCGCAGCCTACGGCGATACGGTCCACTCCTTCGTCCATCGCGAGGGAACGGACAAACGGTTCTTCCCCGGTTACCAGCCATTCAAAAATCCGGTGCAGGTTATGCCGACCGGACTCACTGCCTTCGATCATATCGCTTCCTGTGTCGAACCCAACTCGCTTAGAAACTGGTTCGATTTCTACATCGACGTTTTCGACTTTCACCATTCGCACCAGGAAGATATCGTCACGGAAAACACGGCGATGAATTCAGGCGTGGTGGAAAACAGTAACGGTCACGTCAAGTTTCCGCTCATGGAACCCGCACCGAGCAAACACTCTTCGCAGATTGAGGAGTATCTGGAATTTCATCACGGCCCCGGCGCTCAGCACATCGCGCTGCAATGCGACGACATCGTGCAGACCATCAGCGCGCTGCGCAACAATGGCATTGATTTTCTCTATACTCCTGACACTTACTACGAGAGTCTGGAACAGCGAGTCGGACCGATCGACGTGGACCATCAATCGCTGCGTGACCTCGGCATTCTCGTCGATCAGGATAAGTGGGGCACGATGTTTCAGGTCTTCTCGAAGCCGCTGCACGGTCGCCCGACTGCGTTCATGGAGATCATCCAGCGCAAGGGCGCGCGCGGCTTCGGCGGCGGGAATATCAAGGCGCTCTTTGAAGCGATTGAGCGTGAGCAGGTGTTGCGCGGAAACTTATGACAGTCTCTTTGAGTTTGCAGGCACGGGCGGAACTGGCAGGTTGGGCGCGAGGATTGGAGCAATCGGCATTGCAGCAGATGCTGGTCGCGACGGCGCGTCCCGGCATCATCTCTTTCGCCCTCGGAATGCCCGCGGTCGAGTTCTTTCCCACAGCCGCTTTAGCTTCGGCAGCCGAGCGCGTGCTGAGTGTGAACGCGGGCGCGCTGCAATACAGCCCGCCGCTTCAGTCTTTGAAACAGCATGTGCGGGAATTGATGAAGCGGCGCGGCGTCGACTGTCGTGAAGAACAAATCTTTCTTACGGCTGGCGCGCAACAGGGCATGAGCCTGCTTTCACGACTGCTGCTCGAACCCGGCTACAGCGTCATCACGGAAGAATTAATTTATTCCGGTTTCCAGCAAGTACTTGAACCATTCCAGCCTCACGTACTGACGGTGTCGACCGACGCGGAGACGGGAATGGATGTTGACGCCATCGAACAACATTTAAGCAGCGGCGCGCGTCCGAGTTTTATCTACTCGATCACTGACGGACATAATCCTTTGAGCGTGCGCCTGTCTCCGTCGAAACGCAGGCGCCTCGTCGAGCTGGCCGAACAATATCGCGTACCCATTATCGAAGACGACGCTTACGGGTTTTTGTGCTATGAAGATCCGCTGCCGCCGTTACGTGCATTAAGCGAGCGTTGGGTGTTTTACGTAGGCTCGTTCTCAAAGATTCTGGCGCCGGCGCTGCGTGTCGGCTGGCTCGTCGTTCCGGAAGAATTGATCCTGCCCCTCTCGGTCATCAAGGAATCGACCGACATCGACGCCGCGCCGCTTTCGCAACGCATCGTCAACTCTTACCTCGATACGGGCGGTCTGCCCGCGCAAATCGATATGCTGCGCACACAGTACGGTCTCAAGCGTGACACGATGCTGCGCACACTCGCCGACAATTTTCCCGATGCGGCACGCTGGACCAGGCCAGACTGCGGTTTTTTTGTCTGGGTCGAGTTGCCGTCGACGGTCGATGTTGACGAGCTGTTTCGAAAGGCGCTCGAAGATGAACAGGTCGCTTTCATTCCGGGCCACGCGTTCAGCGTGAACAACAAACGATCGAGCAGTATCCGTTTGAACTTCAGCCACCCGACTGCGGCTCGAATCGAAGAGGGCATTCCGCGCCTGGCGCGCGTCTTGAAATCGGTGATGTGATGGTGAAACCAAGTTTCGAGCACGTCGTCAACCTCGGTTACGGCGCACAGCAGATTCCCTTCCGTTACGATCCGCAACAGTTCCGGCTGCTTGCTCAACCCGACAGCACGCCTGCGCCGCTTACAGACGCCGAGCTACATGCGGCACTCGACGCGCCGATCAATTCACCGCGACTCGAAGAGATCGTCAAAGCTCACGAGCGCGTCGTGATCGTCGTGCCGGACGCGACGCGCGCGGCGTGCGTCCATCGCATTGCGCCGTTGCTCGTCGAACGACTGAACAAACACGGGTTGAACGATTCGCAGATTTCTTTCCTCATCGGCGGCGGTATCCATCGACCGCCAACTGTTGCAGAGATTCACGGCATTCTCGGTCCCGATCTGCCGGCCAGGATCGAAGTTCATCCACACGACGCCAGCGACGCCGCAACTCACGCAGCTCTCGGAACAACCGCGCGCGGAACTCCCGTAGTTTTGAATCGACGGCTCGTCGAAGCCGATCGCACGATCGTCGTCGGGGCCATCTCTTTACATTACATCGCGGGATTCTCGGGAGGTCGCAAAGCCATCCTGCCGGGTTGCGGAGCGGAGCGTTCCATACAGGCCAATCACCTTCTCTCTTTCGATCTGGAAACACTTGAAAAGCGATCCAGCATTGCGTCGGGCTGCCTCGATGGAAATCCTGTACACGAAGACATGCTCGAGGCAGTCGGGATGCTCAACCCTTCTTTTCTTGTTAACACGGTGCTTGACGCGAATAACGAGATCGTTGCCGTCTACGCAGGCCACTGGCGCGACGCGCACCGACACGGTTGCGACGAATATCTCGCCTCGCACACGGTTGCGGTTGATGAGCGTCGCCCGCTCGTGATCGTTAGCGCTGGCGGCGCGCCGCGTGACGTCAATCTTATTCAGTCACACAAAGCGATGGAGCACGCTTCACAGGTGCTCGCCGAGGGCGGGACGATGATCGCACTCGCGGAATGCGCGCAGGGATTGGGCCGCGATGATTTTTTACGTTGGTTCGCGCCGGGAGGAACACGCGCGACTGCTTTGATGCTGGCGGAGGATTACAAAATCAACGGGCAGACGGCGTGGAGCTTACGTCGCAAGACGGAGAGATTTCGCCTGCTGCTCGTGTCGGCGCTCGACGCAGACGCCGTCCGCCAGATGGGACTCGAACCACACACCACGCTCGATTCAGCGCTCTCGGTGGTCCAACCCTCTTGCGGCTACATCATCCCCGGCGGCCTGACAACACTACCGACCGTAAGACTCTAACGAAGATTCCCCCGCAACGGCGCTACGGCGCTACGAAGAAACTACCGCTGCGCCGTCGCGCCGCTGCGTGAGAAATTCTTTTACGATTCGTTTCTCAACAACTGCTCGGCTTCTTCGTCGCTGATGTCTTCCATCTGTTCGATGATGGCCTCTTCGATAGAGGTGGACATCTCGGCGAGCGTTGGGTGGCGGAATAGCTCGACGAGGGGAAGCTCAACTTCAAATATGCTGCGCACCTGCGAGGCGAGTTGGGTGGCCAGCAATGAGTCGCCGCCAAGCTCGAAGTAATTGTCGTTGATGCCGATGCGATTAATGCCGAGTAGCTTGGTCCAGATCGAGGCGAGGCTTTTTTCAGCCGGCGTTCGTGGCTCAATGAAGGCTTGCGCGAGCGCGGGACGCTCAGCATCCGGTGCGGGCAACGCGCGACGATCTATCTTTCCATGACTCGTGAGCGGCAGCGCATCCAGATAGACGAAGGCTGAAGGGATCATATAGTCCGGCAGTCGCTCCTTTAAATGACTGCGCAAATCGCTGACATTCCTCGATGCACCTGGCGCAGTAACCACATAGGCCACCAGACGCTTCTCGCTGCCCTTGTCTTCCAGTGCAATAACCACTGCCTCTGTCACCGACTCGTGCTCTGTAAGCACTGACTCGATCTCTCCCAATTCGATGCGAAAGCCTCGCACCTTTACCTGCTCATCGATTCGGCCGGTGAACTCTATATTCCCGTCGTTGAGATAGCGGCCGCGATCACCCGTCCGGTACATTCTCGCTCCATCAGTTGCGCTCACGAATTTCTCCGCCGTTAAATCCGCACTCCGCCAGTATCCGCGCGCTAATCCTGCTCCACCGATGCAAATCTCCCCGTCGACGCCGATCGGTAACAACTTCCCTTTACCGTCCAGGATTCGCAGCATGGTATTCGGAAGTGGCCGGCCTATCATCTGATGACTGATCGTTCCTCTCACTTCGTAGCTGGAGCAGATGATGGTCGCTTCGGTTGGCCCATACAACACTCTGACGTCCGCATTACTCCACACCTCCTGCATCTCCGCAACCAGCTCCGGCGGAACTGCTTCTCCGCCGACGAGCAATAGTCGTAACTGCGGATACTCGTCGCGAGTTGCAACACTAACGAAGCGGCGCATCAATCCAGGCACGGCATGCAAAACGGTGGCTTCCTGCAACACTCTGGCGGTGACACTTTCCTCCAACGCTCCCTGCGTCGAGACGAGCAGACAGCGTCCTCCCGCGAGTGGCGCGCAGAGCAATTCCAACAATGAGATGTCGAAGGAGAACGAGGCTATCGAGGGCAGACAATCTGCTTCATTGAGCCCCAGAACTTCCTGTGCAAACTGCATCGTGTGCAGCAGTTGACGGTGTTCTAAAGCGACGCCTTTCGGTCGCCCGGTCGAGCCGGAAGTATAAATGATGTAGGCCAGTTGCTCCGGGCGCATCTCGCTCTCTACGTTTTCGACACTCTGCTCACCCACGTGATCACGCAAAAACTCTTCGGTAATGACCAGCGATGCCCCAGCATCCTCGAGCATGAAGGCGCGACGCTCCGCCGGATACTCCGGGTCTAACGGCAGATAGCAACCACCCGCCTTGAAGATCGCCAACAGCGCCACCAGCACGTCTGGCGTACGCGGCAGCATGACGCCGACGCGCGCCTCCGGTTCGAGTCCGCAACTAAGAAGATGACGCGCGAGTTGATTGGCGCGGCTGTTGATCTCACTGAACGTCAACGTCCGGTCTTCAAAGATCAAAGCGGACGCGTTGGGCCGTACAGCCGCCTGCTCCTCGAAGAGTTGGTGGACCAGCAGAGTGGAGGAGAACTGCTGCGCCGTATCGTTCCAGTTAACGAGTTGCTGCCGTTCCTCGAGAGTCAGGATCGGAAGATCAGAGAGACGGGCATCCGGATTCGCAACGATGCCGGCCAGCAAAACTTGCAGGTGCTGCGCCATCCGCTCCATCCGGTCATGCTCAAAGATGTCTCGGATGTACTCGATGGAGACCGTGAAGCCTTCCGGTGTTTCAGTCATCGCAAGCGTGATGTCGAACCGAGACGCGCCGTTATCGATATCAATGTGAGTCGCAGTCAAACCTAGAAACTGCATCGCCGTCGCTTCCGGAAAATCGAGATAAAGAAACGCGACTTGCGCAATCGGATTGCGGCTCGGGTCCTGGACCGGCTTCAACTCCTGGACCAGTTTGCCGAACGGGACTTCCTGATGTGCAAACGCTCCGACACACGCATCCTGCTCGCGTTTGAGCAGCTCACGAAACGTCGGATCACCTGAAAGATCCGATCGGATGATGAGCAGGTTGAGCAGGTAACCGACGATGTTTTCCGTTTCGGGGCGGAGGCGCGTGCCGATCGGAGTGCTGATGAGAAGGTCCGGCTGATTCGTGTAGCGGTAGATCAAAGTCTTGAAGGCCGCCATCAACGTCATGAACATCGTAACGCCTTCGTGGCGACTCAACTCCTTCAGCCCGTCAAGCAAGCTCCTCGGATAGCTGACATAGACTCGCGCGCCGCGAAAGTTTTGAATCGGAGGGCGCGGAAAATCTGTCGGGAAATCAAGGACGAACGGCGCGCCGGCGAGTCGCTCACGCCAGTACTCCAAATCTTTCTTGTACTCGTCGCCGTTCATGCGCTCGCGTTGCCAGACGGCGTAGTCGGCGAACTGAATCGGAAGCTCGGGCAAAGGCGACGGATGTCCCGTAGCAAAGGCCTGGTAAAGCACCGCCAGCTCTTTCTCGAAGACGGCAAAGGACCAGCGATCAGTAATCGCGTGATGCATGTTGACCTGCAACACGTAATCGTCCCCGGCCAGGCGCAACAGGCCGACGCGCACGAGCGGATCCTTCTCGAGATCGAACGGGCGCGCAAATTCTTCAGTCGTCAAACGCACTGCCTCGTCGTAGCGCTCTGCTGGTGGGTGATGCTCCAGACTGACCGGCTCCAGCGTAATCTTCAGCTCAGGCGCGATGACTTGCACCGGCAGACCATCGACTGATTTCAGAGTCGTGCGCAACACTTCATGTCGTTGAATCAACTCATTGATGACGCGCTCCATGATGGGTATGTTGAGCGAGCCACGAATGCGGCTGGCGTTGAAGATGTTGTAGGCGGTGTTGCCGGGCTGCAACTGGTCTATGAACCAGAGCCGCTCCTGGTCTATCGAAGCCGGAGCGGTGGCGGAGCCGTGGTCCTGTCGGCGCGGGATGGTCTGCACTGCCGTGACGTCGGTACGCAGACCTTTCTGTTTTAAACGTGCTTCAAAGAGGGCGCGCTGTTCAGGCGTAAGGGCCGAAATCCGCTCAGAGATGTTGTTCATTTTGCGTAGTGTTCTCTTAACTCGTTCAAGTGTTGGAGATTATCCAGCACGGCATCCGCTGCGACGCCGAAATCGACGAGGCAGGCTACTTCATCAACACCGACTGCGAGCAGTTGATCGACGACGCGCGAGCATTTCGCCGGAGTACCCATCAAGGTGTTGTTTTCAAAGTAGAGCTCGAAGGCGGCGTTCATGATGGCGTCGCGATCGGCCTCAGTGACGTCACCGGCCGCGACGCGCACGTTGTCATACTGTTTGAAGTAAGAGCGCAGGTAATGTGTGAAAGGTGCGCGTACCTGTTCTTTCACAACGCTGTTACTCTGTCCGACAAACGTATGCACCATGATAGAAACAACGCCTGTCTGCGGGTCGTAGCCGCTACGCGCACGCGCTTCACGGTAACTGCGAATACGCTCCGCGAGATCTTCAAACGAATAGCCAATCAGCGCGGCAAGAATATTTGCGCCGATTTCTCCGGCGCGAATCCACGTCGCTGAGCTGCCCGCGCTCGTGATCCAGATAGGCAGTCGTGTTTGCAAAGGCTTCGGCAGCAGTCTGACCGCTACTTCCTGACCACCGACGCCCGGCATCATGATCGTCTCGCCGCTCCATAACCTTTGAATCAGCTCGATGTG
>Ga0134121_10001995_pt1 | contig 18209 bp, 16 predicted proteins | sample KB301_FD_96463 | JGI IMG/M metagenome (GOLD analysis project Ga0134121, IMG submission 96463) | Terrestrial soil microbial communities without Nitrogen fertilizer from Kellogg Biological Station, Michigan, USA - KB3-0-1 | ecosystem: Environmental > Terrestrial > Soil > Unclassified ... | reverse complement strand
TTTCGAGTAGCAGTTGTAGGCGCGGTCTATGACCGCGCACATTCCAGAATCAGCAGAACGTTAGATTGATAAATCCCGCTCGGTCCGCCCGCGCCTACAGTTCCCCACTACGGCAGCGCGTACACATTCAACGACTGCGTCGCGGCATTACCGCCGGCGGCAACGATGGCCACGTACTGTTTTCCGTTCTTTCCTAGATAGGTCATCGGCGTTGCGGTCATGCTGTTTTCGCTCAACATGGCCCACAGTTCTTTGCCGGTCTTCGAATCGAAGGCGCGAAACCGGCTGTCGCCGGTTGCGGCAATAAACACCAATCCTCCGGCTGTAGCAATAGGCCCACCCGATCCTGCGCTTCCCGCGTTCCTTTTACCTTCGGGCATAGCGTTGTTGATACCCAGCGGAACCCTCCAGGCAATCTCTCCGGTATTCGTATTCACCGCGACCAGACTTGCCCATGGTGGCTTGTAGCAAGGCAGTCCCATCACTGTCAGGCTGGGGCTGCCACCGGCTTTGGTATATGAATTCCCATTCTTCTGTATCCACCCCGTAGCTGGCTGATCCTTCGTTGCCACGAACACGTAGTTCGTTGTCTTATCGAGCGCCGTCGCGCCCCAGTTTGGGCCACCCGTTGCTCCGGGGAATACGATCGACGGCGGATTGTTGCCTTCCTTGTATTGCCACGGAGAGTAGGGACCTTCGTTGTAGAACTTGCTGGTCTCCCAGATCTGCTTGCACGCGGCCGCATGTTCCGGCGTGGTGTCTTCGGCCGTCACCAGGTCCGCAGCCGAGATGCTGACCCGGGCGATTGGCGGCGGTTTCACGGGTATCGGTTGCGTTGGCGAATACCATTCGCCGGGAACGTTCCCCTTTGGAACGGGCGTTTCGACGATGGGAAACACAGCTTCGCCGGTCACACGATTAAGGATGAACATGTAACCCAACTTCCCCGTTTGGGCCAGCGCCGGAATAGTTCTGCCATTCTGGACGACGTCCACCAACACAGGAGCAGGTGGCAGGTCAAAATCCCACAGTTCGTGGTGAACCGTCTGGAAGTGCCACAAACGCTTACCTGTGGCGGCGGCGACGGCAACCAGGGTGTTGGCAAACAAGTTGTTTCCCGGACGATCCCCACCGTAGTAGTTGTAGTTGGCGCCGCCGATGGGCAGATAAAGGATGCCGCGCTGTTCATCCAGAGTCAGAGTAAACGCCCAGACATTGGTTCCGGTACGGTCTTTCCAGCTGCCGTTCTCCCAGGTTTCGTTTCCAAATTCGCCCGGCAGCGGTATCGCATGGAACTCCCAAACCTTGGCGCCGGTGCGCACATCGTAGGCGCGCGGGTTCAGAGCGGGGTGCTGTGTCGTGACAGTTCCGGAATCGACATGAGGTTCACCGGGACCATAGATGGTGGCTCCGATCAGAATCAGGTTTTTGTAGATGAGCGGAATCCCAGCGAAACCGATCTCGATATTCTGTTCACCATTGGTTCCAAACCCGGTCGCAAGCGTTCCGTCATTTGCGTTGAGTGCGACCAGTTTTCTTCCGCTGGTGAAAATGATGCGAGCAGCGGTGGCTCCCTCGCCGGGCCAGAATGCAACGCCTCGGAAGGAGGCGCGCCCTTCCTTCAACACATAGCGCCAGATCTCCTTACCTGTCTCGGGCTCGAGTGCGACGACACGGTTTCCGGCGGGCAAATACATAACATCATTGACGACGATTGGAGTGACCTCCTGAAACACTTCCGACCCTGTGATATTTCCAGTCTCGGGCTGCAGCTTGAAGGACCACGACTTCACTAGCGTTGAAACATTGCTGGCGTTGATCTGCGTCAACGGCGAATAGCGCGTCCCGGCCAGGTCGCGATTGTGCATCGGCCAGTCGGCATCCACGCTTCGAGCGGTGGCGGGCGCGGGAGGAGCTCCACGCTGGGCCTTACTCAAGCGATCTGCAACGACGAGGAGCAAACCGAATGTCACGACGATGGCGGCGAACCGGCGTGTCGAATGCTTCATACTGTCCTCCAGGATTCTGCTGGATACTTATGTCAGGCGCTCGAACCGATGTCAACGCAAGGAATTGGGGTCAGACCCCTCGTTCCCCTATTTCCCAATGGGAAATAGGGGAACGAGGGGTCTGACCCCAATTCCGCAATTCCGCGATATAGTTTCGCGGCAGCATCACGCGAAGGAGAAGTGAAGTGCGACATCTTTGGATTATCTTGCTGGCGGTTGCACAGATCCGCGCGCCTCAGGCCACCGGACCCGCACTGCCTGCGCCGCGCCTGGCGGATGGAACGCCAAACCTGGGGCCCATCGAACCCAACAAAGGTTATTGGGTGCCGAAACAGTTTCAGGATTATGTCGCGGTACTCAAGGATTCCAGGGAAATCCCGTATCAGCCGTGGGCGAAGGCCCTATCCGATTACCGGAAATCCACGGCTTCAAAATACGATCCGCAGGGTTATTGCCTGCCTCCGGTTGGTTCGCGCCTGATGACGACCCCGTATCCGATGGAGATTCTCCAGATGCCGGAACAAAAACGGATCGTCATGATCTATGAAGGCGGCGCCCATCTCTGGCGAATTATCTACATGGACGGGCGAGAACATCCCGTAGGCGATGCGCTCGCGCCAACGTGGATGGGGCATTCCGTCGGACATTGGGAGAAGGATACGCTTGTTGTCGATGTGGTCGGATTCAATGAAGGAAGCTGGATCGACATGGTTGGGGATCCGCACACCAGCCAGTTTCATCTGACGGAGCGATTCACACGCACGGATATGCGCACACTGCACTATGAAGCGACGATCGACGATCCCGGAGCGTATACGAAACCCTGGAGCATTCAGTTTGATATTGCGTGGGATCCGAACGGCGAGATTCGGGAATATGTCTGCCAGGAGAATAACCGGTGGCAGGACTCATTGATGGAAAGTCTGAAGAAGGAAATTTACGGGAAGTAGCACTGGATTGCTGCAGGCGCGGTCATAGACCGCGCCTGCAATTAAGCCAGCGGGTTGCTGCTGAACGGAAGCCTTCGAATCCGCTTGCCGGTCGCCGCGAAGATCGCATTGGCGACGGCCGGCGCAATCGCAGGGGTTCCAACTTCTCCCATACCGCCGGGGTTTTGCGTGCTTGGCACGATATGCACTTCCACCACCGGCATTTCGTTGATGCGCAGCGGTTCGTATTGATGGAAGTTGGTCTGTTCGACGCGGCCCTTATCGATGGTGATGGCGCCGCGAAGGGCGGCGCTTAAACCATACACAATGGCACTCTGCTGTTGTTGCACGATTCCGGCTGGATTAACCACCATGCCGCAATCGACGGCAGACACCACGCGATGCACTTGTAGTTTCCCAGCCGTGACGGAAACTTCCGCAACTTGCGCATTGAAACTGCCGAAGCAGTTCACCACCGCGACGCCGCGAAATCTTCCCGCTGGCAGCGGCTTGCCCCAGTTGGATTTTTCCGCAGCCAGATTCAAAACGCCCAGAAGGCGGGACGCGGCGGGAGCCGACAACAATTTGCGTCGCAACTCCACCGGATCTTTTCCACCGGCGGCCGCCATCTCGTCAATGAATCCTTCCATAAAGAATGTGTTCTGCGAATGACCCACCGAGCGCCAGTAGTTGGTCGGAATGTCGATGCCGGGTTCGTGGTATTGCACCAGCACGTTCGGAATGGAATACAGCGTATCGGCGACTCCCGAGACGCCTTCGCGGTCGAGGCCGTTTTGCAGGCCTTGAGCAGAAAACGACGAACAGGCGATGTTGCCTGTGAATGCGACAGGCCAACCTTCGGCATCGAGCCCCGCAGCCATGCGAGCATAGGATGTCGGCCTGTAGCGGTCGTGCTGCAAATCGTCCTCGCGTGTGTAGAGCAGTTTCACAGGGGCTCCAACGGCTTTGGAGATTCCAACAGCTTCGGTGATGTATGCCCCTCCACCACGGCTCCCAAAACCGCCGCCCATATATAAGGTATGGAGCTTGACCTTGTTTGCGGGGAGACCAGCAATTCGCATGGCGTCCGTGTTCGCGACACCGGGAATCTGCGTTCCTACCCAAAGTTCGGCGCTGTCGGCACGAACGTCGGCCACACAGGTGTGCGGCTCCATGGGGGCATGAGCGAGATATGGCGCTTCATACGCCACTTCGATTTTTTTTGCAGCAGAAGCAAGCGCAGCTTCGCCCGTACCTGCGGTCTTTCCAACTGCGCCGGATTTCGCCGTCAGATCCATGAGCTTCTGTCGAATGATGGCGCTGGTCAGAGTGGCGTTGGCACCCTCATCCCACTTCACGTCGAGAACCTTGCGGCCCTCGATTGCCGCATACGTGCTGTCCGCAACAACGGCGATTCCTTCCGGAATCTGCACCACGTCTTTGACTCCGGGAATAGCCTTGGCTTTTGTCGCATCGAAACCGGCGACCTTGCCTCCGATGACCGGGCTGCGCAACACAACGGCATAAACCATTCCGGGAAGCTTCACATCGATCGCGTACGTCGCCTGGCCACTAACCTTCACCGCGGTGTCCCGGCGCTTCATCGGTTTGCCCAGGAGACGGAACTGAGCAGGATCTTTCACTGCTGCGTTGTTCGGCACGGGCAATTTCGATGCAGCATCCGCCAGACTGCCGTAGGTGAGACGCGCATTCGTCGAGGTATTGATCACCGAGCCGCTTTCGGTACGGCACATGGATTTATCGACACCCCATTTCGTTGCCGCGGCCTGAACCAGCATGTCGCGCGCCGCTGCACCGGTGCGGCGCATGGGAGTCCACGACGTCGAGATTGCCTGGCTGCCAAATGTTCCCTGCGTGGCGCCGCCATATAAATCCGGATTGACGGGAGCGAATTCCGTACGGACTTTTTTCCAATCGCAATCCAGTTCTTCGGCCAACAACATGGCGATCGATGTTTCTGTTCCCTGACCGTTTTCAGGTTTGTGAACGGTAAGCGTCACGATATCGTCGGCGCTGATGTGGATAAACGCGTTGGGAGTTAGCGCTACTGGTCCACGACCGAACGGGCCCTGAGCCAGAAGCTTGCCGCGTTCCGGAAGGTAAAAACCGATCAGCAGTCCACCGGCCGCCGCCACGCCCGTTTGAAGAAAAGACCGTCGACCGAGTTTTCCAGTAGTGCCGCTCATTTCGCACCTCCCGCTTTGTGAATGGCTTCACGGATGGCTTGATAGGTTCCACATCGACAGATATTGCCGCGCATGGCCGTATCGATTTCGTCGTCCGTCGGCGCCTTGTTCTTCGCCAGCAATGCGGCGGCCGACATGATCTGACCGGATTGACAGTAGCCGCACTGGGGCACATCGGATTCAATCCATGCCCGTTGCACCGGATGGCTCTGATCGGGTGAAAGTCCTTCGATGGTGGTGATGCTCTTCCCTGCGACAGTCGAGATCGCCGCGCCGCAGGAGCGCGTCGCCACGCCGTCCACGTGTACGGTGCACGCGCCACAAAGCTGCATGCCACATCCGAATTTCGTGCCGGTGAGACCCAGAGTGTCGCGCAACACCCAGAGCAAGGGCATCTGCGGTGCGACATCCACGGTCTGCTGTTTTCCGTTCACGGCAAATTTTACAGCTGCCATACGGGGGACCTCCTAATCATGGAAAATCGTCGTTAGTATACAGAAATATTACCGAATAGCTGTAGGCGCGGTCATTACTTGATGGCTGCGCCCTGCCGGGCTTGCATTCGCTCCGCTCATCGACCGCGCCTGCGGCGCCGTTAGTTCACGGCAGTGCGAAAACGTATATCGATTCGCTATTGGCAGGGTTCGGATCCGTGATGGCGCCGCCACCCGCGGCACTCACTGCGACGTATTGTTTCCCGTTCTTGCCCTGATACGTCATCGGCACCGATATCGCACTGTAGTCGAGTTTCGTCGCCCAGAGCTCCTTGCCGTTGCTGGAATCAAAAGCGCGGAAGCGCCGGTCATTGGTTGCTCCGATGAACACGAGTCCGCCGGCAGTTGCAATAGATCCGCCGAGATTGACGCGGCCGGTGTTCTTCTTTCCTTCCGGCAATTCGTCGGTGATACCCAAAGTGACCTGCCATGCGATTTCGCCGGTATTCACCTTGATCGCCGTCAGCTGTCCCCACGGTGGTTTCTGGCACGGCCAGCTTTGTTCTCCGAGCAGGCGGCCCTGCGCATCGGTCTTTCTGTCCCAGAACTTCGACGCGACGGGATTCCCATAAACGCTGAGCTGATCGTAGGGCACGCGGGAGTTCGCCGCTTTCTTCTCGACCCATCCCATGCTTCCATAATTCGACGTATTGAGAAAGATCAGTCCCGACCTGGGATCCGAGGACATTCCGCCCCAGTCCGTGCCACCGATCGCGCCCGGAAAAATCACGCTCGACGCCGGCGGCGCGCCAGCCTCGCGATAGACCCACGGTGTGAATGGCCCTTCGTTAACCAGATCACCGCTTTTGTCGACCAGGTCGCGGCATGCTTTCGCATGAGCTTCGTTGGTGTCTGCTGCGGTAACCATGTCTTCCATCTTGAAGCTATGGCGGCCCAGGGCGGGCGGCCTCACGGGAATCGGCTGAGTCGCGGAAGTCCATTCGCCCGGGACCTTGCTCTGGGGAACAGGTGTCTCATTGACACCGAAAACCGGCTCACCTGTCACGCGATTAAGGATATACACGTACCCTACTTTCCCGGTCTGGGCGAGCACAGGAATCGACTTTCCTTTCACCGTCACATCGAGCAGCACGGGCGCGGGCGGCAGGTCCATATCCCAGATGTCGTGGTGGACCACCTGGAAATACCATTTGAGTTTTCCGGTCAGGGCGTCGAGCGCGACAACGGAATTGCCGAACAGGTCGTTGCCTTTTCGATCGCCGCCGTAGAAGTCGCTGGCGGGGCTGCCAAACACGGTGTAGAGGATTCCGCGCTGCGCATCGACCGTCATGAAGAATCCCCAGTTGTTCACGCCGGTGCGATCCTTCCAGCTGTCGCCTTCCCAGGATTCATGGCCCGTCTCGCCAGGCCTCGGAACGGAGTTAAACTCCCAGACTTTCTCGCCGGTGCGCGCATCGTAGGCGCGAGTGTTGCCGGACGGTCCGGTAGCGGGCTGTTCGGACACATTTGCGCCGACGAACAAAAGATTTCTGTAAATCGTTGGCGGCGAGTTATACGCCACGACGATATCGACTTCGCCATTCTTGCCGAAGCCCAGCACCGATTCGCCGGTCAGCGCGCTGACTGCAATCATACGGCGGCCCGAAGTAAAAATGATGCGGGGTGGAAGCGTGCTGTCTCCGGGCCAGTAGGTGACTCCGCGCGAGGACGCGTTCCCGTTCATCACAGAGTAGTGCCAGATTTCCTTGCCGGTGTCCGGGTTCAATGCAAGAACACGATTGCCGGCAGTCAGGTACATCACTCCATTGACGACGATGGGCGTGACTTCGGAAGAAAGGCCACCACCTGTATCCGGGCGCAGGCGGTACGTCCAGGCCGGAATCAGCTTGGCAACGTTCTTCGTGTTGATTTGCGTCAACGAAGAAAAGCGCGTGGCTGAAAGATCGTGGCTGAACATGGGCCAGTCGCCCGGTGCATTCGGCTTGGGCGCCTGAGCGAGAATGGCCGAGAGCATGACGACGATGGTAATCGTGATCCCAAATGCACGCATGACTGGAAAACCTCCGGAAGAAAAAAAGCGGGAGAACGAATTCCCCCGCCTTTTGAGAAGAACAACAAACTTTACCCCTCACCCGCTGCGTCAGCCTGCTGGCTGCCGCGTCACCCGCTCCCTTCGGGAGAGGGGTAAAAAAACGCCTACGCTGCAGCCTTCTTGGTCGATCCATGGGGATCGATGATGTACTTCTTCGCGGCGCCGTGATCGAAATCCTCGTAGCCCTTTGGTGCGTCGTCGAGCGAGATGATCTGCGCATTGACGGCCTTGGCGATTTGGATCTTGTCGTGGAGAATCGCCTGCATCAACGATCGGTTGTACCGCAGAACCGGGCATTGACCGGTGTGGAACGAATGGGATTTCGCCCAGCCCAGACCAATCCGGATTCCAAGGTTTCCGATCTTCGCGTTCGCATCGACGCCGCCCGGGTCGCCCGTGACATAGAGTCCGGGGATACCGAGTTGGCCGCCGGCGCGAGTCACTTCCATGATGGAGTTGAGAACCGTCGCTGGTTTCTCTACGCCCGCGTCGCTTCCGTGACCGCGCGCTTCAAAGCCGACGCAGTCGACAGCGCAATCCACTTCCGGTACGCCAACAATCTGAGCGATCTGCTCCGCAAGCGATCCGCTCTTCTTGAGGTCGATGACTTCACAACCAAAGCTCTTGGCCTGCGCCAACCGCTCCGGAATCATGTCTCCCACGATCACGACGGCCGCGCCGAGAAGGTGGCAGGACGCCGCACACGCCAGGCCCACGGGGCCGGCGCCGGCAACGTACACAATAGAACCCGGTCCGACTCCAGCCTTCACGGCGCCGTGGAATCCGGTCGGGAAAATGTCGGACAACAGCGTGAGATCCGTGATCTTCGCCATTGCTTTCTCTTTGTTGGGGAACTTCAGCAGGTTGAAATCGGCGTAAGGAACCAGCACGTACTCGGCCTGACCGCCAACCCATCCGCCCATGTCCACATAACCGTATGCCGCACCGGGACGCGCCGGATTCACGGTCAGACAGATGCCGGTCTGGCCTTCGCGACAGTTGCGGCAGCGGCCGCACGCGATGTTGAAGGGGACCGAGCACAGGTCACCGACATCGACCATCTCAACGTCATTGCCCTTCTCGATGACTTCTCCGGTGATCTCGTGTCCGAGTATCAATCCCTTCGGAGCCGTGGTCCTGCCGCGAACCATGTGCTGATCAGACCCGCAGATGTTGGTCGTCACAATCTTCAAAATAACGCCGTGAGGGGCGTCTTTCCCGCCGAACGGATTCGTTTCGCTCGCGGGCATCTTCAACTTCGGGTATTCGATCGATTTGACTTCGACCTTTCCCGGGCCAACGTAGGCAACTCCACGATTGCTCGCCATACCAAATCTCCTTTGTTACGAAAAATGTTCCAGCATCGCGGGAACTGGCGCCCCAGAGCGTTGAAGCTTCCGGTGGCACCATCCCAGCGAATACCCTTGAGCGGGCCGAATTAGAAAGCTGCCGCGCCTGCCGCAGCTACGGCGTGATCCTGGTCTCCCGATCCGCCGCTGACACCGATTGCTCCAACGACCTTCCCATCCTTCTTCAATGGAATCCCGCCGGCAAAAATCATGATCTTGCCGCCATTGGAAGCATGAATACCGAAGAACTGACCACCCGACTGCGAATGTGTTGCCAGATCCTTTGTCTGGATATCAAAAGCTCGTGAGGTGTAGGCCTTCTTCTGGGAGATATCAATACTCCCAATCCATGCATTGTCCATGCGCACGTGAGCGACGATATTGCCACCCTCGTCTGCTATCGCAATGTTCATAGGCTGTCCAATTTCAGCAGCCTTTTTTTCTGCTGCCGCGATCACGCGTCGCGCATCTTCTAAACGAACTTGTCCCATCTTGGCTCCTTTCAATGACGAAATCTGTTTTTGAGGCCTCGGAATTATACACCTGAGCGCAACCCCTAAATTATGGTGCGCGCAAGAGAATCAGGATGTGTTGCCGAGGCAGAGATTCTATCACCTGAGAGAGGGTGAAACGCTCGGCTTCGAGCTCCTTTTTGACTTCGGAAACAGACATTTTGTGCTCCGGAAGGATGGGTACCGCGGGATCTTCCTTACGGTATTCCAGAAGAACAAGACGGCCGCCGGGCTTGAGTGTCGCGCGGATTGCTCGAAGCATCTTCTGCGGCTGCGAGAACTCGTGATAGACGTCGACAAGGAGAACCAGATCCATCTGACCGGCGGGCAGCTTCGGGTCGACGTCGCTGCCGAGAATGGTCTCGATGTTCTTCAGCTTTGCCTGGTCGGCATTCTGCCGGAGACGGCGCAGCATTTCGGGTTGAATGTCGTTGGCGTAGACTTTCCCGGTTGGCCCGACCCGTTTGGCAAGCCGAAGGGACATGTAACCCGTTCCCGCCCCAATGTCCGCAACGATCATCCCTGGGCGAATCCCGATCGCGTCGAGTGCGCCTTCCGGATTCTCTTCCCGTTCGCGTTCCGGACGATCCAGCCAGTCCGCCCCGGCTGCCCCCATGACCCGGGCGATCGGGCGGCCTGTGACGGGATGGATATCCTGAAAACCGAGCGCCGCAAAGGCGAGAACGAACGCACCCAAAACCGTTCCCAAGACGATGCCATTCGTGCGCAATCTCATGCGAATCTCCTTCCCAACACAGAAGGCATGAATATAAAGTACGGATTCCAAGATGCCTACTCTTAATGGCTCCCGGAGGTAGTTAGAAGTTGAACTCCTCGGACCCAGTGGGCATCATGTTTAGAGTAAAAATCCCGGAGGAGGTTCAGTAGATGACCCAGAGAATGTATTCATTAATGTTTGCTGCCGTAATGTTGATCGCGGTTTCCGCTCCGTTATTCGCGCATCATTCGTTTGAGGCCGAATTCGACAGAGCCAAAACAGTGACATTGACCGGAACGGTGACAAAGGTTGAATGGATGAATCCTCACACCTATTTCTATGTCGACGTGAAGGATCCGAAGACCGGCAAAGTTCAGAACTGGGCCTGCGAGATGGGCAGCCCGAATGGATTGACTAGCCGTGGCTGGACCCGCAACACGCTTCGTGTTGGACTCGTCGTAACCGTTCCTGGATCACGCGCAAAAGACGGCAGTTTCAAAATCAATGCCGGTTCCGTTACGCTGCCGGATGGTCGCGCATTGAATGCGGCTTCGAGCGGCGAACAGGGATATAGCGGTCAGTAAGGATCAATCACGGACTAAAGGGGAGGTTCCAGGTGCGTAACCGTTCAATGAATAAATCGATCGTTATTGTGGTGGCAGTGGTTTTCCTGCTTGCCATTACAGTAATGATGTCTCTAAGCCAGGCGCCCGCTGCGGCGGGTGGCCAAGGCGGCGGCGGTCGTGGTGGCGGCGGCCGCGGCGGCGCAGGTGGCGGTGCCGGAGCGCCTGCAGGTGGCGCCCCCGCAGCGGGTGGAGCAGCGGCTCCTGCTGCTAGAGGTCAGCAAGGTCCCGCAGCCGGTGGGGGCGGGGGACGTGGTGGTGGCGGCGGCGGACGCGGTGGTGTTCCCGAACCGACACCGCGGTTTCCCGATGGCACCGTGAACTTCGGCCGATCCCCGGGCGAACTTTATGGAACCTGGAACTTGCCCTACATTACGAATATGGGCGACGCTAACCGAGTCGTTGGCGCGCAACCTGCTGGTGGTGCCGGCGGCGGTGGTCGTGGCGGAGGCGGCGGTGGTGGTGGTCGTGGTGGCGGCGGACGTGGCGGCGCTGGAGCAGCAGCAGGTGGAGCCCCGGCAGCTGCAGGTGGTGGTCGTGGTGCCGCTGGTGGCGGCGGCAATGGAATCCCCGCCGTTCGTGGGTCCGCAGCGCAGCCGTGGGTTCCTTTCCAGCCGTGGGCAGCAGCGTTCTATGATTACAATCAAGCCAATCAAATGAAGTACGACCCCGAGGGACAGTGCATGCCCCCGGGCGGCCCTCGCATGTTTGCAACGCCGTACCCGATGGAGATCATTCAGTCGCCGGAAACCAAGCGCATCTGGATGGTTTTCGAAGGCGGGACCCATGTGTGGCGGGAAATCGCGATGAATGGACGCCAACATCCCAAGAACGACACCATTAAGGGTCTAACCTGGCTGGGCGATTCTGTTGGCCATTGGGAAGGCGATACTCTCGTCGTTGACATTGTGAATTTCAACGAAGGCACGTGGCTGGATTATGCCGGACATCCTCACACGGATCAGATGCACGTGGTTGAAAAATTCACGCGTCCGAACAAAGGGACGCTTCATTACGAAGCGCTCATTGACGATCCGGGAGCTTACACAAAGCCGTGGACGGTTCAGTGGGACATTCCCTGGGAAGATGGATCTGGCCAAACTCCTGACAAAAAGGAACTCAAGGAATACATCTGCCAGGAAAACAACTTGTACCTGAATACCCTCAAAGACGATTTCGGGCAATCGTTCGTTCCTCACTAGAACAACGGACTGAAAAAAGGCGGCGCTTCAACAGGCGCCGCCTTTTTTTTGGTGGTACGGTCGTCAAAGGTGGGGATTGATTGGGGGCGAGTCCCTCTCCCGAAGGGAGAGGGTGGCCCGACAGCCAGCAGGCTGGAGGGACGGGTGAGGGGTACAGTACTATCGGCCTGAACGTCCCTGATTTCATCTGGAACACTGCCGCAAGTTCGTGCTGGCGTGGCGCCCGTTCGGGCAGGGTCTGAAGGGCGTTGACGGAAAGAGAAATTCTCTTACCCCTCATCCGGCCCTCCAGCCTGCTGGCTGTCGGGCCACCTTCTCCCTTCGGGAGAAGAATGAGCCACGAAGCGGAGCGCTAGTTTCGTACGACCTTAAAATTCCCGACCTGTGTTCCGACTTTCCACGTACCGGTGATGACGCGGGAATATGCCGCACCGAGGTTTTCCATTTTCCCATCGACGATGTAACGGACCGTCTTGCCTGTCGAATCCTTGGCATCTGCTTCAAAGTGCAGGAGCCATGGTTCGGTTGCAATCGCGACGTTGTCCTTCACTGCCGGGGTTGCTCCACGTGCGGGGGCTGCTGCGGCCTTTGTCGCGGTGCCGGCGCTTGCAGTGGTGGTTGTTGCTCCCGCCTTCGGGGCAGTGCTTGCACCGGCCGCCGGAGCTGGCGCCGCCTTTGTCGTCGTACTGGCTCCCGCTGCCGGGGCCGTTCCTCGTGCTCCACCCGCCGCTGCTGGCGTGGCTGGGGCGGGATTCGCGGCTGCCGCTGCGGTTTCTGCCGCCTGTTTCGCCTGCGCCGCATCTCGTGCCGCGATTGCCGCCTTACCGGCGTTGATGACATCCGGCGGTGTCAGTGACAGTTTCTGCATCGGCGACTGATCCGGTCCCGGGTTCAGGATTCCGGTCAGAGTCGTGTTGCCATAGCCGTTGGCAACAAAGTTAAAGTCCAATAAGATGTGATTCTCTTTTCCCTTTACGAGCCACCAATCTCCACTCCACGAACCTTTTAACGGATGTCCGTATTGTGCAATTACAGGTATGGCTATCGCCAAACATGCTATTGCACTAACCAGACGTATCGTTCCTGATCGCATTACCCCTCCTCCTCGATCCACCCAATTCAAATTGCATTTGAACTCGAAATATTAACACCACCGTTACAAAAGAGAAACACATGGATTGAGCGGATTGAGGCCTGAATCCCGGGCTGCTGCAGCAATTTGATTTGGATTTTAAACGGAGCCACATCGTATACTTTGGCGAGCAACACGGGGTTGCAATTTTCAACTGTTAGGAGCCTCTTGTCTCTGCTCCGGAGAGTCTAGTGCTCATTCCTCGCAAAGCCCTCGAAGTTCCCGACATACATTCAGAAGGAAACCATGACGAAAAAACTGTTTGTAGGAAATTTGTCGTTTCAGACGTCAGAGCAGGAGCTTAACGACTTGTTTGCCCAGGTCGGCAAGGTGGAGTCGGTGAGCATTATCACCGACCGCATGACAGGACGCTCGAAGGGATTCGGGTTCGTGGAAATGGATAACGAAGCCGCAGAGAATGCGATTGCCAAGTTCAACGGTGCGGACCTTGACGGGCGCAAGCTCACCGTCAACGAAGCCCGTCCTCTGGTCAAGAAGGATTTCGGCGGTGGCGGAGCTGGCGGAGGCGGACGAGACAGCCAGGCCGGAGGGCGCGGGGGCGGCGGCGGGCGGCGGGACCGATACTAGCGCCAGGTGTTATAAAACGGTAAGCAGTAGAGCCGGAGCAAGGATCTGATCAATGTTCAATGCTACGTTCTCTTCGGATGAATATTGAGCATTGAGAATTGAACATTGATCAGATGCCCAGCCGGCCGGATCGCCACCGTCCTTGGACTCCGTCCACGCGTGAAGTACACTACCCGGAATGACACCGAACTCGGATCTGCGCCACGAGTGGACCGTCGCTGAAATTGAATCGATCTATTCGCTTCCTCTTCCGGAACTTATTTTCCAGGCTCAGCTTTCCCACCGAAGGTTTCATCAGGCGGATCAAGTTCAGGGCTGCGTTCTATTGAGCGTGAAGACCGGCGGTTGCCCGGAGGATTGCGCCTATTGTCCGCAGTCTGCGCGCTACGACACAGGAGTCGATGCCACTCCGATGCTAAGTGTCGAGGAAACATTGGCCGCCGCTTCATTCGCCCGCGAACAGGGGGCGACTCGATTCTGCATGGGAGCGGCCTGGCGCGATGCCCCCCACGATCCGCGATTTGAGGACATACTCGAAATGGTGCGCGGCGTGCGCTCACTTGGCATGGAAGCGTGTTGCACTCTGGGAATGCTGACCGACGAACAGGCCAGGATGCTTGCCGAGGCCGGCCTGACCGCCTACAACCACAACATCGACAGTTCACCGGAATTCTACGGCAGCATCATCACCACGCGAACCTATGAAGCGCGCCTTCAGACTCTGGCTCGCGTCCGGCAGGCAGGAGTGACCGTGTGTTGCGGAGGCATCATCGGCATGGGTGAAGACCGCACATCGCGATGCCGCATGCTCGAACAACTCGCAACACAGCGGCCACATCCGGAAAGCGTACCGATCAATATGCTCGTTCGCGTCGCGGGAACTCCCCTTGCCAATGAAGCGGAAATCGATCCCATCGAACTGGTGCGCACGATTGCGACCGCACGAATTCTCATGCCGGCGTCGATCGTCCGGCTCAGCGCCGGAAGATTGTCGCTCAGCGATGAAGCCCAGGCGTTGTGTTTCCTCGCGGGCGCCAACTCGATTTTCATGGGAGAGAAGCTTCTCACTACACCCAATCCCGGCGCGGACGACGACCGTGCACTGCTGGGCAGACTTGGAATGCATCTCCGTCCGCAATCCGCTCGCGTGTGAAGGATATCCGGTGAATCATTCGGCATTGGAACAACGCGTTCGACAGACCATCCTGGAACTTGAAGGAGCCGGACTTCGCCGCCGGCTTCAGCCTCCCTCCGGCATCGACTTTTCTTCCAACGACTATCTGGGACTTTCGACACACCCCTTCGTGAAGCAGAAGATGACCGACGCCGTCATGAAGGAGGGCTGTGGTTCCACCGGATCCCGGCTGCTGCGCGGCAACCGGGAATCTTTCAGGAGTGTGGAACGCCGGTTTGCCAGATTCAAAAGAACGGAGGCAGCGCTTTACTTTGGTTCGGGATATGCGGCCAACCTCAGTGTCCTTTCAACGTTCGTCGAACGGCACGACCTGGTTTTTTCCGACGATCACAATCACGCCAGCATCATCGATGGGATTCGGCTGTCGCGTGCCAAGCGCATCAAATTTCCGCACTGTGATCTGGATCGCGTCGTACGTCTATTGAGAGAAGCACCCAGCAACGTCCAGAAGTTCCTCGTCACCGAATCGCTGTTCAGCATGGATGGCGACTTTGCGCCGCTGGCTGCATATGCCGGAATCTGCCGTGAAACTGGCGCCGCATTGATTGTCGACGAGGCGCACGCCGTAGGCATTTATGGCGATCGCGGGAGCGGCTGGGTGGAACAGACCGGAACCGAAGACGGCGTCTTCCTGACTGTTAACACTGCGGGAAAGGCACTGGGTGCCGCGGGCGCATTTGTTGCAGGTCCGGATTGGGCGATCGATTACCTGATTCAACGCGCTCGCCCGTTTATTTTTTCCACGGCGCCGCCGCCACCGATTGCCGCGGCGCTGGATGCCAGCCTGACCGTGATTCGAGATGAGCCTGAAAGACGCAGCGAGCTGTTCAGGAAGAGCTCGCTGCTGCGCCGCCTGATCGCGGAATCCGGTTTGGAAATCCAGGCGTCGAACTCCCAGATTATCCCCGTGGTACTTAGGGATAACGAACGTGCCTGCAGCGCAGCGGAGGAACTTCAGCGCGAAGGATTCGACGTCCGGGCGCTTCGGCCACCGACCGTACCCGCCGGAACTGCGCGCTTGCGCATTACGGTCAACGCAGATCTGGACGACGCCACACTCCGCAGGTTTGCTTTGTCTCTCGGAAAAGTATGCTCCACGGTCTGTTCATAACCGGAACCGGAACCAGCGTCGGCAAAACCGTTGTCGCCGCGGCGCTCCTGCATCGATATCGCGCGAGTGCGCCGTTGCGTTACTGGAAGCCCATTCAAACTGGAATTGAACAGGACGATGACACCGGGATGGTCCGGCGGCTGGGCGCCTGTACGGATCGTGAACTGCTTTGTGATGGAATTCGGCTCGCTGGTCCGGTGTCTCCTCACCTGGCTGCGGAGCTCAGCGAAGTAGACATCCGTATTGCAGAACTCTGCGATTGCATTGCCGGCGAGCCAGCTTCGACACGGTGGATCATCGAAGGAGCCGGCGGAGTTCTGGTTCCACTGAACGAATCCGAAATGATGATTGATTTGATGGCCTGCCTGCAGCTGCCGGTTCTCGTTGTTGCACGCGCCGAACTCGGCACGATCAATCACACACTCCTTACTCTGGAAGCACTGCGTGTGCGCGCGTTGCAGGTGGCAGGAACAGTAATGGTGGGAGTACGAAACGCCGGCAATCGCGATGCAATTGAGCGCTACGGTAATATTTCAGTTCTCGGAGAACTGCCCTTCGTTGCAGATCTCACACCGGGGAAACTCGGACTCTGGGCCAACTCCGAACTGGATCCGTCGGGGCATCTTCTCAATTATCTTAAATGAACCAGAAGATAAACCTTAACGATCGAGATCGCACCCACCTTTGGCATCCCTACACTCAAATGAAGGTGGCTCCGGAACCAATTCCCATCGCGCGCGGAGAAGGAGTCTGGCTTTATACCCAGGATGGCCACCGGCTGCTCGATGGCACATCATCGTGGTGGGTCAACATTCATGGCCATGCGCACCCGAAGCTGAACGAGGCGCTGGCGTCGCAAGCCCGCACGATCGAGCACGTCATGTTTGCGGGATGCACACACGAACCGGCCGTGGAGCTCGCCGAACGATTGACGTCCATTCTTCCAGCCGGACTGTCGCGGATTTTCTATTCCGACAACGGATCGACGGCAGTTGAAGTCGCCATCAAGATGGCGTATCAGTACTGGCAGAACCGCGGCAATTCCAGCCGCCGGGAGTTTGTAGCCCTGCACCATGCGTATCACGGCGACACCATTGGGGCGATGTCTGCTGGTGAAGAATCCATATTTACGGCGGCGTTTCGGCCTTTGCTCTTTCCGGTGCATCGCGCGTACTCCCCATACTGCTATCGATGCCCGCTGGGACTGGAGCGATCGAGCTGCAAAATTGAATGCCTTCAAGACCTCGAACGAATTCTGGAAAGCAAACAGGATTCGATTGCTGCGGTCATCATCGAACCGATGCTGCAGGGCGCCGGCGGCATGATCGTCTGGCCGAAGGAATTTCTCCACGGAGTGCGGGAGATCTGCGATCGATACGGTGCGTTGATGATTGCCGACGAAGTGCTGACGGGCTTCGGACGCACCGGCCGGATGTTTGCCTGTGAACACGCCGGGATCAGCCCGGATATTCTCTGCCTTTCCAAGGCGCTGACGGCGGGATACATGCCTCTCGCGATTACGGCCGCGACGGAAAACGTCTATGAAGCCTTTCTGGACGACGATCGATCGAAGGCATTGTTCCATGGGCATTCCTACACCGCAAATCCGCTGGCATGCGCAGTGGCGATTGCGAGCTTGCAGATATTTGAGGACGAAGAAACGCTGAAACGCGTGGTGTCTCTGGAGCAGCAGTTCCTGTCACGGCTGGATTTGTTGCGAAGTCAGCCAATCGTTGGGGACGTTCGCGGGATCGGAGGCGTCGCCGCCATCGAACTGCAGTCCGGCCATGCCGGGTATCTTGACGAAATCGGTCCGCGGCTCGCACAGGCATTTTTCGAACGTGGCGTCCTGCTGCGGCCGCTGGGCAACATTCTGTACTTCATGCCGCCTTACGTGATTACGCCGTCCGAAGTGGACTGGGTATTCGATCAAATTCAGGAAGTGCTATCCGTCTCCTGAGGGGAGAGGGCTAGAGTGAAGAATGAAATTCGGGGCCAATTCGGGGCCGTGCTACTCGAACCCCGAATTCTGAATTGCAAATTCGGGGTTCGAGTAGCACGGCCCCGAATTGGCCCCGAATTGGTCT
>Ga0134121_10001994_pt1 | contig 18213 bp, 11 predicted proteins | sample KB301_FD_96463 | JGI IMG/M metagenome (GOLD analysis project Ga0134121, IMG submission 96463) | Terrestrial soil microbial communities without Nitrogen fertilizer from Kellogg Biological Station, Michigan, USA - KB3-0-1 | ecosystem: Environmental > Terrestrial > Soil > Unclassified ... | reverse complement strand
TGACTCAGTGCCGCGAATTCTACCATGAATTCCGCCACGCGTTTCAACATACCGGATCGCTTTTTCCCAGCAGCCCCGGCCTGGCCCGGGCACTTATTTCTTGTTTCCGCCGCCGCCTCACACCTGCCCGCGTTTTGGAAGTCGGCCCCGGCACCGGCGCCGTGACTACCGAGTTGCTCCGTAACCTCCATGACGGCGAGCAACTCGACCTGGTCGAGATTAGCCGCCAGTTCGTGGAGGTGCTAAGCAAGCGCTTCACCAACGAACCGCTCTGGCGGCAACGCAAACGGCAGACGGAACTGATCCACGCCCCGCTCCAGGATGTTCCCGGCCGCGGCCTCTACGACTACATCATCTCCGGCATCCCGCTCAACAACTTCCCGCTCACCGAGGTCCGCGAAATCTTCCAAACTTACCTGCGCCTCCTCAAGCCCAACGGCATCCTGTCCTACTTTGAGTACGCCGCCGTCAGGGATCTGAAAAGACCCTTTCTGCCAGCCAGGGATCGCCGCCGCTTGCGTGTCCTGGGCAGGTTCCTCGACCGCCGCATTCGCGCCTATCAGATTCGGCAACAATGGGTCTTCATGAACGTCCCCCCCGCCGTCGCCCGGCACTTCTGCTTTTCAAGCTAACGAAATTGTGCTAAGAGCAACACCGCTTGGAGCGCTCAGCGGTGCTCGCCACCCGCGGCGGAGCCGGAACGCTCACACACGGAACGGAGGGAATCGTTCATGTCTCAGCGCATATTCCGCGCCTTTTTGTCCGCGACCCTGTTGATTGGGGCAGTCTCGCTGGTTTGGAGCAAACCGCCGGACTTGCCAATGAATGTCAAAGTGACTTGCGAAACGGAGCAAGAGCGGTGTTACCCGCCCGCAGCAGCGCCGGTGTGCCCGCCCGGTTGCCCGGGTTGCCCGGCGATGCCCAATTATCCGCATCCGCACATTGAAGATCCGGCCGAAAGTGAAGAAACTGCCCAGCCGAAGTCGGACTTTGTGAAGTCGGTTCTTGATTTAATGGACAAGTGGATTGACCAGAGCTTCTTTGCTCCTGAGGAAGACCCGATTGCTCGGATCATAATTGCTTCCGGAGGTGGTTTGCAGCCGCCGGAGCGGCAGGAAACGAAATGGGCTTCCTCGTTTGCCGAATGGCTCGGTCAACAACTGGGCGACAATTACGACTTCCGCATTCCAGAGTGCCTCGATTCGGTTGGCTCGCTCTGCAAGGGCATGACCAATCTGCTCGGCGCTGGGCTGCCCGATCAACCTTCGGAGGATGTCCTGACCGAACGGATCGAAATCGCGGAAGACGGCACGGTATGGAAAATCGTGGAGCGCAAGGTCAGTGCAAAGCTTCCCAAAGAAGTAATCGAGACGTATTACGACCAAGGCGTTGCCAAACAGGAAAAAAGGATTGTTTGCGAAACCATCGAGCACGTAGTCACCGAAAAAATGACTGTTCCGTGTCTGAATTCGCCGGCAATGCAATCGCAAACAACGGTTCAGGCGTCGCCAACTTTGCCTTGCCAAGGTCTTGGAATCGGCGTCTACGGCATCGCGCCGATCACCCTGGCCGGTGAGCCGGCCTGGACGCCGGACCATCGGGCCGCTCGCGAAGAGCAAGCCGAAACCCTGCCCCCCCCTACCGCCGCGGAAGAATCCAGCTTGCTCAATTCTGTCGCCAAGTGGCTGGATGAATACCTCAGCGACAATTTCGATTTTGCGATGCCGGAGTTTCTGCAATCGCTCAGCGTCATTTGGGACACATTCGCCAGTCCCTTCGCTGATCGTCAGGGTTACTCCGTCGAAAAGCAAGAAGTGGAAGATATTGGCAGTGTTTCGCATGTGCCGAGTGGATTGCCAACCCCCATGGTCGCGAGAATGCAGATGCCCGAGACGGTGACAGCGGTCACGGTCCCCGGTTCAGCGTATGTCGGTTACACGGGTCTCATTGCTACGCCGATGATGCCGCCGCTCAATGGCCGCGTTGGCACGCCGATGCGGATGATGCCATCGCCCAGCGTCGGCGTTTGCGACGTTTTCATATCACAACCGCTGCAATTCATTACTCCTTCCGGCGTTTGCCCCGCGGGCGTGTGTCCGCCCGGTGCTTACCCTCTGCCAAATCCTCAACGTGCCACTGATGACGAGCCGGCCGAAGTGCAACCGCCGGTGAGCGAGCCGGAAAAATCGTGCTGCTTCAAGGCGTTCGCCAAGTGGTTGCAAACCACCACGCCGGACGCGTTTGAAGGCTTGAGCGCCACTGTCCAAGGCGTCGTGGAAATGTTCAGCGGTTGGTTGATGACGACGACTTATTATCCCGAGCCTGTAATGCCTTCGGGTCACTATTTGCATCATCCGCCGCAGAGTTTTTCGTCGAGCCCAAGTTTGCCGCCCCAGATGGGGACCTTTACCCAAGCCGCTCCATCCTATTGCCCGGGGCAATGCCCATTGTCGCCACTCACCGTCGCTTCTGGCTGCGCCCAATGTGTGGCGCCGCAACCGACAGCGCCCTCCTCCGGCTGGCGGCAGTATTCCGCGCCCGAACGGCCAAACCCAAGCTGTGAAACTTTGGCGGAAGTTTCTAGCCTGTCCAAGTGCATCCCCGTGCGTTTTGGTTCGGCCCAAGTCGTGGCTGATCTGCTAACCGCCTATTTCACCTGCTGCCCCGCCGCCGTTGCCGACGACGCCAACTGCGTATGGGTTACCGCCCCGCCGATTTGCATGGCGGAGGCTGAGCAGATGATCCAACAAATCGACGACACCTTCGCCGGCACGCCGTTCACGTTGCAAATCTTCACGCTGAAACACGCCGTTGCCGATGAGGCCGCCGGTGAGCTGGCCAACTATTTCAACAAGTCGTGGGACTGGCCCGTCACCTGTGGCGAGACTTGCCGCCCCAAAGTGATCGTGCTGCCCGAAGTCCGCAGCAACTCCCTCATCGTCGTTGCGCCCACGTGTTGCTCGGAAAAGGTCGAAACAGTTGTTTTGCAATGTGACGAAGATTCGTCACGATCCGCGCCGGCGTGCCAACACTGCCCCTTGGCTGGTGCAGCAATTGGCGCCGCCGCCGGTTGCCTGACGGAGGAACCCTGCTGTCCATTGAGTGCCGGTCAACGCGGTTTGCTGCTCCACCAGGAGCAACATCGGCGGCTTGCCACCGAATGTTTGGAGAATGCTGTTACCTCCGTTCCGCACTGCGAAGCGTCCACGGAGGAGCTGATTTACACCATCTGCATCCCCGTCCGCTTTTCCTCCGCCCAGGTGGTCGCCGAAACGTTGAGCGCTTACTTCACCTGCTGCCCGGCCGCCGAGGCCGACAGCGCCAATTGCGTCTGGTTCACCGGCTCGCGGATTTGCCTGGACGAAGCAGAACAGATTGTCCAGCAAATCGATGAGGCTTTCGCCAGCACGCCGATTCAAATGCAAACGTTCGCCTTGCACAATAAAATCGCGGACGAGGTGGCCAAGGATTTGACGGCCTGTTTCAATGGTTGCTGCCATCCACTTGTTCTGACCTTGCCCGAGGTCAGGAGCAACACGCTGATTGTTGTCATGCCCAGTAGTTGTGCGGAAGAAGTGAGCAACACCATCGACCGCGTCGATGCGGGTACGCTTCATGTTCTCCGAGGAATCTCTGGCACGGGATGGGAACGCAGTCTGACGGGCGTGCATTACGAGCGCGTGGATGGCGGCATTACGCCTCGCCAAGAAACGCCCGAGGGATATCCGGAAGTAGCATGGCCCTTCGGAAGGCCTCATGCTCCAGCTGGTGTGACGCCCTATTATTTCGATCCGGGCTCGCCAGTCGCCGTAACGGCGGCGAGTGCTTTAACGGAGCAAGCGGTTTGCCAAGTAATGCAAACCAGCTTTGCAGTGCCGGCCCGCCAATGTCCTGGTATGCTCCCGCCCATGGCGCCAGTTAGCTTTCCCAGTAACGCACGCTCCACCAATAACGACCAACCCACGCACATCACCACCGACTACATGGGTGGCGACATCGCTCCGCGAAGTGGATACGAAGAGCAAACAGCCCCGCCGTCCTCCTGCAGCGCAGCCTGTAACGGTGCGGCCCTCGGCGCCATCGCCGGCGTCTGTCCCGCCGCCGAATGTTGTCATTGCCAACAATCTTGCCCCGACGTCCCCCTGGACGCCGAGGCCTACAAGCTCCACTCCGCCCGCCATTTCCTGGAAATCGGCCGCCAATGCGAAGAAAACGGCGACTACGAAATGGCCAGGAATTGTTACGAGGAAGCGACCCGCGTTTGCCCGGGCTCGAAGTACGCTGCCCTGGCCAACGCCAAGCTGGCTATGGCCACCGCGGTTGTCGCTTCGAATCGCGCCACGCACGGCGGTTATGAAACCCAGGAAGAGCCGCCGGCCAGCGCCGTGGCGACGAGTTTGATTCCGAGCCGTGTCCACGAAGCCTACCGCATGCTGCAAATGGGCGAACGCTTCGAGCAGGCCGGCGATCTGGACAACGCCTATCGTTGCTATCAAGACGCCCACGCCATGTGCCCTGCTTGCGACGACGGCCGAAAGGCACTTGAGCACATGATGGAGATCGAGGCGATCCGCAATCGCCAAAGCGAACCGCCCCAGGGCGGCGTCGAAGAGCAGGAGCCGCCCGCGAATCGCCATCGTCCGCCCTACACCAGTGAGGAAGTGGACCAACGCGAGCAAGCCCGCGCCCTGTACAACATGGCCGAGCACGCCCTCCGCTGCGGCGAATTGTCGACCGCTTACATCCAGTTCCAGGAAGCCCACCTGGCCTTCCCGGACTGCTATTTCGGCCTGCGCTCCATCGAGCGCATGACGCAAATTGAAACCCGCGCCGCCAACGGCGAAAATCGCACCAACGGCGTGAATACGTTGGGCGGCCAAAAGGTGACGCCGAACATTCCTCGGTAATGGTCATTGCCCAGAAGGGGCAGGAAATGTCAGCCCAGAGCAACGCCAACGTTGCTCTGGGCTTTTTTTGTCTCGTTCCCAGGCTCTGCCTGGGAACGCACTGCTCCCGAGGCTCTGCCTCGTCTAGTCTCAACTAATCCGCGGAAACAACGGCTTCACCTTGCCATCCTCCAGTGCTGCCAGCACCCGGATATCCTCCGCCTGCCCCGGATACTGCCAGGCATCGGCATAGCGAACCTTCTCCCACGGCTGCTTGAAATTGAAGCTCCGATAAATCACTTCCGCGGACCGCGGCAAAAACGGCTTGAGCAAGATCGCCGCCTGCCGCAACGGCTCGATCAAGGTGTACAGCACCGTCTTGGCCGCCGCTTTGTCGGTTTTCACGAGTTTCCACGGCTCATTCCGATCCGCATGGCGATTGGCCGGATCGAGAATTTGTCGCCAGATCACCTCCAGCGCCTGATTGTAACGGCACGCTTCCACATGCGCCTGCAACTCGGCGCCGTCGCCCTCGCCGATCTTGGCCGGCACAATTCCGGCAGTGCCGTCCAGGCAACCCCCATAGTTCTTGGTGATGAGCGTCACCACGCGGCTGTAAAGATTGCCCAGATTGTTCGACAAATCGGCATTGCACAGGTCCACGAACCGTTGCCAGCTAAACTCGCCGTCGCCTGGAAAGGGGCACTTCCTCATGAAGTAATACCGAAACGCATCCACGCTGAACTTGGTAATGATCTCCATCGGCTCGATCACATTGCCCAGCGTTTTGCTGAACTTTTCGCGTGCCCCCGTCTCCTCGCTCTTGCGGTAGACGAAGCCGTGGCCAAACACCATCCGCGGCGGCTCGATCCCAGCAGCCATGAGCATTGCAGGCCATTGAGCGCAGTGAAAGCGCGTGATGTCCTTGCCGATAAAGTGAATATCGGCCGGCCACCACTTGGCAAATTTCGCTTCATCGCTGCCGTAACCGATTCCCGTGAAATACGTCAGCAAAGCGTCGAACCACACCCAGATGGTGAACGATTCGTCAAACGGCACCTTGATGCCCCACTCCTGGCCGGAGCGGCTGATGTTGATGTCTTGCAGGCCGCTTTTGACGTAACTCAGAATCTCATTGCGCCGCGATTCCGGCTGTATGAAATCAGGATGCTCGTCCAGGAATTTGAGCAATCGATTTTGAAATCTTGACAGCGCAAAGAACCAACACGCTTCCGAACGCTTCACCGGCGGCACCTTGTGATCGGGACAGACGCCGCCCGCATCCTTGATGTCGGTCTCCGATTTGAACGATTCGCAGCCCTCGCAATACCAGCCCTCGTATTTGCCCCGATAGATGTAACCGTTGTCGTGAACCTTTTGAATAAACGTGCGCGCGCACAGGTGGTGCCGCGCCTCGCTGGTCTGCACGAACTCGTCGAAGCTGATGTCTAGCGCCCGCCACACTTCCTGGAACTGCCGAGCCATGTCGTCGCAGTAGGCTTTGACATCCTGCCCCAACTCGGCGGCGCGCTTGGAGACCTTAACCGTATTCTCATCGTTGCCCATCAGGAAATGGACATCGAATCCCTCCATGCGGCGGTAGCGGGCTTGCACGTCGGCCCCGAGTTTCTCGAAGGCGGTGCCGATGTGCGGCCGGCTATTGGGATAGTCGATGGCGGTGGTCAGGTAAAAGCGTTTGCGCTCGGTCATTGCTTATGATTTCCCCATGTTGATCCTCGTTCCCACGCGGAGCGTGGGAATGCACTGCCGCGACGCTCCGCGTCGCAACAAGCACCCCTCCAGGCGCCAGAACCCCATTCTCTCACGGCCCACTTCTGCAATCGGCTCGTTAGCTCCCAAAGCCCCAGATTTCACCCACTACGTCGACTCTCGCGACGCAGAGCGTCGTGGCAGTGCGTTCCCACGCGGAGCGTGGGAACGAGGGAGATTGAGCTATTATGCGTGCGCCCCCAGCCGGGGACCACCGCCTGACTGTAAAGACACTATCCTTCCCCGCAAAGTTCGTATTTTCGAGCTATAGTTTACTGTCCCGTCACAGTGCAAACTGGGCCGCATTCGTTCCAGCGCGAGTATTGGCACATTTGTGGACGGTCCAAACTATGTCAAGCCATCACGACCACGAATTTGACGCCACCAAGCCCGCCCTGGTCCTGCTCCACGGCGCCGGCGGCAAGAAACATCGCATGCTCGACCGCGACGTGCTGGTCATCGGCCGCGCCCGCGGCTGCGATTTCGGTCTGGACGCTCCAGATATTTCCAACATCCATTGCATTATCAACAACGGCCCACACGGCTTCCGCATCCGCGATTGCCAGAGCCGGGCCGGGACCAAGCTGAACGGCAATGCCCTCCGCGAATCGGCACTGCACGACGGCGACACCCTGCAAATTGGCCCTTTCAGCTTTCGCGTTCACCTGCCAGCCAACTCCGTTGCTATTCCGACACAAACGCAAAACGTCCGGCTCCAGCATATCCAGCATTCACGCCGCAACCTGGCCAAAATAGCGCTGCGGCAACGCAAAATGCTCATGTTGCAAGATCTCGGCAAGACGCCGGCCAATGGCAAAGCGAGCAAGGCCAAGCTCAGCCAGCAAGTTCAAACGCTCAAGACGCGGGTCCGCGAATATGACCTCCGTGCCCGCGGCCTGGAGGATGCCGAACGCGAACTCGCCAAGGACCGCGAAAAGCTTGAACACGATATGCGCGCCTTTGACGAGCTGACACGCGAACACGAACAACAAATGGCCAAGCGTCGCCAGGAGATGGAGGCCGGCCTGCAGCAGCGTCACCGTGACCTCGAAGCGTTGGCCCGCCAACTCCAGTTCCGCGAGCAGCACTTGCAGTCTCGTGAGGGCGCCAGCGCGGAACACCTGCGAGCCAGCGATGCCTTGCAGCAAGATCTGTCCCGCCAGCAGCATGCACTGAACCACCAACTCGAAGCCTTTGAACGCCAAAAGAAGGAGTTCTCCATGAAATGCGACCAATGGGCGAGCGACCAGGCGTCGCTCCTCACTCGCCTGGGTCAGCAAAAAATGACATTGGCACAAGTGGAAGAAACACTGCGCGGCCAGCGTCAGGACTTGGACGACGTCCTGGCGGCCTTGCAAGAAGGCCAGGCACTGGGCGAGCAAGCCGGCAACGGTGAACTGGCGGCGCTGCGCGACGAAAACGACCGCCTGCGTCAACTCGTTGCCGCCCGGCCGCAGCACAGCGGCTCCGCGGAAAAGGAGCAAATCCTGCAGCGCGAAAACGAAGAGCTGCGCCAGTTGCTGGCGGGCATGGAGCAAGAGCGCGAGCAACCCCACGTCGTCGTGGCCGGACAGCAGGAGGCCCACGCGGCGGAGCTCGCACTTCTCAAGGCGCTATTGGCGGAAAAAGAATCTGTCATCCAGGAGCTTAGCGCCAAACCCGCCCCGGTCGGCGGTGAGCGCGACATCGACACCTATGAGACCGAACTCAACAACATTCAGCGCCAGCTCGAAGTCGATCGGCACACATTGAACAAGGAAATCGAACAGCTCCGCGCCCGCAACAAGGAGCTTGACGAAGCGACCCGCGAAATGGAGCTGGAGATGTCCCGTGAGCGCGCCGAACTGGCCAGGGAACGGCAGCGCGTCGATCGCTTGCGTGACGATGTTCGCCAGGAAGTGGAGCGCATGCAGCGCGACGGTGGCTTGCGCGAACGGCTGGCGCCCGTCAACAACCTGCGCGATCAGATCAACAATCGCCGTCAACCGGCCAATGAACCAGCCGCCCGGCCCAGCAACGAAGATGTGATGCAACAGCGGCTCAAGGCACTGCGCACTCGAGTCAATGAATGATTACTGCAATTGGTAGCGTGGCACTCGTTGCCAACCACCTCATGGCTTACTGACGGGCGGCGCCGCAGCGGACAAAAATCCACATGTCCGATGACTGCCATCGCAAAACGGTTTGTTGTTGGAATGGCCGCAGCGGCACAATGCAACCACGTCCTTGCCTTGCGGGATCGGGATATCGTTTCCCAGATGATCCTGGATTTTGATGGTTGCCGGCACCACAAGGGGGCCATTTTCGCGGCAGCGAATGGTGATGGGATCGGCCATGATGGTTGTCTCCTCCTTCAATTGAATGCTCAGCGCAATGTCGTGGTGGAGTTGTTGTAGCGACAACCGCCGCCATCGTAGCACAGGCGGCTGGCCTGTTATTCTTGTGACAGGCGAGCCGCCTGTGCTACGATGCCACATTTAGGGCCACATCAAGTATAATCTCCATAGCCGCTATACGAGCAGTTTTCCGAGTTAGCAATCACTCGCTAACTCGTCCTTTTTTGTGAGCGCCGACAAGCCCCCCGGCCTCTCACGTCCGAGCGGCGGGAATGGTTGAACACACATGAAGGCAAGCCCGCGACCGGCACAGCGACGGCAGGCGGACTTCGAAGCGCTCCACGAGCGCCATAGCCGCGAAGTCTGGGCCTTGGTCTATGCGCGCTGGCTCAACGCCGATTTGGCCCTCGATATCATGCAGGAAACGTTTCTGCGACTGTGGAAACAGTGGCAGGACGGCGGCGAGGACATTGTCAATCCGCGGGCCTGGTTATTGCGTGTGGCCCGCAACTTGTCGGAGGACCATGCCAAAAGCGCCTTCCGCCGCAACGGCACCCAGCCCGTGGAGACCATGAACGGCGTCAAGGCACGCGAGCTGTTGCCTCTGGAAAGATTGGAAAAAGAAGAGACATTCGGTAAACTACGTGACTTGCTGAACGAACTGGCGCCCGCGGACAGGGAAATCTTGACGTTGCGTTACGCTCTGGATTACAACGCCAGCGACATCGCGGCTTTCTTACATATCAACTCGACTGCTGTACACATGCGCCTGAGCCGGGCCAGACAGCGGTTGGCGGAACGTTTGACGGCTCAAGGTATGGTGCCCTCTCCATGATCTACCCCACACGACCTCCGGTCCATCCCCGGCTCGCGCCCCAGCGCGACGACGATGTGGATGGTTTGCTTAGCCGGTTTTTCCGATCGGAACTGCCCGAGCCGTGGCCCACTTGCCCCACCGTGTCCGCGGCCCCGAATGCGACTGTCAAGTCACCCTGGAAAAGCTTCTTGCGGTTCCCGGTGCGTGTTGCCGTGGCAGCAGCGGTGGCGGGCCTGGTGATTGGCTACGCCGGTTTGCAAAGGTGGTTTCCAGATCCCAAGCCGGTGGCGCCGATGTCAATGTCCATGGACAGTGGCAACGGCATGGCCATCAAGCTGCCCTCACCCGGTCCCTTTATTGACCACACAAAAAACGGCGTGCTAGTCCGCGGCGATGTGATCGAAACGCCCGATCCCAAGAAGTTCAACTTGCGTGTCGAAGAATTGCCGGCCAAGAAGCAATAAGGTGAATGCGGCCATGCGAAGCGGTTTGATCGGTTTGATATTGTGTTTGATGGCGACCCCGGCACATTCCGGGCAGAGCAATAGCGATGCGCCCGCTCCCAAGAACACCGTGCCGGGCCTGCAACTCGCCCCTGTGCCCGCGATTCTCAACGCCCAGGTGCCGAAATTGCCGCGTGGTCAAGGCCTGGTCATCGAACAAATCGGTATGGACCTCCCCAAGAGCCTGGCGACATTGAATGTCCACGACGTGTTGCTCAGCTACGACGGCAAACCAATCAACGACATCGGCCAATTCAATCGCCTGGTGCAAGCCGCCAAGCCCGATCAAAAAGCCCCGTTGGTTGTCCTACGCGGCGGCAAAGAAGTAAAACTCGAGGTGTCGCTCCACGCCGTGGCGATAGACACGAAAGGTGCGGTCAAACCCGGCGGGCCGCCAGCCGTGTCCATGGATTGCACGGTCCTTGACGGCGGCAAAATGCAGATCACCTTTCAGTATTACTCCGAGACCAGCGGCAAGCTGGAATCGCTGACCTGCAACGGGTCGCTGCCGGAGATTGAGCAGCAAGTTCGCAAACACAAGCTGCCTAGCCGCGTGGAGGATTTGGTGGATGTGGCGTTGAAGCGATTGAAGTTGGCGAATCAAAGGTGAGCTTTGGGTCTCCGCAAGGAATGACGAGCGGCGGGGTTCATCCCCGTCGGGACAAGCTCGGCTGCTCGTTGAGCTTTATTATTACCACCTTAACGCAACGCCTCGCGCACGTTTTTTTCCGTCACCGGCCGAATCACCTTCTTCTCCGTAATAATCCCCGCAATCAACCGCGCCGGCGTCACATCAAACGCCGGATTATAAACCTTCACGCCGTCCGGCGCAATCTGCTTGCCCAGGCCGTGCGTCACCTCGCGTGGATCGCGCTGCTCAATGGGAATCGCATCGCCATTGGCCAAGCTCAAGTCAAACGTGCTGGATGGGGCCGCCACATAAAAGGGAATGCCGTGGGCCTGAGCCAACAGCGCGACGCCATAGGTGCCAATTTTGTTGGCGGCGTCGCCGTTGGCCGCGATGCGGTCGGCGCCGGTAATGACGATTTGAATGCGTCCCTCTTTCATCACTTGTGCCGCCATGTTGTCGCAGATCAGCGTTACATCGAGGCCGCGTTGCTGGAGTTCCCACGTCGTTAACCGCGCTCCTTGCAAAAGCGGCCGCGTCTCATCAGCAAAGACCGCGAAACGCCGACCTTGCTCCGCGGCGGCGAACATCACGGCTAGAGCAGTGCCATAATCCGCCGTTGCCAGGCCGCCGGCGTTGCAGTGAGTCAAAACGCCCTGGCCGTCCTTGATGAGTTCCGCGCCCACTCGGCCAATGGCCCTGCACATCTGGCGATCTTCTTCCTCGATTTTCAACGCTTCATCAAGCAAGACTTGCAACCATCGCGACACCGGCTCACGCTCGAGATTTTCCAGCGCATGACGCTGCATGCGGTCGAGCGCCCAGAAAAGGTTGACCGCCGTGGGCCGGCTGGTGCGGAGATAATCCGTGACTTCCTGGAGTTGATGAAGAAAAGCTTCCTCTGTCATGTCGCGCAGCGTTTGCATGCCGACGACAACGCCCATTGCCGCCGCGACGCCGATGGCCGGCGCTCCGCGGACGCGCAAGACTTTGATCGCCTCCCAGACTTGTTCCACGGTGCGGCAATCGTGGTAATGGACTTGCGTGGGCAACAGTGTTTGGTCGATCAGGCGAACGAAACCGCTGGTGTCGCCGATCCATTCGATGGTGCGTGCGGGTGTCATGATTGCAGTATATGCAGGGCAGCCTCGTGCAACTTGCCGTTGCTTGCCAACACGTCCGGCCGATGAATGTCGGGCCGCCCGTCCCAGGCGCTGAAGCGTCCGCCGGCTTCCTCGACAATCGGCTGAATGGCGGCGATGTCCCAAACATGCAGGCCGTGATCGGCCATGATTTCGCCAGCTCCTTGAGCAACGAGCATGTGCCCCCAAAAATCGCCGTAGCCGCGTTGGTTTTGCGTCTGTGCCGCTAATTGCAAGAATTGTTTGGTTTTGCCGGCCCGCTCGAACCATGACAGGTTGGTGTAAAACACCGTGGCTTTGCTCAACTCGCTGACATCGGAAACCCGGATGCGCCGCTCGCCGCGATAGGCGCCGTCGCCCCGAAGTGCTCGCCACGTTTGTCGCAGCGCCGGTGCGATCACAATGCCTGCGATCAGTTCGCCCTGGGATTGCAGGCCGACGAGGGTGCCCCACACTGGAATGCCGCGCACAAAACTGCGCGTGCCATCGACGGGATCGACGATCCAGCGATAACCGGAAGTGCCCGGTTTGTCGCCGTATTCTTCGCCAAGAAAGCCGTCATCCGGAAAGGTGCCGAGTAGGCTGTCTCGCAAAAGCTGTTCGGCCTGACGATCGGCAACGGTGACGGGACTGTCATCTTCTTTCCATTCGACGGCAACGTCGATGTCGAAATAGCGCAATGCCAGCTGGGCAGCCTTGCCAGCTGCATCAACGGCGGCTTCATAGCGAGTGCGCCAGGCGGAGTTCATCATTGCCTCTTTGAGAAACGGACGAAGCCAAACGGATTCCCCATAGCTGCTTCCGCGCGTTTTACCCTTGCAACCCCGCCGCCACTCCCGTAACCTGACAAAAGCTGGACAAAAGCGCTCGTGGTGCGCTCGTCCCCTCATTCTACCAGCCGGCGCCGCATCGCTGCCACCATTTCACGAGCGGATTCGGCAGGTTCCGTTTGTCCACCCAACGTGATTAATGCTCGGAGAGAAGTTTCATGGGTAAGCAGCGCGGCGATTTCACGGACATCCTACTCAAACGCCAAATCCTTGGCCCCGACCAACTCAGCGAAGCCAAGGCGATGCAGCAGCAGACCGGGGCCAAGCTGCAAGACACTATTGTCAAGCTCGGCTACGCCACCATTGAAGAGTGCCTGTCTGCCACCGCCGAGTTTCACGGCATGCCGTTCGTCAACCTTACGGATGTGACCGTGCCGCCGTCCGTGGTCGAGTTGGTGCCAGAGTCGGTGGCCCGCGAAAACGTCGTGTTGCCGTTGTCACAGGAAAACGGCGCCCTCAAAATCGCGGTCGCTGATCCGGGCGATTTCGACACGCTGCAAAAGCTACAGTTCATTCTCAATAAAGACATCCAACCGCAGCTCGCCGTTCGCGAGCAGATCATCGAGGCGATCAATCGCCATTACGGTCAGACGGAAACGGAATCGGTCGACTCCATGCTACAGGAGTTCACCGACACTCAGATTGATTTCACCGAGACGGAGCAGACCTCCAACCAGGCGGCGGCTGAGGAGTCCGACGCACCCGTTGTCAAACTGGTAAACCTCATCATCTCCGAGGCCATTACCCTTCGGGCCAGCGACATTCATGTCGAACCATTTGCGGATCGGGTCCGGGTCCGCTATCGGATTGACGGTGTGTTGGTGGAGCGCGACAGCCCACCGCGCCGTCTACTCGCACCGCTGGTGTCTCGTATCAAGATCATGGGGTCGATTGACATCTCCGAAAAGAGACGGCCCCAGGACGGTCGTATCAAAATGAGTGTGCAAGGGAAGCACTTCGATTTGCGCGTCAGCATTCTGCCCACCAGCCACGGGCAGTCGGTCGTCATGCGCATCCTTGACCGTGGAAGTATTCAGGTGTCCATTAAAGATTTGGGCTTCATGGAAGACGATTACAAGCGCTTCCAAAGTATCATCAAGCGACCCAACGGCATCTTCTTGGTCACGGGGCCCACCGGTTCTGGAAAAACAACTACCCTATACGCGGCGTTGAATGAGTTGAATCGGCCTGATCGCAAGATCATTACTGCCGAGGAGCCAGTGGAGTATTACTTACCTGGCGTCAACCAGTGTGAGGTGAAACACGGCATCGGACTCGACTTCGCACGCATCATCCGGGCCATGCTCAGGCAAGCACCCAACATTATTCTTGTCGGCGAAATCCGCGATCATGAGACTGCCGAGATCGCCGTGCAGGCCTCTTTGACGGGACACTTGGTTTTCAGTACTCTACATACGAACGATGCGCCTAGCGCCGTGACACGTTTACAGGATATTGGCGTCGCCCCATTCCTTGTGGCAAGTTCTGTGATCGCCATTATGGCTCAGCGTTTAGTGCGTGTGATATGCCCCAAGTGCAAGGAAAAGGACACGCCACCGGCATCCGAAATCAAGGCGGCTGGCTATACACCCCAACAGCTGCAGACCGCCAATTTCAGTCGTGGCCGCGGGTGCGCCAATTGCAATCACACGGGGTATCGAGGCCGCAAGGGCATCTTTGAAATGTTGCGCATGAACGCCGCCATCCGCGATATGACTTTCACACGTGCGCCATCGCAGGCCATTCGTCGGCAAGCCCGTCTCCTTGGGATGCGAACATTGCTCGAAGATGGCATTTTGAAAGCACTTACGGGAATGACCACGCTAGACGAAGTGTTGAGCATTTGCCATCATGATTTTCAGGAGTCTTAGCCCCATCCCCAGGTGGTTAGCGTTTGCCAGCGGTTCGGAAAAACAACTGAGGTTGGCACACATTTGTGTTCGGACGCCAATCGAACTTTGCTTAATGGGAAAATCACTCTGTACGAAAGTCCAAAAAAAGGATGGCACACTAACTATTGGGTGAGTGGCAGCAGTAGCTGCGACAGAACCGACAGGTCCCAACTGCCAACTGCCAACTGATAACTGCCAACTATTTTGTCCGCGTGAGTTGATAATGGGCAAGGGACGGGGATAATACTACCGGCAGCCCAATTCATCATAAGAGTTTGTCTGGCCCCTGAACATTCGTTTGGGGGCACGATTCATTTTGTTCCGCTCAGGTTCAAGGGCCATGTCCCGTGTCATCCGCTGAAGTCCCGATCGACAAACTGTTGCACACCGTCATTCAGGTCAAAGCCAGCGACTTGTTCCTGACTGTGGGTAGTCCGCCGGCATTGAAAAAAGGCGGACGGTTGCGCCTCGTTGAGGCCAAGGAGCTTAGCAACGACGATACCACCAGTTTGATGAAGAGCATCACGCCGGACCGGTGTCAGCAAGAGCTTCAGGAGCGTGGCGGCACCGACTTCGCCATTGAATTCGTTAATGGCAACCGCTTTCGCATCGCCGTGTTCAAACAGCGCGGCAAAATCGGCATGGTGCTCCGCCGAATTCCCAATGAATTCTTGAGTTTTGAACAGCTGGGCATGCCGGAGGCGATCAAGCGTCTGATCACGCGGCCTCGTGGCATGATTCTGGTCACTGGTCCCACGGGTTGCGGTAAAACCACCACCTTGGCCAGCATGATTCATTTCCTCAACGAAAACTACGACAAGCACATCATCACGCTGGAAGACCCGATCGAATACTATCACAAACATCGCAAGAGTCTTGTTAACCAGCGCGAGGTTGGCGTCGATGTGCCGGATTTCAAGGAAGGCATTCGCCGGGCGCTGCGCATGGCGCCGGACATCATCCTGGTCGGTGAAATGCGCGACCTGGGCACCATCCACGCCGCCGTCGAAGCTGCCGAAACCGGCCACATCGTCTTTGGCACCTTGCACACCAGCAGCGCTTCGTCCACCGTCAACCGCATCATCGACGTGTTTCCCCAGGAACAGCAGGACCAGATCCGCACGCAATTGTCGACGGCGTTGATCGGAGTGTTGTCACAATGCCTTGTGCCCCGCAAGCCCGACGGCATGATCGCCGGCTATGAAATGATGGTGGTGACACCCGCCATCGCCAACCTGATCCGCGAAAACAAGACGTACCGCATCGACTCCAGCATCCAGACCGGCGCCAAGGACGGCATGTTCACACTGGACGATTGCCTGTTCAAGCACTGGAAAAACGGTCTTTGCGCCAAGGAAGAAGTGTTGGCCAAAGCCGCCCGCTCGGCCGATTTGGCCGCACGCATTCTCCGCATCGAACGTGGCGAAGTGGACGAGGAAGACGAGATCGAGGATGAGCTGGACGAAAACGAGGAATTCGAAGACGACGATGACGACGATCGGCCGCCGCCGCGTCCGCGCGGAGGTCCTCCTGGCGCGATCCAGCGTAAGTCATAACGTAGGGACGAGCGGCGGGGCTCATCCCCGCCGAGACGGACAACATGGACGAGCGACACGAGCACCCAGAAGCAGTGACTAAACATGGCGACTCCCAACGATCCCATACCACCGAAAAAGCCACAAGGGCCGCTGCCCGGCAAGCCGGCGCAGCCTCCCGCCGCGGGCACGCCTGGCGGCCAAAAACCGCCGCCGCAGGGCGTCCCCCAAAGACCCGCTGTTCCCCAGGGCGGACCGGCTAAACCGCCGCCTCAACAACCTCCAAAACCGGGTTCCCCGCCGGCCGGCACTCCAGCTCAGAAACCGCCTCTTGGCAAGCTGGTGAGCAGTGGCGACAAGCCCGCCGTTCCTCAAAAACCCGCTGCTCCCAAACCGGTCGGTGACAAAACCCCTGCCGCGGCCGATAAAAAGCCCGCGGCAGGCGCCAAGCCGCCGCCCGCCAAAATCCCGGCCAAGCCCGGCGCCGGCCCTTCGGCCAAGAACGAGCCACGTTCTGCCAAGGCCGCCCAGAGCCGCGGCGGCCGCAAGCTCGGCCAAGTGCTCGTTGACCTGGGATTCATCGACGACAGCCAGCTGTGGGAAATGCTGGACGAAGGCAAAAGCTCCGGCGTGCCTATCGGGCAGGTGGCAGTGTCGCGCGGCCTCATCAGCGAGGACCAGCTTTTCCAGGCTCTCGCCGATCAATTTGGTCTCAAAACCGTCAACTTGCAAGAAGTGAAAATCCAACCCGAGGCCCTCACGCTGGTCCCCGAGACCATGGCCAGCGTCTACAAGGTGTTGCCGTTGTCCTGTGGCGACGGCACCCTCACTGTTGTCATCGGCGATCCGGCCAACCTGCCGGCCTGCGATGACCTCCGCAACTTCCTTGGCATCAAGGAAGTCACCGCTGTCTTGGCGCCGGCCACCGCCATCGCGGATTTCATGACCAAAGCCTACGCCGGCAAGGAAGAGTCGATCCTCGACATCATCAATGCGCTGGAAACCGATCCGGAGCTTAGCGACCGCCGCGAGGGCAGCATCGACCTCGAAAGCTTGATGGAAATCCAGGACGCCGCCCCCGTCCGCAAGCTGCTCAACATGGTGATGCTGCTGGCCATTAAGGACCATGCCTCCGACATCCACTTCGAACCGTTCGAGGACGAATACAAACTGCGTTACCGCAAAGACGGTGTGTTGTACGAACTGATCCCGCCGCCGCGCCACCTGGCCATGGCCATCGCCAGCCGCATCAAGGTCATGGCCAATCTCGACATCGCCGAGCGCCGCATGCCGCAAGACGGCCGCATCGAACTCAACGTCGGCGGCAATTCCGTCGACATGCGTGTCAGCATTTTGCCGACCATGTTCGGCGAGTCCGTCGTCATCCGCGTCCTGGACCGCACCAACCTCGGGCTCGACCTCAACAAGGTTGGCATGGACGCCACGGTGCTGGCCACCTTCCGTGAGCTGATCCACAAGCCCAACGGCATCATGCTCGTCACTGGCCCGACCGGCTCCGGCAAGACGACCACGCTTTATTCCGCCCTCAACGAGTTGAACGAGATCACCGAAAAGATCATCACCACCGAGGACCCGGTCGAATACGACATCGACGGCATCATCCAGGTGCAGATCAATCACGAGATCGGACTCGACTTCGCTTCAGCGCTGCGCTCGATCCTGCGCCAAGACCCCGACAAGATCCTTGTCGGTGAGATTCGCGACCTGGAAACGTCGCAAATCGCCGTGCAAGCGGCACTCACCGGCCACATGGTCTTTTCCACGCTGCACACCAACGACGCACCCGGCGCGTTAACGCGTCTGGTGGACATGGGCGTGGAGCCCTATCTGGTCGCCTCCTCGCTCGAGGCAGT